>JACCDO010380570.1_pt1 | contig 15976 bp, 10 predicted proteins | sample 7446101 | NCBI WGS metagenome assembly JACCDO01 (sample SAMN15323440, study PRJNA562643) | freshwater metagenome | isolation source: river surface water | place: USA:Blue River Watershed | collected 2017-08-16
AATTAAGACATTTGGCGGCAATACCATACCAAATGGTGAGTCCAGCGGGTAACGCTCCACTCATCGGTATATACCAAGACTCGTTATTAGGGTCATATCGTTTTACCAGACCAGGTATAACATTCACACCACGTGACGCAATGAATTTACTGATGATGTATCCAAAGGTGAATACAGAAGCGTTACGTGAAGCAGGTAATAAAATATCCAGTTTTGACATATTATCACAAATATTAACACCAATGACAATGAAATATAAAACAAAGTTATTCGAAGATGGAGAAGACGCAAACACATCAAATAATATATTAGAAATAAGAAACGGTAAGTACGTGCGTGGGCAATTAGAAAAATCCGTATTAGCATCCACCACAAAAGGTATTATTCATCGTATATTCAACGATTCTGGATGTATGGCCGCATCAGACTTCATCGATGATTTACAAAATGTTGTCACTGAATATATGAAATCCAGTTCGTTCAGTGTAGGTATCAGTGATTTAATTGCAAACAAAACCACTCAGGATAGTATCATCCAAGTCATTACCTCACAAAAACAAGAAGTACAATCACTCATCGAAAAATTACATTTGGGTATTTTCGAAAACAACACCGCCTCTTCCAATATGATGGAATTCGAAAATAAAGTAAATAATATCTTAAACGATGCAAATAGTCAAGCCGGTTCTATCGGCCGTAAATCATTGAGTAAGACCAACCGTTTCGTTATGATTGTAAATTCGGGCTCCAAAGGTGCCCCTATCAATATCTCACAAATGATTTCTTGTTTAGGACAACAAAACGTTGATGGAAAACGAATCCCATATGGTTTCGATAGTCGTACTCTACCTCATTTCAATAAATTCGATGACTCACCATTAGCCAGAGGATTTATTGAAAATTCATATATCTCCGGTTTAACCGCCCCTGAGCTATTCTTCCACGCTATGGGTGGTCGTATCGGTTTGATTGATACTGCTGTAAAAACTTCCCAAACCGGTTATATTCAAAGAAGACTGATTAAGGGCTTAGAAGACCTAAAAGTAGAATATGATATGACTGTTCGTAATAATAAAGGCAAAATTATTCAATTCGCATATGGTGATGATGGTTTCGATTCAACCAAAGCAGAAAACCAAAGCATACCATTAGTAGGAATGACCACCGAAGACATCTACTTACATTATGATATTATGGGAATCAACGACCAACATAATGATTTATTAAATGTATATTCAAAAGGAACCGTTACCCGCTTAAAGAAACAACGTGATGAAACCAAAGAAGTATGTCAAACATTTATTGAAAAAATGATAAACGCTAGAGCTACTTTGGTCGATTCAGTATTCAAATACAAAAATGAAAACACAGTAAAAGTTCCAGTGGCTTTCCAAAATATCATTGCAAATATTCAAGGCCAATTACAATTAAATTCTAATTCCATTGTAGATATCACTCCATTAGAAGCATTCCAATTAGTAGAAGAATATTTAAATAAAATAAAAAAATTAACATTTGTACAACCAACCGATTTATTCGAAATATTATACTATTACTATTTATCACCCAAAGATTTATTAGTGTATAAACGCTTTCATCGCAAGGGTTTAATATTATTATTAGAAACAATTGTATTGAAATATAAACAATCCATCGTTCATCCAGGTGAAATGGTAGGTGTCATCGCGGGTCAAAGTATAGGAGAACCAACTACCCAATTGACCCTTAACACTTTCCATCTTGCAGGTGTAGCATCCAAATCCAATGTCACACGTGGTGTGCCAAGAATTGAGGAAATCTTACGTCTTACAAAGAACCCAAAAAATCCATCATTAACCATTCATTTGAAATTATTAGATGAAGAGGAACAGGATAAAGCCACCAAATACGCAAATATGTTAGAACATACCAAATTAGTAGATGTGGTAAAATCAGTAAAAATATGTTTCGACCCAAATGATAAGGCGACCACCATCGAAGACGATAAAATATTAATGGAACAATTCTATGAATTTGAAGATATGATAAAAGATTGTATGGATATGGATGAGGATACCACCCAAAAATCAAAATGGATTATCCGTTTGGAAATGGATGCAGAAGCATTATTGGATAAAAATATTACAATGGATGATATTCATTTTGCAATCACCAATAGTTATAATAATGAAATATCTTGTGTATATTCCGATTACAATGCATCGAATTTAATATTCAGAATCAGATTGAATTCAAATGCATTGAATAAGACAAAGAAAGCCAAAGGAATCGCAGATACATTAGACCAATCAGATGAGATATACTTATTACGTAATTTCCAAGATACAATATTAAATAACATAGTGTTACGTGGTGTGAATGGTATTCAAAATGTGATGCCAAGAAAGTTGAAGAATTATGTAGTGAAGGATGAAGGTAAATACACGAGTAAAGATGTATGGATATTAGATACAACAGGAACCAACTTATTAGAAATATTAGCATTAGATTTCATCGATGGCTCCCGTACATTTTGTAATGATATCAAAGAAGTGTTTGATGTATTAGGTATTGAAGCCACGAGACAAATCATTTATAATGAATTTTCAGAAGTGATGGAATTTAGTGATGTCTATATCAATTATCATCATCTAAGTTTATTATGTGATAGAATGACCAGTACCCAAAATCTAGTATCTATATTCAGATCGGGTATATTGAATGATGATATCGGCCCAATATCGAAATCGACCTTTGAAGTACATACCGAAGTATTATTGAATGCGGCCAGACACGCGGACTTTGACCATATGCGAGGTGTATCAGCGAGTGTGATGATGGGACAGAATGGTTATTTCGGCACAGGATGTTTCAATTTGGTGTTGGATATGAAGGCGATGGAAAATATGGAAGATGTAGAAGTAAGTACCAAGGATATGAATAAGGAAATCGAAAAAGAATTTGGCGGAATGGAAGATAAGACGGATGTATGTGCAAAGAATAAGTTAGAAATAAAGAATAATTTATCGGCGATAAAACAGGTAGATTTGGGAGATTGTGCGGATGATGATTATGATGCCGGATTTTAGATAATATATTTTGTAAATAATAAAATATATTTTTTTTATGTAACAATAAATATATAATGTCATACAAAATTATTGTAGCAAGGTATGATGAATGTATTGATTGGTTAAACGAAATAAAGGATGACTGTCTGATATACAATAAGGGTGTTGCATTAAATATTAAAAATGAGGTAATGATACCAAATATGGGTCGCGAGAGTGAAACATATTTACATTATATAATAAATAATTATGATAATTTACCAGATGTAGTGGTTTTCACACAAGGTAGAATAAAAGACCATTTATTTCAGTTTCGTGAAGAACCGCATAAATATTTATTGAAATTAAAGGATGAAGCATTCAAATATGGTAAATCTAATTCCAGATGGGTTTTTCGTGAGAATAATGAAGCTATATACGACAATAATGACATAAATTGGAAAAAAGATTGGAACCTAAAAAATGGTCGATATTTTTTAAATAATAATTACAAAGACAATAAACCAATAATATATGAAGATTGGTTTAAAAAATATATAGATAAAGACTATCCGAACCCGTTTCATATTTATACAAATGGATTATTTGCGGTCAAAAAAGAATTGATATTAAATAAACCAATCGAATATTATAAAATATTAATAAAAGAAGTGGATCACCACATAAATTCAGCAGAAGGTCATTTTTTCGAAAGAGCGTGGTATTATATATTTAATAGATAAATTGATACCTAGTGTAAGAACCGATGGTTTAATTCATTTATATAAGAATAGTGACGAAACGCTTATTAAAAATTGATTTATTATTATTGTTGGTTTTACGATAATAATAAAAATGCATACTACGTCGCAACCTATAGTACCAGTAAATACATATAATGATGCAACCCCAGATAAAAAGTTCAAGTTATCCGAATTCTTCAAAGGTTTCAAACTATTCAGTAATAAAAAAATTTATAGCGAAACGACTATTCTACGGAAATAGACCTATATCATTTGATATTCACGTATGAAGGTATCAAACGTGATAAAATGTTTCTTATATTCTAATCCCGCGTTTGCATTTTGAATAATTGAATCTAATCCCTTCAATTCATATAATTTCAATGGGGTATCGATTAAGCTATAATTCACGGGAAAATTTAATTTTTGTCCTTTTGGACTACGTATAAAATAGTAATCATCTTTATCTACGTTACCCGCCAAAACTAACCAATTTATATCACTCACCATCGTTTTAAAATCATCGAGTGAAAAAATGACAATAGGAAGATTCAATTTATTTGCAATGACCCATATATCCAAATCGGTTAGATAATATTCTTCACTCATTATCAAAGTATCAAATTGGATAATACCTCGTTCTACTTTATTGATGATATTTTTTTTACCTTGTTTTTTAAGGATATCGAAAATTTTAATATTAAATGATTCCATATAAGGTCGATAAGCGGCATTCAGAGTGGTTTTCAAATTCGCTACCGAGAACATAGTGTTTTGTTTCAGATCTTTGTTTAATTTCATTTGTAAGATATGTATCAATACATAAAAGCTGCAATGATAGTTATTTTTGAAATAAATTTCTTTAATATCTTTACCATCTTTTTTCATAGGTATTCTTTTACGCCAAATATTACTAGCATTACCGTATATATTACCGGTTTCACTAATACATTGGACGCTTAATTCATTCGATTCCTTTTCCGAGTCGGTATATTCGAGTTGTTCTTTCATATTCACTGTATTATTATATTTTTGTGAAACATCTGGTGTGGAAATATCATAGGTAATATTATTTATATAATCATTCATTTGGAATGGAATGAGGTCATCAAAATATTCATTGGTCAATAGAGACTGTAATATAATAAATTCATTATTATTTAATTTATATTCACTATTGGTAATATTCAAATAAGTTTTGGTATCAAACATAAAGATACGAATACGGTTATAACGAATTAACTCATCGGCGATTCTAGCAAAATATACGATTTCATTATCTACATTACTCACTAGATGATTTTTCGGAACAATTAAACTACACTCATCCTTATCATTGGTAATACAATATTTTTTATCTGTGCAGTTGGTAGTGCAAGTAGCAATTTCATTTAAAGAGTTTAATAATTCATTATCGATGGTTTGGAAAGTGATTGATTTTTTTGATAAGGTTCTCAAAATGGTTTCTACTTTTTTCAATTTATCTTTATAAAGGAATTTGGTAGAATCGATGATTTTAAGAATAGAACTACGTAGTTCTTTATTATTATATTGGTTCAATAAAATACGAAGGGTATTTCGGAATGCGGTGTAAAATTGGCTTTCTAGATATATTTTTTTAGTGGTTTGAATACGGTCTTCGTCGTATTTTTTAGTAGTATTGATGACTTTATCTGCAATCAAAAAGTTCGAGTTTTCTAATACTTCAATGCCATCATCCTCAATGTTCTCGGAAGGAGGAGTCGTTTGAATAAATTGATTTGTTTGCGTAATAATACCCACTACCAATTTATTCTCGAGAACTTTCATCACTGGTTTACAAAGAATTTTGTTTTTGGATAATTTTTGGATTTCGATCAATTTATCACGAGTACTTTTATAATCTTTCCAAATATCGTTCTCGATATATTCTATTTTCAAATCACTGGTATCCACAGATGCGGAAGGTAAACAAGGTAGAAAAAATCTATCTTTATTTTCGGTATCATTCGAAACCATTATGCCGATGATTTTACCTTGATAATTCATAACCTGAGAACTTATAGTCAATTCGATTTCTTTACAAATTTCACGTAATTTTAGGAGTGATATATTTCTATCAAATTTATAGACTTTCGGTAAGCTGGATAATGGAGAACAATATTTATTAGAGGAGTTCTCGATGACTTGTAAAACATTTTTAACATTTTTAATAACGGTTGATTTAAAGAATAGTTTTGTATATTTGATGCCGATATCCGTTTTGTTTTCATATAAATAGATGGGTTCATAGTACATATCGTGTTTTAAAAGAATAAGTGTTTCTTTGGTGGTATCATAGTATTTTTTAGCATATGAATTGGTTGGACATAGGATTTGTATATTATCGGTAATATCATTATTCGTGATTTCAATTACCACCAAGTTCAATCCGCCATTGAATAATTTATCATTGCTATAAGTGATAATATCCCATAGATAAGTATGGTCAATCACAGAGTTCTCGTCATTTAAAAATTGTAAAAAGTTCTCGAATGATGCAATGGTATCTTCTAAGAAATCCATTTGTGCTTCATTGGTAGTATCGATACTTTTATAAAATTCGGAATCGGAGTATTTACTAATATTCATTTCATCCACATATACTTTTTTAGGTTGAAAAATAGAAACCAGAGAACCATTATGATACTTGATGTATAAATCTAAGGTCAATGAGTCGCGGATGACTTTACGCATTTCTTCAATCGAAACATTCTTTTTATTTTTAAAGCCATATACATCTGCTATACAACCAACGAAAGATTGTTTGATAGATTGTTCAACGCCATATCTTAATAAGATAGGAGTATTCTCATTAATGAGGGCAGGGTTATTTTTATTGACCAATTTTAAATGATCGATATGAAAGAATGCTTCAACTGCGGGTGGTAAAAAGCCCCATCTGTTTTCAAGTATAGGGTATTTATCAAAGCCAATGATATAAAAATTGTTTTGAGTTTCTGGCCTTTTTGATAGGTCTAATTTTTCAGGATTTAAACATTCATTTCTACGACGTTTAACGAGTTCCGAGTCCCAATTATTATAACAACAAGGAATACATAATCCATCGGGGTGTTTATTGGATTCTTTGAAACCGGGGAAATGTTCTCGGTAATTTCCTTCCTTATCAATATGATATTTATCATCGGTGAATTCATATACATAATGTCCGGGTGGTATTTTACTGGTAGGTTTATTATTTTCATCATATCTTGGAATAATTTTACCGCATTTTCCGGCTTTTACATCGGTTTCACTCATAGACGAATTTGTGAGTAGGCACCAAAATCGAGGACATATATAATAATATGGGTTATTAGAGTCGGTACCATATTTCAATGCTTTATTATAGGAGCCGGGGAATTCTCTATCGATTCTTTCTTTTTCTTCTTTCGATAAAATAATTGGTTGTAAATTAGCATTGGTAGGACATACACGAGAATAAGAATCATAATTACCTTCGGCTTTTGATAAAAATAATTTTGGTTCTCGCTGTTTCATCTTATTGAAGAAAATTTTACTTTTCTTGAATGGTTTATTATCCAATAAAGCCTTTTTATCATCATAATCACCGCCACCGGTTATTTTATTGTCGTCTTCTTCGTTTTCTTCATCTTCATAATCTTCTTCTTCAAACTCGAAACCTTCTTCCTCTTCTGGTTCTTCTATAACAGGTTCTGAGGTTTCAACAGGGGTTTCTGAGGTTTCAACAGGGGTTTCTGAGGTTTCAACAACAGGTTCTGAGGTTTCAACAACAGGTTCTGAGGTTTCAACAACAGGTTCTGAGGTTTCAACAACAGGTTCTGGATATAACGTACTCTGAGAAATGTCTGGTATGGCCGGCAATTTATCGGATGTCGTTACAGTTGTGTTATCAGGAGTTTTATTAGGTTCATTCGGTACAGGTGTTTCTACAACAGGTTCATCTGTATCATCTTCTTCATAATCTTCTTCAAATGCAAATCCTTCGTCATCTTCTTCTTCAGTAGTTTGTTTATAATCCTCATCATTTTCTTCTTCATCCTCGCTACCCTCATCTGCTAAAGGAAAAGCAATCGCTTTTGTAAAAGTAATGGGTTGTACATTTTTAGGTAAAACAACATTTTCTATATGAGATTTGGTTTCTTTTATCATCATACCTTTTTTACATATTTTTTGAATAGTAGAAACCGGTATTTCACTACTTCCCGGGTCTTGTGTCATACGAATAAAACTATCGATATAGACATTGATGGTTGAAATATATTGTATATGATTGATGTTATTTATTTCAATGATACATTTATTTTCAAAAGGTAAAATATTCAAAATTGTGGTAAAACCTGCATTTTCAGCAATATCCACCGCTTTGTTTATAAATCTACCTTGAATACGATTACAACTATTTAAATATTCGGCTAATTTCATAGAGGCTTCATTCATATCCATATTGAACTTTTGCATAATGATTGCAATAATATCAATTTCATTATAACTATTATGAAAGGCTTCGGTAATAGTGGTAAAAATAGCATCCATTTCTTTATAGTTTTCGACACGTTTAAATACGAAGATAGCACCCTTATTAATATCTTCTTCAATGATATTGAAAATGCTAGTTAAACAACCATAATGTTTTTGAATATCGATTTGTTTATCCATAGTAATGGAAGAAATATATTTCATCGAAAGAACTTCAATAAAATTATCATAGAAACTATTGAACAATTGTAATTTATATCCACTCTGTTCCAAATGCGTATTTAAATTACTTATTACAGGATTAATATGTGTTTTCAATAGCTCTTCTAATTCATTTACTAATAAAGGCACTTTTAATTCACATCTTAATACAATATTACCATTATTTTCAAAATCAATGAAAATATGGTTCATCGTATTTTTAATAATCGCTTGTATAAATAAGGAAATTTGACGATTTTTGCCAGTTTGTCGCGATAAATTCATTATTAAATTTTTAGCCAAATGCGGTATTTTTTTACCCGATTTCGAAATTTTTTCACAATATAATCGATAAATATTTTCCTTACGCACACCCGGATTATATTTTATAAACGGTAAATCTTTAGTGGCGTGAATATTTTTAAATATAGCATCCAATGGTAAAATAGTCTTTGTTTCTGGGTGTAATATGATATTAAATGATGTAATGCCTTTTTCAATATACGAAACCTCTGATTTACGAGTATAATACATATTATAAAACAAATCAATGGCGTTATATAACTTATGACAATCCTCGGGGAAAATGATTTTTTTATTTTCTTTGACTAATCGTTGTTGGTTCTCTAATAGTTCGACCTTATTGTTTATACCGGCTTTTGCTAATAGAGGAAAATATAATTCAGACATATACTGTTCATCGATACCATTTAAAATAGCATAATCGAAAATATCAATAGCCGAACACAACATAATATTATTTTTTTGAATATTACCATTATTCAGTATAAGCTGATTTTCAAAGATGGCCAAAGGATTATTTACATCCGGTTTATAAATAATATTTGTATCCGGTATGATATCAAAGGGAGAACCAGAAAACAATAAATCATTATATGCAATAAATTTACGGCCTAGAGGTATATTCATATTATAGTCCATATCACTTGGTATAAGATTTATTATGTTATCATAGGCATAGGTTGGTTTTGCTGCATTTTTCAAATTTTTTATATCGATATTTAAATTTAATAAGAGTTGTCCTAGCATTCTACTATCGAATGGAATTTCATCATTTTTGGTAATATTTTGGTAAGTAGTGAATGTATTTACTTTTTCAACAATGGATGAAAATAAATAAAGTTCATTATATGAAATAGAATCTATTCCCATTTCGATGATTATTTTTTTTTTCAATGTTTCAATAGTATCATCTTTATGAATTTGTAGCGACGAATAAACAATTTGTGTTTTATGTACATCAAACTCGGCTAATTCTAAATCGCTAAATAATTCGTGGGGGTTTGCATTATCATTTGTTATGAAGCCTCCACTAAATACATAAATCGTTTTTGGTTTTCCAGACGAATCTACCTTATATACTTTAAAAATTTCGTCTAATGGAATCATATTACTTATTGATAATTTATCACTTTCCATATATACATAATTCAGTTATAATTTTTGTATAATTTTTTCTAGATTTATATTATAATAGAATGAAAAAGGCATTATTGATTGGCATAAATTATTATAGTTTACCGGATATTGCGTTAAACGGATGTATTCGTGATATTCTCAATATGCGTAATATGCTTATGGATGCATATAATTATTCTCAGAATAATATTATTGTATTAAGGGATGATTCTACAAATCCAAGTTCTCAGCCGACCAGAGCAAATATATTGAGTGCAGTGACATCATTAATAGCACAGAGTTCGAGTTTAGAAGAATTATGGATACATTATAGTGGTCACGGATCTCAAATACCAGATTTTAATAAGGATGAAGCGGGTGGATATGATAGTATATTAGTTCCCGTCGATTATAGAACGAAAGGTTTTATTGTAGATGATGAATTATTAAATATTATAAAAAATTCGAAATGTAGAACAGTGATCTTATCAGATTCTTGCCATAGTGGTACAGTTTTCGATTTACCATATTCATATGAATTCCAAAACGGTAATACATTTTCGAGAACATTGAACAATAATATTATTATGAAAAACCCCAATATTTTTATGTTTAGTGGTTGTAAAGATTCACAAAGCAGTGCGGATACTTATAATCCAGAAACATTACAATCTGTAGGTGCTTTCACCGATGCATTTATTAATTGTTTGAGAAATAAACAACATAATACGAGTTTTATATCATTATATCGGGATGTCTGTAATTATTTAATTGATAAAGGATATGACCAAAAACCTATTTTCTCATCGTCATCTCCGCTTCCTACAAGTAATATAATTCGAGCATCACCTGGTAAAGTAGCTCCAACGCCCACTATTAAAAGTATTATGAATACCACGAATAATTCGATGAGTGTCTTATTCAAAAATAATATGTTTTCAGTGATGAGAATATAAGTTTTAACATCATATTTATTATATGTTAATAAATATAATGACTGAAGAAGTCGAGAACCTGGAAAAACAAAAAACAAATAAACCATCCTATGTTTATTTATTAGAATGTACGGATAAAGCCACTTATGTAGGCGCGACAGTTGATCCGAATCGCCGATTACGACAACACAATAAGGAAATAACTGGCGGAGCTCATTTAACTGGTTCGAAAGTAATCAAAGGTGAAGCTTGGGAACGAATATGTTATGTAGAAGGATTCCCGGAATGGACAGAAGCATTGAAATTCGAATGGAGATGGAAACAATTATCTCGTAAGTTACCAATGAAAATGTTGCCCGTAGAAAGAAGATTGAAAGCATTGAAGATGTTATTGGCTTTAGAGCGTTCTACTACCAAAGCGACTGCTTTTTCTGAATGGTCATCGCCGCCACAAATACACTGGGATAATGAAGAGGGAAAACGATTTTACGAATCATAATATGGGTTATCAGAAATCTTCATACCACAATACTCTTTAGGTGCTTTTTTATAATCGGCTGGGTCGTGTATACCCGATTCTTTGGCATCTTTTAATAAAAATTTGAAATTTGCCCAGAAATCGTGTTTATGTCCGATACTTTTCGTCATAATATGAGATAATTCGTGTATGGCAACAAACATCAAGGTATGTTCATCGATTAAATCTTCATTGTTTTCCTTTTTCTTATTTAAACAAAACGCTAATTTTTGTCCTTTATTTTCCGAATAAGCAGTATAAGTACTGGTAGGTAATGTTTCCATTATTTTTTTAGGATTGAACCCTTTTGTCAAGCGTTTGATATCTTCATTCTCTGGATGTTTTTCACCTGAATATTTCACTAATTTTTTACATTTTTCAGTAACTTTGGCTAATAAATCAGATGCATCTTTCACTTTCGAGCGTTCTCTTACGCAGTATTTATTTCCATCTACATCAGATACAATACATTTTAATATAAAACTATCGGCTGAATCAAAATAGATATATATACAGGCAACGAGTACAGCACCTACTATAAAATATCCTAAAATATCATTAAAATTCATTATATTATATTATGTTATTAAAAATAAATACAAAAAAATCTTATTATATTATAAAATGACATATGATATAATAATTATTGGCGCAGGTATTGCAGGTCTATATTCTGCTTATAAAATTACAAAACAATCACCCGAAACGAATTTGATTCTTTTAGAAAGTAATGAAAAAAAATATATAGGTGGTCGTATGGGCGAAACTACATTCGAAGGTATGCCGGTTGTAACTGGTGCGGGTATAGGTCGAAAGAAAAAAGATGAATTACTAATCCAACTACTAAAAGAATTGAAAGTGTCTTATTCCGAATTCGAGTCTAGGCATCATTATGCAGATACGATTAACCCTGAATGTGAAGTAAAAGAAACCTTTCTGCATTTAAAAAAGGTGTATCGCGAAAATCCGATAAAAGCCACGTTTAAAGAATTTGCTACCCAAGTTCTCGGTGTCGAAAAATATAATAATTTTGTGGTTTGTTCTGGATATAGAGATTATGAAAACGAAGATGTATATGATACATTACAACATTATGGGTTTGATGATAATTATGGACATTGGACGGGTCTCGGAATATCGTGGAAAGCATTGAAAGATGCATTGGTTGAAAAAATAGGGATAGATAAAATAAAAACGGGTCAAAAAGTTATCGAAATCAATAAATGTTCTCATAATGAATATGAAGTTCATACTGAAACCAAAATGTTCTCGACACAAAAAATAATAATGGCCACCACCATAGAAAGTGTAATGAATTTATTACCGAATCACCATAAATTATATAAACAAATCCGGGGGCAACCGTTTGTCAGAGTATATGGAAAGTTCTCGAAAGAATCCATCCCAATAATGCACGAATATACCAAATCATATATAGTGGTTCCGGGACCATTACAAAAAATCATTCGAATGAATCCTGACAAAGGAATCTATATGATTGCTTATAGTGATAATAAATATGCGATGTATTTGAAAAAATATTTGGAGAACACTCCAGAGAATCGTGCGAAATTTTGTCGTTTATTAGAAATCGCACTTGGTATTCCCAAAGGTAGCTTAGAATTGACCAAAATGTTAGGTATCTATTGGGATATAGGAACCCATTATTATACACCCTTAGATAATACTGAATATAAAAATCGAAAACAATTTATAGAAAAAGCACAATACCCACAGGAAGGAATTACGGTAGTGGGTGAAATGGTGAGTATGAATCAGGGGTGGATAGAGGGTGCATTAGATAGTGTGGAACGAATATTCGGCCGATGAAGTCTTACGACGAAATGTAGAGAACTGGAATGGAGTGTTCTCGATTTTTGAATAAAACATTTCGCTTTCTTCTATTTTATCATAATATTTATTTATATATTCCATATTATGTGGGAAAAAACTAATATCTTTATTATCATATTTGTTATCATTATAAACGGTAGTAATATATAATTTAGTACACATATGAAAAAACAATTTATAAATTTCGCTACCACCAATAACAAATACATTCATCTCGGGTGGATAATGGTTCAAAATCCTAAAAATAGATTCGGTATTAGTAAAAATAACATTTCTATCCGTGGTAGCTGTAGGTTCTCGAGATAAAATAATATTAATACGATTCGGTAGAGGGCCAGTAGGTAAGCTATCGAATGTTTTTCGGCCCATAATCACGATAGAATGTTTGGTAATTTTACTGAAATGTTTGAGGTCTTCCGGAATATACCACGGAATTTTATTATCAATACCAATAATGCCGTTATTATTCATAGCCACAATGAGATGGAACCCCATATGTATTATATTATATCGAATATAATATAATCTTTATTCTAGTTTATAAACAAAGTTTTTATCGTTACACTTTTAACGTTGACCAATTTCTAAAGGAACACGAGCCAAATCAGGTTCCATTGTACTGTTATTCCAAGGGCCTACATCGGCTTTTGGGATGATAGGATCAGAGCGTAATTGATAGTTGGCATTTCTTAAAGTTTGACCAATAGTATCTAATCCAATATGGTAACCAGCTTGTAATAAGTCAGGCATTAATACATTGCCTTGTGTCATTGCATTAGGATTTAAAGCGGACCATTGACTGTTTTGGTCAACTGGCAATAAATCACTTGGGTTGGCTACTGGTTGAAGAGCATATCCGGCGGATTCTGTAGATGGAGCAAGAGGCGCTAGAGGTGCATCAATTGGTAGGGAAGATGATGAACTGGCTGAATCAGCAGAGTTCACTGTCATTTTATCAACGACTAATGATTTTGATCCGGAGTATGATAGTAGTCCCCAAGCCAATACTAAGAATATCACTAAAATGACTACTCTTTCTTTTGTGAAAAATTTGAAAAAACCTTGACTGATATTTTTAAACATCTTTATATATACAAATGAAGATTTAATTCCGTAAAAAAATTTCCTAAATAATTATGTGGTTACTTTGATATTAAATATTTTCATTTATTGTTTTTTCTTCTGGTTCTTCTGAATCTTCTGTTTCTAAATCACTATCATCACTATCTTTAATATCATCCAACATATATGTGTTTTTGATTCTTTTTGCTTCTAAATATGAAGAAAGTGCTAAATCTCTGGCGATTTTGGCCTTTCGTCTTGCTTCACGGTACATTTCATAATAAACTTCATTACGTTTTTTTATTTGAATACTATCTGAGTTGCTTAATTCTTCTAAATTAAATTCTACTTCCTGAATTTCATTGGGGTCATCTATCTTCGTTTCTACTTTTATTTCTTCTTTTATTTCCTCTTTTACTGGTTCGTTCAATACGATATCGATGTTTGGCGTTTCTTCTTTTATTTCCGCTAAAACTTCTGAATCTTCTTGTTTTTGAAAATCTTCTGTTATTATATCTATCTGATTTTCATCAATGTTCTCGATAATAGGTTCGGTAATGGTTTTGGTTTCTTCAGAAATATCATCTATATGATGTTCGGATGCCCCATCAGTGGTTCTAGGTTTTATGAGACATTTTTCAAATAGATTTTTAGGTTTCATTACCAACATTTGTTTGATTTCGATTTCTATTTGAAAGCTACGTTGAGAGCATTTGATTCCTTGTATTTCTAAAATAGTTATAATATCCATATTATCATTGATTGATTCAATGTCGACTTCTTTTTCATTTTCATCATATATTTTCAAGCTAGGTTTTCCTAAAACAGGTGTGATATTGGTTCTCAATGTATAATATTTTCCTGATTTATAAACCTTGAGAGGTGATGTAAAATAGTTCTCGATATCGTGTAATTCTAAATCACCTTCAAACCATTGAGTACGATTCTTATAAATATACTTTTGACAATGTGTTTCTAAATTTTCCATCCAGCGAATAAATTGGTCGTTTTCATTCGAGAACATTAAATCGGAATAAATACGTTTTCCGGCTTTAATGATACCCTGTTTTGTTTTACATCTCGGTGGCTGTAGATATAAAGGATTCTCGTTGATGAGGCATTTTATAAAATAATTACCACCAGGAATAGAAATAGGTTTGGTTAACATAAGTTTTTCAAAGTTAAATTTATCGGTAGGCTCAAAGATGTTCTCCATTTTATTATACTATTATTATTTCTTTATTCTGTTTTGAGAACGCATCTATGAATGAAACGTATTTAGAATATTCAATATACAAAGGATCTATATTGAGAGATTATAAATGCACAAAGACTTAATAGTCACGATTATAATGCATTGAATTTTATTTCTAACAAATATTTAGAAAAATATATACATATTTTATATAGATGAGTTACGACGACGACGACAAACCGAGCTATATTCAAAGAGGTGTAAGATATACTCAATATTTATACGATAAGGCTAGTACAAATGTCCCAAGAATAATTAAAATGTTAGAATGTTTTAGAGCTAATGGAATAAATATTAGCACCAATCATGATTCTAGTGAATTTAGTATAAAAACTGTTGAACCTCTCGTAGACAAAATACATTTTAAGTTGAATCATGTAGAAAGTATCTTCATAAATGATATAATTATTTCAAACATAAACAATCCATATATAAACAAATTATCTTGTGAATGTATAAAGAATAGCAATTTAAAGATAGAT
>JACCDO010470669.1_pt1 | contig 15976 bp, 14 predicted proteins | sample 7446101 | NCBI WGS metagenome assembly JACCDO01 (sample SAMN15323440, study PRJNA562643) | freshwater metagenome | isolation source: river surface water | place: USA:Blue River Watershed | collected 2017-08-16
ATTCCAGATGGCGATGATCCGGATAGCTATGTCAATAAATTGGGTCCTTCACAGTTCAGAACATTTGTAGATGCAAATAAAAAAGATGTCATTCTGTTTCAATTGGAAGTTGCTTTACAAGAAGCGGGTACAGATACCGCGCAGAAGGCAAAAGTGGTAAACCGAATTGCTGAATCGATTTCCAGAATTAATAAAGCTGAAGATTTTACAAAGCAGCAAGATTACATCAAGCAATGCGCTAATCTCTTAAAAATAGAAGAGTCAGGTTTACACAACCTTGTAAACAAATACATTCGAGATCGAATTAGTCAACAAGAAAAACGAATTCCTACTAACGAATCAAAAACGTTTGAAGAAAATGCAAGGCAATCGCAAGAAAATGAGTTTGATGACGCTACGTTTGCCCTTCTTTTCAAAGACGAACTACAAGAGAAAGAAGTAGCAAGGATTCTATTGGAATTTGGCAGCCGAATCTGGGAAAATAGCACCAGCGTAGCGGATTATATTTTTGAAGAAATAGATGAATCATTGATTGAAAATGAGAGTGTTCTTCAATTATTCAAAGCCTATCAGCAAGAAAAAAGAAGCGGCCGCTCCTCGATCGGATCTCAATATTTTGTACATCATAGTGATCAACAGCTGAGCGCATTTGCCGTGTCTCTTCTTCAGTTTCCGCATGAAGAAAGTCAACGATGGAAGCAAGACTTCAGTCAAGCTACAGGCTATCAATCCACTCTTTTTGAAAAATCATATGAAGAGTTTATTGAAACGCTATCTCCAGAAAAAAAAGATACATTATTAAACTTTCTACAGTCGGAGGAAGATAAGACACCTGAGGCTATTCGTTCTGCCATCCACTACCTCAAATTGAAAAAAATAAAGAGAATGCTGATGGACAATCAAAAAGACTTAGAAAACGAAAAAGACAGTCAGGAGATTAAGGTTTTGCTACAAACGCATGAACACCTCAAAAAAATAGAGAGGGCCTTAGCTGACACTGTGGGCTCTGTTATTATCCGTTAACGACAGCTTCCATTTCGCAGCGAGTAAAGCGAAGCGCACTCCAAACGTGATCCAACTCAATACGTTCAATACTTTCGTACCCCCCACCCGTTAAATGATTCCAGCTGGATTCTCTGTTTAAATCAGTAACAATTTTAGAAGTAGCTTTTGGATAGGCCACCCAGAACTTAGAGTTTTCTTTTAAGTTTGGCATCACATCTCTCAGAATACCATTTAGTTGCACCTCATTAACCGCAAAAACTAGTGCAAAATCTATTTTTCTACTTTTTAAAAGAGGAGTAACATTTTTAGCAAAAGATAATTTGCTAAACTGCTTTTCTATGGAGGAAGGTAAACCTTGTATTAGTAAGTTTTTCTCATCAGCCAGTTGCAACTTTTCAAAGATGGACAGGGACATAGGTAAAACTTTATAGGGGTGTAAAGTTACCAAAAAAGGTCAAAAAACAGTTGTAGCAAGAGTAAAGAAACAGGTAAAAATTGAGACGAATATCTTAAAAAACTGACTTACAGATAGTTAGAATTAGCAATCTGTTTTTCTTCTATCTGCTCTTTCTCGACGGCGACGATCTCTACTCTTTAAAATTGGAGCTTTTGATTCCTCACCCCTTAATAAACGTCCGATGTTTTTCTGGTGCGTTAACAGTACGATTAAAGCTACTGCAATTGCAAAGACTCTATACAGCGGGTTATCTACGTTAAAAATGACAAGGATGAAAATGGGAAAGGCAATACTTGCCAGAATAGAGCTAAGTGATACAAATCTTGTCAGATAGAGGACAATCAAAAACACCGCAACACATCCTACTGCAGTAATTGGGGATATCCCGAGTACCATTCCAAACACGGTGGCAACCCCCTTGCCTCCTCTAAAATCCGCCCAAATGGGAAATATATGCCCTAAAACAGCTGCCAGGCCAAGTCCAGTTTGTAGATTTTGAAATTGAATATCCTGATCAACATAAGCAGGCAAAAGCCAGGCTAATTGCACAGCAGCCATCCCCTTTAACATGTCCATGATCATAACAAAGGTACCCCAGCGAGAACCTAATACTCTGTAAACATTGGTTGCACCCGCGTTACCACTACCATAATCACGAATATCAATTCCAAAAAAACGTTTACTTATCCAAACAGATGTCGGTACACTTCCAATTAGATAGGCTAGTATGATCACTAATGCTTCGTTCATGCTAAGTAGGGCTTAACAAAAATATAATAAATTATTAACCTATCAAGAGAAATGGCGCGAATCACTGTCGCTTCAAACGTAAAAACACCCATTCATTTTGTGACTGAGAAGACTCAATAATAAACCCATTTGTTTGAGCTGCACTAGATAAATCTTCAACATCATCACTTAAAAAGCCGCTTAAAAGTAAAAGTCCATTTGATGTCAATAAAGAGTGAAAATTAGAAATGAATCGTAGTAATACAGATTTATTGATATTAGCAAGAATTACATCAAAGGTGTCTGCCGCAGGAGGATGTGCTGCACAACTAACAAGAATATCAGCAGCGTTATTTAATTGAATGTTTTCTGTTGCATTTTCTATACTCCATGTGTCGTTATCTATCGCTGAAACATATGAAGCACCCATTTTTTTTGACAAAATAGCTAGCACGCCGGTTCCTGTCCCAAAATCCAATACTCGCTTTTTCAAAAAGTCAATTTTCCTCATTTGATCAATCATCATGTAGGTGGTTGCATGATGCCCAGTCCCAAAACTCATCTTAGGATTAATAACAATATCGTATTCCGCCTCATTAACAGGGTTATGAAAAGAAGCTCTAACTACAGCGAAAGTTCCAACTTTTACAGGCTGAAAATTTGATTCCCATTGTTGGTTCCAGTTATTGGGCATTATCAAATTCTGCTGAGCCTGAACTTGACTTTCCTTGCACCAACTCTCAAATTCTGATTGATTTAATGTTGAATGTGGGATATATGCTTTAAGACAAATAGCTTCCTCTAGAAAGCCATCAAAGCCCAATTCCGTGAGGGAAGCAATAAAAAGTGAAGATTGCTCCTCACTTGATACAGGTATTATTATTTCAATATAATCTTCCATAAAAAATGACCCGCTAGGGGTCATTTAAATTTATTCGGCAGATTCAGAAGTTGAATGATCAGGTTTTGGCAATAAAGCCTTTCTTGATAATTTAAACTTACCCGATTTAGGATCAGTACCAATTAATTTAACTTTCATTGGATCTCCTTCTTTCACCAATCCATCGAGCGTTTCTAACCTTTTCCAACTGATTTCACTGATATGAACCAATCCTTGCTTTCCAGGAAGAAACTCAACAAATGCACCAAAAGGCATTATTGATTTAACAACAGCATCATAGGTATCTCCAATCTGAGGTACAGCTACAATTCCTTTGATCCAAGCCACCGCCTTGTCTACAGCCTCTTTATTTGTACTAAAAATACTTACCTCTCCGCGGTTATTAACTTCTTCAAGATTTATTGTAGTACCTGTTTCACGTTGAATCTCTTGGATAACTTTACCGCCGGGCCCAATAACAGCACCGATAAATTCTTTATCAATAAACAACTTCACCATACGTGGTGCATGCGGTTTCACATCAGCTCGTGATGCAGGAATAGCTTGGTACATTGCATCCAGAATATGAAGACGGCCACGACGTGCCTGCTCCAAAGCCTGGCGCATAACTTCCATTTTCAATCCATCCACTTTAATATCCATTTGCACTCCACAAATTCCATCACGAGTACCGGTAACTTTAAAATCCATATCGCCAAGGTGATCTTCATCTCCTAGAATGTCGGTCAGTACTGCATACTTGTCCCCTTTCGTAATCAAACCCATCGCAACACCCGATACGTGCTTGGGAATTCCCACTCCCGCATCCATTAATGCCAAAGAACCTGCACAAACTGTCGCCATTGAAGAGGATCCATTTGATTCTAGAATATCACTTACAACGCGAACAGTATATGGAAAATCTCCCGTAGGCATCATCTGTTTTAATGATCGTTGAGCCAAATTACCATGCCCTACCTCTCTACGACTTTGACCACGCATCATTTTGACTTCACCAGTAGAGAAAGGAGGAAAATTATAATGGAGATAAAACTTAGAATCAACAGACTTCGCCGCACTTTCAACCAAAAGTTCATCCATCGGAGTACCGAGTGTCACGGTTGTTAACGACTGCGTTTCTCCTCGTGTAAATAAAGCAGATCCGTGTGGAGATGGTAAAACATCCACTTCCATATCCAATGGACGAACTGTCTCCAGGTCTCTTCCATCTAATCGTACACGTTCATCCAAAATCATATCACGAACAACATCATATTGTAGATCGCCATAATAAGTAGAGGCTAATTTTTTTGTAAGATCTGGCAAACTCTCTTCAGGAGAAATGCCTGTATCTTTTTTCAAAAAGTCCATCAACTCCACTTTAATCTGATCAAAACGGTCACTACGTTCATGTTTACCAAATTTACCTTTCGCTACTTCATATACTTTTTGTTTTGCAAAGGAGTATATCTTATCGCGTAGAGCTTCATCTGAAGCTGGTTTAGTATACGATCTCTTTTCGTTATTGCCGACCATTTGACGCAATTCTTGTTGCGCTTTCACTTGAATGCGAATCGCATCATGTGCTAGTTCCAATACCTTACAAAGATCTTCTTCACTGCACTCTTGTGCCTCACCCTCTACCATCATCAGATTCTTTTCAGTAGCAGCTATGATAAAATCCATATCAGAGCTTTCCATCTGAGTACGAGTAGGGTTAATAATAAATTGGCCACTGACTCGAGAAACCCTGACTTCAGAAATAATTTCTTTAATAGGAATATCTGATACAGCCAACGCAGCAGATGCCGCCAAACAAGCTAACGCATCTGGCATAATTTCAGGATCACTAGAAACAAGAGTTACTAATACCTGAACATCGCAGAAGTAGTCTTCAGGAAAAAGTGGTCTTAATGCTCGGTCAATTAATCGGCTTGTCAAAATTTCGTAGTCATTCAATTTTGCTTCACGCTTAAAGAAAGAACCGGGGATACGGCCTGCAGCTGCAAACTTTTCTTGATAGTCAACTGTCAAAGGGAAAAAGCTTTGGCCTTCTTTGGGCTCTTTATTAGCAACGGCGGTGGCAAGAATAACACAATTACCCATGGTAACTGTAACCGCACCATCAGCCTGACGAGCTAAACGTCCTGTTTCAATTGTAATTTCGCGACCCTCTCCTATTGAAAAGGTTTTACGAATAGGTTGTTTCAACATATAGATTAATTAAGGGCACTCCACTCGATTTTATTCTTGCGAAAATATGCGCATGAATAAAAACCAATATCAAAGAGATATTGGTTTAAATATGAAGTACCAAATTGATAAAATTATTTTCTGATTCCAAGCTTCTCAATCAGCTGGCGGTACCCAGTAAGATTATGCTTTTGGAGGTAATTCAAGAGTCGCTTACGCTTTCCAACTAACTGCATTAAACCGCGGTGAGTTGAGAAATCCTTCTTGTTGTTTTGCAAGTGACCACTGATCAGCGAAATACGCTCAGTAAGAAGAGCGATTTGACCTTCGATGGAACCGGTATTTTTTGCAGAACCGGCAAATTGAGTCAAAACAGTTGACTTTTTTTCTTTTGTTAGAGGCATCTTTAAAAATTTAAATTTTCATCCGATTATCTGATTCATCCGACATCAGGGCCGCAAAGGTATACATATTTAGCAGAACCACAAGGGTTTAGCCCTATTTTTTTGCCTAATTCCGTCCACCTTTTTGATTGATTTTCAAGCAAATGGTTAGTTTTGGGTATGGAATTATCCATAGACACAAAGACTATATTGGGGCTTCAATTACCTACAGATCCTCGATGGGTGGATTTGGCAGCCCTCTCCTTGGAAGAAATTCTAACTGATCATGCTTTTTGTGAGCAAAAAGCAGCCACTACTTGTATCAGCATCATCCAACGATATTCGGAGCTAGAAAAACTAGTGGTTGAACTATCACCAATTGTAACTGAAGAATGGGGACATTTTAGACTCGTTTTAGCAGAACTTCATAAAAGGGGTCTTCAGCTCGGGAAGCAACGTAAAGACGAGTATGTAAATGCATTGTTTGATTTTCAACAAAAGGGAGGAAGTCGGGAAGGAAGACTATTAGACCAGCTACTCACCATGGCATTAATTGAAGCCAGAAGTTGTGAACGATTCAAGCGGCTCAGTGAGGGATTGAATGATTCAGGTTTACAGAAGTTTTACAGACGATTCATGGAGAGTGAGGCCGGTCACTATGCCCTTTTTATTGCACTAGCAGAAAATTATATCGACAAAAAGATTGTAAGAGATAGATGGAAGGAATGGCTATTTTTTGAATCAAGTGTAATTACAAATTTATCTGTCAGAGGAGATAGAATCCACTAAGATGAGTAGTAAAGGCCGCCTGCATATTACAAGTGAAATTTGGAAGACCGACAACGATTTAAAATTACGTTTGTTGTCTAATGGGCTAATCAATGAGACATGGGTTGCCGAAAATTTACACTCAGCTGAAAAAGTTCTTCTTCAAAAAATAAATACAAGCGTATTCCCCGAGCCCACCCAAATTGTGAATAATCATTTGATCATCTGGGATCAATGGGAAAAGCGAAAAAGCGAACTTAATTTTCACATCGCAAAACCTCTACCCTTTTCCAGTGGTGAGTTTACTTTAACAGACGACAATATGAATGTCTGGCGATTGCAGGAGTATTTTAATACTGTAAAGTGTTTTGAAAAGTGTAACTCAGTAGAGCAGGTTTTTCAAACTGCTCGCTCCTTTGGCCAATTCGATGAATTTTTATGGGAAATTCCTGCTTCAAAAATTAAGCCAACCATTCAACAATTCCACGATCTTGAATTTCGTTTTAAACAACTTTTATCCGCCTTACAAGTTGGCAAAAATGATCGATTAACAAAAGCAAAAAAAATAATTGAGAGTCTTTTAGCAAGAGAAACTTACATTGATCAATTTAAAGATATGGTTAGTACCCCTACTCGTTTTCCAATTCGTCTATTTCACCATGACGCCAAAATCTCTAATCTCCTTTTTAATGAGCAGAGTGAAGAACTGCATTCAATTATAGATTTAGATACTGTCATGCCGGGATATTTTTTCTCTGATCTGGGTGATATGATTCGTTCTATGTCGGCAACTGTCAATGAAAATGAAACAGACACACACAATATTCATATTGATAGCCTCAATTATAAGGCTATTACTGAGGGTTATTTGGAGTCTGTAAAGGATAAGCTAAACTCTGCCGAGTTAGAGTGGATACACCTTTCTGGCGTTTGGATTATTTACATGCAATCAATTCGATTCTTGACAGACTATTTATTAAGCGATATCTATTATAAAATCACCTACCCAGAACAAAATTATGACCGAGCCGACAATCAACTTATTTTGCTCAAGAGTCTTGAGAAAATGTTGGCAGATCAATATGCCATCAAAAAAGTAATGACTTAACATTCAGCAGAGAAATAAGATAACTCAGCAGAAAAATCCATATAAGGATTAGCTGATTGTAATTGAACTGCCTTTTGAAACATTTGGTGCAGAAATTCTTTGTGTGGTATAGTGTCCCTATGTTGAGGTCGATGCCGAAAAGCAGTACGTAGTTTTTTTATTTCGTTTGCCAACTCCTGAGAACCGGGCTCCACACAACCTTTCATAAATTGTTCAATCACATACTCTGTTGCAGCAAAGTTTGGATGCACTAAATCGATATCATAAAAGCGATAATCCCGTAACACATCAACCACCAGTTCATATGCGGGAAAATAATAAATAGGGAAATCTTTTTCTTCCAGCTGCTGGATAGTTTCAAATAACCTAGCCTTGCTTCGGTTATTTTCTTGTACTCCATCTCGAATATGACGAACAGGACTGATCGTTACTATTACCTGAATGGAAGGATTTATTTCTCTAAGTTTTGTGATGCAGGCGCCAAGTCGCTCAACCATCCACTCTACAGTCAATAATTTTTTAGTAAACCAACTAGAAGGTGCGCGATGACAATTTGCAACCAATTCACCATTTTTTTTACCTGCCCATTGCGCCTCATCGGTAAGTTGATAACAAAAGGAAGACCCCAGCGTTAAGACTATATAATTAGATTGTTTCAAAAAGCTATGCGCACTAGCAATTGAATTATTTATTTTTTCAAGAGCTCGCTCGGAATCAATGTCCGAGAAAATAGAATGATGGTTCCAGCAATTCCAAACTCCATTAAGATGGAATAAGTCTTGAACAGTATATTTTCTACTTGATAAATAATCCTCCAAAGACTGACAAATCGCATCCACCCCAAAAAGTATTCCGTGGGGATTTTGCAAGACATCAAATTTTAGATCAGAAAGACCTTTTCCAATATGCTCTGTAAAACATGACCCCGCCAAAAGAATTTTATCTTGATAGGTTATTTTCCGAGCTGGAGACTTGATTGATATGGGCAGATGCCATTGCATAGGCTAATTAAATAATCGTCGAACTTTTTCAGCACATTCTTTTAAGTGAGGAATATCTATACTCGTTTTTACTCCATTTTGACCAAACCATCTAACCAATTTTTCTGTGTCCATGTTCCCTACTTTTTCGCTTCCTGTAAATGGACATCCCCCATATCCCCCTAATGCACTATCAAATCGTCTGCATCCAGCTCTAAAACCAGCTTCGATTTTATCTTGCCAGTAATTTTCCTCTCCATGTAAGTGCAAACCCACTGGTATGGAGGTGATCTCTTTTAGAACAGATTGAGTAATTGCTTCAATCTGTGGAGGCGTAGATAGCCCTACAGTGTCAGCAATAGAAATTATATCAGCACCAATATTTTGCACTTTATGTGCCATTTCTACAACCATGTCAGGACTATATTCTTCGCCGTAAGGATTACCAAAAGCCATAGAAAGATAGACAACAAGCGATTTATTGTGTTTAATACACAGGTCTTTAATTCTCTCAAGTAAAATGAGTGAATCCAGTTTTGAAAGACGTGTATTTTTCAACTGAAAGGTGTCAGACAAGGATAGCGGATAACCAATACTGTCTACTTTTCTTTGATTAGCCGCATTGATAGCGCCTTCCTCGTTTGCAACAATTACAAGTAGCTCCGTAGTAGTTTGGGATGTATCAAGACCCTCTAACACCTCAGCTGTATCAGCTAGTTGTGGCACAGCCCGGGGAGAAACAAAACTTCCCATGTCAAGGGTATGAAATCCTACTTCCAATAACATTTTGAAGTAAGCAATTTTATCCGCCGTAGGAATAATCTTTGATAAGCCCTGCATTGCATCTCTGGGGCATTCAACCAATTGTAATGAATCAGCAGCTCTCATTACGACATTCGTTGTTTCATGGCCTGGTACAAAACAATACCTGTCGAAACAGATACATTGAATGAATCAAAATCACCCTTCATGGGGATAAAAATTGTGGTATCGGCGTTTTTAAGTAAAGCTGGATAGATTCCCTTTTCCTCACTCCCCATTATTATACAGCAAGGCTCCCTAAAATCAACTTTTTCAATGGAGAGCTGACCGTTCATTTGGGTGGCATAGACGTGAATGCCATTTAAATGCATCGTGTCTATTGCTTTGACTAAAGAGTCCACACGACAAACAGCAATTTTTTCCAAGGCACCTGCAGAAGTTAAAATCGCATCTTCTTGCAACGCACCTACTCCTTTGTCTGGAATTATTATCGCATCAACACCAGTACAAAAGGCTGTACGTGCAATTCCCCCAATATTTCTAATATCTGTAATTCCATCTAGCATTAAAAGTAAAGGAAGGCGCCCCTCACCAACTGCCCAATCAATAACCGACTGAAGTGATTGGTAGACAATCCTAGACTTTAAAGCAATACAACCTTCGTGTTGCCCAACATTAAAACTATCTAATTTCACGGTGGGGACAACCTGAATGGGAACGGAAGCATCATTAGCGAGTGATCTTATGGTTTTTGAAGAGGAAGCCGGCAAAGAATCTGCCAGATATATTCGATCCAGCGACTGAGCATTTTTCAACGCATCTATCACAGCTGAAACGCCAGCAATCAGTTTATTCTTTTTGGGTCTTTGTGGTCTTTTTCTAAAATCTTTCACTCAACAAAGAAAAGAAAAAAAAGACCCGCTGTAAAATCAGCGGGTCTAACTTTTAAAGAATTAGTCGATTATTATTTTATACCAAAGGCCTTTTTAACCTTGGATACGTAATCAAGCTTCTCCCACGTAAATAATTCAACTTTTCGCTTAACCTGCTTACCATCGGGGGCAGTAAAGACCTTCTCCATGGTGCGTGGCACACGGCCCATATGACCATAAGCGGCTGTTTCACTGTACATGGGATTGCGAAGTTTCAAACGCTGCTCAATGAAATAAGGACGCATATCAAACACCTGCTCTACGATTTTACCAATTTGTCCATCGGTTAAATTAACACGGGCAGTGCCATAGGTATTGACATTAATACTCGTTGGCTTAGCGACACCAATCGCATAGGAAACCTGTACTAGAACCTCATTAGCTACACCAGCAGCAACAAGATTCTTAGCAATGTGACGAGTTGCATAAGCAGCAGATCGGTCTACTTTAGAAGGGTCTTTACCACTAAATGCTCCACCACCATGTGCACCTTTACCACCATAGGTATCTACAATGATTTTTCTTCCAGTTAAACCAGTATCACCATGGGGTCCTCCAATCACAAATTTTCCAGTTGGATTAATGTGATACTTAATATCATCGTTAAACAAGCTTGCGTATTTCTTGTACTTAGACTTGATTCGGGGAATTAAAATCGAGATCACATCTTTTTTAATACGTGCCAACATCTTTGCCTCTGAATCAAAGTCATCATGCTGGGTAGAAATAACAATCGCATCTATTCGAACGGGCGTGTTATTGTCATCATACTCTAGCGTAACCTGGCTTTTTGCATCAGGACGCAAATAGGGCATTTTTGAGTTTTTCTCCCTACGAATGGCAGCTAATTCAATTAGAAGGTTATGAGCGAGATCCAAGGCCAATGGCATATAATGCTCCGTTTCATTGGTAGCATAGCCAAACATCATTCCTTGGTCACCAGCACCCTGTTCTTCTTTTTTCTTACGATCAACCCCTTGATTAATATCGGCAGATTGCTCATGAATAGCAGAGAGAACGCCACAACTGTTCGCTTCAAACATGTACTCACTTTTAGTGTAACCAATTCGGCTTATTACACCGCGAGCAATTTCTTGAACATCTAGATAAGCTTTTGATTTGACTTCACCAGCTAATACAACTTGACCTGTTGTAACAAGTGTTTCGCAAGCAACTTTTGATTGAGGATCAAAAGCCAAAAAGTTATCAATCAACGCATCAGATATCTGATCTGCAACTTTATCAGGATGTCCTTCGCTTACAGATTCAGATGTAAATAAATAAGGCATGGATTTGGGTTTAGGACCACAAATATAAGCCTATGAAGAATAAAAAGACTATGGCTTTGAATATACAATTCGTAAACGAAGACGCTTTGCGGGGTTTATATAATCTCCTCCAGCAAAAACAACCCTTCCATATGCAACACGGCTATTGACCGGCACCAAACCCCAATAACGGTACAATGGTGAGAATAGATTAGTTCTGCCAGGTGCGTAAACTCTTAGTTTATAATTAGTGGAATCGTTTGTAACAATCTTTTGAACATATCGAGTGATATCAAATCGGTAAGTACTATCTCGTAATAGGGTGCCGCCAAAACGGCCTATATCATAGGTAAAAGAGCCAAAATTATCTCGGGTACCCATATCCAGATCAAAGGTAAGCGCCGTGTCTCCCCTCGTATTAATTCGATCAAGTAAAAGACTGGGAGGAAAATCAAAAGAGCCCTGCTGACCGGTTGCGAGAGGACTTAAAATCAGCTCCGCCTTATGAACAACAACATTGCTCAATGTGTCTAAGCCGGGTATTTTGATTGTTGCACCAGAACCAGGAGAAGCAGCAATGAAAACTTTATCATCCCTAGTTTGATTATTTGCTAAATAACTTGCCCATTCTCCACCAGGTATCCTTTTTACCAAATTGGCCTGGGTTGTTTTGCTATGGTAAAATTCAGTAAAGGTCGTGTCTACTGCACCATTTTTATTTACACGGTAATATACAATCAACTTTGTGTTAGTACTCGTTGGGTTTACATATGTTAACCCGTTTCCTGTGTTATCGGAAAGAATAGCAAGCCCTCGAAACAGGCTTTTAAATAACGAATCATTTCTATACCCTCCATTGGATGTTTGGGTGGTATCATAGGTAGATAGACGTGTTCCAAATGAGTTAGCAAGTGGAATACGTAATACATTAACCACTTTAGTAGTATCTCTTCTTCTTATAAGAGTAAGCGTATCCTTGAGACGTTTTAATAAAAAGCTTTTGGAGCCTAATTCCTGGTTAGTTGTTGCAAAAGAAGGATGATCGTAGCGGTACAATGTGGTGTCTACGTAACCAGCACGTTGGGATATTTCAAAAACTCGCAACGTAGAAGTTGTGTTTGTGTCCCCATATAGGCCTTCATAGGCAAGAGAGAGAATTACCGAATCAATTGCTACAATAGAATCTTTTCGGTAAAAGGGGTAAATCATGGAATTAGGGGGAACAATTGAGAAATAACCATCTGCATGTACTTGTCCAAACACAGCATCATTTTGGATATGACCCAATGCCATGACATCTGTGGTTAGAACTCGAGTTGAGTCAGTCAACAAAAAATTATCTGTCTCAGTATATAAATTGGTCTCAAAAGTTGAAATATTATCTACTGCAGGAATAACTCCGTTACCTATTGTTGTAGCATCATTAATTTTTTGACAACCCGTCAAAATAAAAGCTGATAGAAAGAGTGAAAATAAAGCGCTGATTAAGGGGGTATTGATTTTCCTCACAATTGACAATTCGTATTATTTAGACGCAAGGTCGGTGTAGAGTTGTAAATAGTCTGTTAAATCACCCTCTGGGGAATATGGGATGCACTTTTTACCTCGCACCTTTGAAAATTCTTCTACGAGTTTTTTCTCGATCTTTTCAGCACCAAAAGTGATTGCATCTGCATAGGTGGCAGCACCACGAAATAAGGATGTATTTGAACCATCTTTAAAGAGTTCAAGGTCTTTATCCTTAAGCGTTGGGTGAATGAGCGCCTTTTTTAAAAAACTACTGCCTAATTTTTCCTTAAAGGTGTTTTGTCCAATAGTGAAAACAACCTTACTGTGGGCAAACACAGGCTCCTTTTTATACAATGTTTTCAAGTAGGCAGGAATTAGGGAAGTCATCCAGCCACTGCAATGAATGACATCGGGGGGCCAACCAAATTTCTTAACGGTCTCAATAGCACCCTTGCAAAAAAATACAGTTCTTAAATCATTGTCATCAAACCATTTTTCACTTTCATCATGAAAAACGAACTTGCGTCTAAACAGCTCCTCGTTATCTAGGAAATATACCTGTAATCGGGCGCTGGGTAATGATGCAACTTTAATTTGCAAGGGAAGGTCTTCATTATCAACAGAAACATTGATACCTGATAAACGAACTACCTCATGCAACCGATGTCTCCTTTCATTAATAACGCCAAAACGAGGCATTATACAACGTACTTCAAAATTGGAGTCGTTAGCCTTTATGGCCAATTTGTTGACTGTTTCTGCAAACTCAGTCAATTCCAGGTATGGAGACATTTCATTTGCAATGAACAGGATGCGTTTTTTGGCTGTCATAGGGTTTGCAAAGTTAACAAATAAAACGCTTCAATCATACTAATTTGCAGGAACGAATGCCTAAAAGATTCATTACCATAGCAGTACAATACCTGGCTTTTTTAAGCATTGGATTCCTTTTTGCCTGGTTGTCCCTTCGAAATTTAAATGAGGAGAGTTGGATTCAATTAAAAAGTTCCATCCGTGAAGCTAGATTATGGTTGGCAGCACCCGTTTGCTTGCTATTACTCTTAAGTCATTATCTGAGAGGACTTAGGTGGAAATTATTGATTGACCCCTTGGGTCACAAAGTAAAACCACTCAACTCTTTTCTAACCGTTCTAGTTGGTTACCTTGTAAATCTCGGCGTTCCTCGTTTAGGAGAGTTCATGCGTTGCACTGCGCTAGCACGTTATGAAAAGATACCCGTAGAAAAACTAGTAGGAACTGTAATAGTAGAGAGACTTTTTGATGCGATTTGCTTGTTAGTAGTGTTTGGGCTGACATTGGGACTCCAGCCCAATTTGTATGACGCTATACTAAACACTTTTACAAAATCCAATGCTGAAAAATTATCTGAACAAAGTGACTCCTGGCTTTTTTATTCTTTTCTCCTAATCATACTAATAGCTGTTATTAGTTGGCTCATTTGGAAAAAAATAAAAATAAAAAAGTTACTTCACTTTATTCGGGAAACAACTTCAAAGATTATGAGTGGGATTTTGTCCATACAAAGATTAAATCAGCCTCGAGCTTTCATTGCACTGACTTTATTAATTTGGAGTCTTTATTTGTTAGCAGGCTTTGTTGGCTTTTTATCATTTCCAAAAACAGAAAAGTATGGAGTTACGGAGGCCTTAACAATTCTCTCTGTCGGGAGTATTGGAATGATTATTTCTCCAGGTGGCATTGGAGCGTATGCCTATCTAGTTTTGTATACCATGCAACTATATGGACTTGACTACACAACTGCTCTTGCATTTGGATGGACGCTGTGGCTAGTGCAAACATTGGTTATCATACTCGGCGGAGTTGTCAGTTTTGTACTGCTACCCCTTTTTAATAGAAAAGTAGAAAATAGTCCTCTCAATACTGAATAAAATATCTTTACACTTTAATTATACTTACTATGGATTTTTCAAAATATTTTGACACGGACAAAATACAAGCTGGCATAAGTACTGGCTCAACCTGGTGGAATGGAAAAGGAGAAAATATTTCTTCTTACTCCCCTGTTGACGGAAAGCTCATTGGACAAACAGACACCGCTAATAGAGATGATTTTAATAAAGCTATTGAACAAGCTGAAATCGCTTGGAAACATTGGCGCCAAATTCCAGCCCCAAAGAGAGGTGAAATCATTCGTCAAATCGGCTTAGCACTTCGTGAGAATAAGGACAATTTAGGAAGTCTAGTTTCGTATGAAATGGGCAAAAGTTTACAAGAAGGATTAGGGGAAGTACAAGAAATGATAGATATATGTGATTATGCTGTTGGACTTTCCCGACAACTCCACGGGTTAACCATGCATAGTGAAAGACCCGGACATCGCATGTATGAACAATATCACCCTATTGGGTTAGTTGGAATTATTTCTGCCTTTAATTTTCCAGTTGCAGTATGGAGCTGGAATAGCATGCTTGCCTGGGTTTGCGGAAATGTCTGTATTTGGAAACCATCAGAAAAAACTCCTCTTTGTGCAATTGCTTGCCAAAAAATTATTGCATCCGTCTTATCCAAAAACAATTTACCAGAAGGAATCAGCGTGTTAGTAAATGGAGGCAGAGAAGTTGGTGGATGGCTGGCCGCATCACCCAAAATACCATTAATCTCTGCAACTGGTTCCACAGCAATGGGGAAAAATGTAGCAATGACCGTGGGACAGCGTTTAGGAAAGTCACTTCTTGAACTTGGAGGTAACAATGCTATTATTATTTCAGCCGAAGCTGATTTAAACGTTGCCATTAGAGGATCCCTTTTTGGTGCAATTGGTACTGCGGGACAGCGCTGCACTACGACACGTCGTCTTATTGTACATGATTCGATCTACTCTTCAGTGAAGGAAAAATTAATTGCCGCATACAAACAAATAAAAATAGGAAACCCCCTAGATAGTCATAATCATATGGGGCCACTTATTGATCAGCAAGCAGTATCAAATTATTTAAACGCAATCAAGGCTTGCGAAGACG
>JACCDO010192951.1_pt1 | contig 15968 bp, 12 predicted proteins | sample 7446101 | NCBI WGS metagenome assembly JACCDO01 (sample SAMN15323440, study PRJNA562643) | freshwater metagenome | isolation source: river surface water | place: USA:Blue River Watershed | collected 2017-08-16
CATTCTCAACCAAGAAACATGGATCAATGAAGATATTAAGACTGATGTGACTGATCTTGAAGATATGGAGAATGATATCAGTGTGATTGAAGAATTACCTACATCAACATTATTTACTTGGTTTTTAACTGTTGTTCTCTTTATGACTTCATTATGGATTTGGTTGGGTGATAAAATTCTAAAATTTGTGGTTAATCTTTTTTAAAAACCAGATTCCTTGGTCACAAATGATCCACCCCAAATCGCTTGACTATCCCAAGCTTGAAATGCTTTGGTAAAGCTTTCCATATCTTTTTGGGTCACATGAGAAACTGGTGTTACAAAATAAACCACAGTGACTCTTACTGGTTCATCTGAACGTTGATTTTCAAAACCAGACCCACCGAAATAATCACCTTCAGCATCACCATGTCCAATCGCAACTTTGGTTAAACCCGCAGTAGGATCTTCTTTTTTACTCTCTTCTTTCTTGGTATCTACATTGGTTGCAACTTCTTCTTCCATCACATCAGCAGCCACTGATGGCGCAGATGGAAGGGGTTGAGGTTCGGCTAGGGGCGCTGATTGAGATTCAGCAACAGGTGTGGTTGGTACAGCTGTTGTTTTATTAGGTTTACCATTTTTAGCTTTAGCTGGTGCTGGTTTAGGCATAGATGTTGCTGTGGTTAATCCACTTCCATAACCAGAGCCACCAGAACCACTAGAAACACTTAAACCACCTAGACCAAAAGAACTACCACCACCGAGACCATCGCCTTCTACTGCAAACCCTCTGGCCATATTAGGTGTACCTAAGTTTGAAAGTTGAATGTTTTTGGCATTTTTCTTTAAAGGGATTTGAATCAAGTAATAGCGTTGAACATCAACATCCATACCTTGGGCTTTGAGTTCTGCTTCCAACTTGAGTAGGTCCTGTCGATCTTCGGCTCTACTTGCTGTAAAAGGTGCTTTTTTTCCATCGATATTTGCGTATAGATATTGATGGTTACCAGGACCAACAATCGCTTCAGAACTTCCTTCAATCACATCAGTAATCACATAATTTGTTGAACCATAGGGATAAATACTGAAGTTAAAGGCAGCTCTTGGGGGTTCGCCTTTTTTCCAAGCCCCAGCCATATCTTTGGCAGGTACTGGCACAACAGCAAATTGATTAGAAACAATCACATTACGATCTCTCTTGGGTGAAGAAAGCTTTAATTCAGCAAGTCTTTCTGTAAGTGTGAGTTCTTCAGTTTTCCCATTGACTTGTCTATGAATCTTGATCTTATCAGATGGCACCATAAGTACCTTATCTCTGAAATTATTATCCCTACGAACAGACATCGCCAAACTTGCAGATTGAGGGTCTTTTTCATCTCTACGCACCCAAATGCCCACATCACTAATACGATCACCCCAAGAACTATTAGCATGACGTCCAATATCTTCCCAAGAGATTTTCACTGGGGAAAAACCAGCTTGAGATACCAATTGATTAAAAGTAGCATCACTGATCAAACTTAAAGTCTTGTTGTAATAACTGAGCCATGATGGAGGAGGGGTTTTGGGTTTGGCTGGTGGTGGGTTTTTTAATAAGAAATCCACAGCAGATACGATGTTTTTGACACTGTTTGAACCAGCAGAAATGTCTAGTTCTAGGTCTTGAGCGATTTCAATCGCAGCAAAATCTACCTTACTGTTACCAATCCCATATTGCTTCGCATCGGATAATGCAAGTAATACATTTTCTTTGATCTTTTGTGCTTCTTCTTTAGAAATACGAATCCCTTGCTTAGAAAAAGCCTTGACAATATCAGTCACTTCATAATCTGAGTTCTCAACAGCGATTTGAAGTTGCGCATTTGCTTGTTTCATCCACTGTCCTGATGAAACAGTAGAGAAAGAAGCACTAAACAAAAAGGCACCTAATGCCATGGAACGATAAAGTTTAATCATTTTTTGATGTTTCCTTTTGAAAAAGAGAAGTTGCTTTCAATGTTGCACTCCTACGAATCCTTTGTCTATTTGGTTTTAAAAAAAGTTCCAAATTTGAACTTTTTTTTCAAATTTGAACTAACCTATGTATCTGTATTTCAATAAAACTCATATATTTCAATAGTTTATCTTTTGGCACTAAAAATGCAAACCAATACAAGCTTTTTTTAATCACCCAAAGGACTAGATATGTTGATTAGATATATGCTGTATTTTTGTTGTTTTGCCCCTACCCTCTTTGCTCCTACCCTCTTTGCCCAACATCAATTAGAATCGAATTTTGATGAAAGAGTGAATGAATTACTCATTGAAATGAAGGTAGATACCCATCCCAAAACGACCAAGAAAACGACCAAGAATACGACCAAGAAAACGATCAAGAATACGACCAAGAATACAGAAGGTGTTGTAGAACAAGAGCTAGATATCAATTGTGGACTTGATGATTTTGAAGATAATCAAACTCGGAGCAGAAGTAAAAATATCGATTTGAGCGATAGGGAAATTCAAGAAATTCAATTAAATGCCAAAATTTGTCCCTTTGATTTCGATTGGTTTTCTCTTTATGTAGAACAAGGAGAAATCATTCAAATTCAACTCATATCCAATCAAACATCCAATCAAACATCCAATCAAATATCCAATGATCTAGAGTTTAAAAAACTTGAAATCTTCGCACCTAGATCCAGAAAACCGATGAAGAATAAAGGAAAAAAACAAGAGATACAATTCTTTGCCCACAAGCCCGGCAGATATAAATTCCTGATACAAGCCCTATGGACTCAAAATATCGAAATTTCTTATCTCTTATTGATCAAAAAACTTCATCGAAAACATTAGTATAAAAATGTTTCATTATGTTTCAAATATGAATGAATTATCTATTGAATAAAAATCAACAAACATCCGATCATATCATGTTTTGATTGATGATTTTCTTGTTGGTATGAAATATGCGAAGGGGGGTAAGATCACAAAGGAAATCAAATGAAAAAACGAAATTGGCAATGGATCACTATCCTCATGATTCTTGGTTACTGGACGGTAAGTATGGCACAAGAGAAATCAAGGATAGATCCCATAGGACAAATGCGGTTATTCTATATGTCCACAGATAACGATTTAAATCTTAGAGATTATAGGGCTTTGGCGTATGGTGGAAAGCTTGGAGGCAAGGTCAAAGTATACGAAGGCTTCTCTTTAACATTGGTAGGGTATTTTAGCCAACGTTCTGGATTACTGGCTTCTCCAGCGATATTGGATGCTGAGGTGGGTAAAAATGCGAGATATGAAAGCACTTTGGTAGATAGCACTAGGGTAGATCGTGAAGAGATGGCTTTATTGGGTGAAGCTTATTTGGGGTATCAAAACAAAAAGATGGATTTGATGATTGGGCGTTTTTTACCTAAAACATTATTGATCAATGCCCAAGATGGGAGAATGACACCTACTTTTGTTCAAGGACTTTGGTATCAACAACAATTACCTTATGGCTTTGAGTTTAAATTAGGGGTTTTCTACAAGATTGCACCTAGAAATACTGGGACTTTTTATGATATTGGCGATAGTATTGGTATCTATCCCCAAGGTACATCAAAGATCGATCAACCCTTACATAGCAAATATGTGGGGGTAGCTGGGGTTGATTGGCGCCAAAGTCCTTTGTTTCAGTATTCAGGGCAAGTATACCAAGTTCAAGGGATTCAAAATAGTTTTGTGAATGAAATTCAATCCCATATCAAACAAGGCACAATGCTCTTTTCCTTGGGCTTACTACATCTATACCAACAGAATACCAATCCCCAAGATCATTGGTGGAATAGGAATACAAGCAGTGCTCAAGCATATTCGTTGTATCTAGGCTTTAGGTATAAACCCATGGATCAATTTAAAATCAATCATCAAGTGCGTCTGAATGATCAATCTTTGTTCTTGGTTGAACTCGCCATGACACAGATCTTGGATCAAGGGAAGTTCTTATTTCCTAGGGAATGGGGAATTGAACCTTTTTATACTTTCTTGAGAAGAGAAAGAACAGAAGGTTTAGCCGACAGCCAAGCATTTATGTTAAGCATTGGTGGCTCTTTGGCATGGCTCAACATCAAAGCTTTGCAATGGAGATCGCTTAATGCTTATGTGCTTACGCCAGAAGTCACTGATCCTTTGATCAATAAATATGGGCTTGCCAGTTATACCCAACATAATATGGAAATCAAATATCAAGCAGATGCTTTGCTCAAAAACCTTAGTATTGAGCTCCTATGGGTCTATAAGCACGCTTTAGATCAAGATTTAAAACCCAATCAACTTTTCAATAAACTCAATATGTTTCAAACCAATCTCATGATCAATTATCGATTTTAAACAAGGTATATCATTATGAAAAAAATCGTTGTCATTCTCTTATCATTATTCTCTTCGCTTTATGCCCAACAAAAGCAATTTGTCGCAGAAGCCATAGACCCGCCCCAAGTTGAATCTATTCCTCAAACCAAGGAAGGGGAAATGATCAAATATGGTAGGGAATTGATCATCAATACGGCACAATATCTAGGACCTAAGGGCAGTGTCGCACAAATCAGTAATGGGATGAATTGCCAAAACTGTCATCTCGATGCTGGGACTCGTCCTTATGGCAATCATTATCTCTCTGTGCATGCAACTTACCCCAAATACAGAGATCGCTCTGCGAGTATAGAAACCTTATCCAAAAGAGTGAATGATTGCTTTGAACGATCATTAAATGGCAAAAAGCTCAAAGAAGAGAGTAAGGAAATGCAAGCGATTTTGGTGTATATGAAATGGCTAGGGAGCAATCATCGTATTTCTCTCCCAGATTCAAGGTATAGCATTGCCACTTTACCTTATTTGGATCGGGCTGCCAGTCCTGAAAAAGGCAAGGTTGTATACGACAAATATTGTGTCAGTTGCCATCAAGCCAATGGTGAAGGCATGGCAAATCCTGCCATCAAAGGGGCATTCATTTTCCCACCATTATGGGGCAAAAATAGTTATAATCAAGCAGCTGGGTTATTTAGATTATCTAGGTTTGCTGGGTTTGTGAAAGACAATATGCCTCACTTATCTGCGACACATGATAAACCCATTTTAAGCGATGAAGAAGCTTGGGATGTGGCTGCTTATGTGAATCATCAACCTAGACCTGGTTTTAAGGGACAAAAAAATGATTGGCCAGAGATTTCCGCCAAACCCATTGATCATCCTTTTGGTCCTTACCATGATGGGTTTTCGGAAGAACAACATAAATATGGACCCTTTCAACCCATTGTTGATCAAAGAAAAAAAATAAAATAAAACTTTGTCAAATCATGATAAAAAATTTATTCTCGACTGAAAATCATTACCATTAAATACTAGGATTTTGTCGATGAAAACGCTGCTTCTGATTTGTATTTCCCTATTCTTATTCAATCATCAACTCCAAGCCCAAACCAAGAAGACAGTCAAACAGACCAAAACCCAAAGCAAAACCCAAACCAAATCCAAGAAGAAACAAATCAAATCCAAGAAATCCAGACCCAAACGTCAAGATTGGACTAAGCGATCTGTGCCAAGCAAACATAAGAATCCTGAAGCTATCGGTGGATATAGTTATGGTTGTATCCTGGGGGCAAAAGCAGTGCCTAGCAAAGGTGTGGGTTATCAAACCATTAGAAGAGAAAGAAACCGTTACTACGGACATCCCTTCACTTTAAAGGTGATTCAAGAAATCGGGAAAATTGCGCATGAAAATCAACTCAGTGCCATAGAAATTGGTGATTTATCTCAACCTGTAGGCGGGTTAATGGCATTTGGACACAAAAGCCATCAAATCGGCTTAGATATCGATATTTGGTTTGGGATCAGTAAGGCATTAGATCAAGAGATTAAGGAAAAGGATTTTGAAAAAAAACACCCACCGATGATCGATCGGAAAAAAGAAGAAATAGATCCTCATGTTTGGGATGATCAAAGACATCTACTTCTCTTAAAAACAGCAGCCAGCCAATCAGAAGTCAATCGTATTTTTGTTCATTGGGCCATCAAAAAACATCTATGTCAGCAATATGAACTCGACAAAAAGAACCATCAAGAACAGATCAAACATAGCGCAATCATGCTAGATGAACTCAGCAATATCCCCACAACTTCAGATGAAAGTGAAACAGAGTTAATTCAAGAAGAAGGAGAACTGAAACTCAATACCCCAGCTGAATCTACACCTACTCAAGCTGATGAATTACCTAAAAAAAGCACAATCGATGAAAAATGGCAGTGGATTTCAAAAATTAGACCTTGGTATGGACATGATCAACATTTCCATATCAGATTGAGTTGCCCCAAGGATAATGCTTTATGTGAAGGTCAAGGCACAGTAAGGGGATTGGGTTGTGAAGAACTAGAATTGAAGAAGTTCTCTCATCGTTATCAAGGTTGGGTCAAAATTCAAGAAGATGCATTAAAACAAAAGAGAGAAGAAGAATTAGCGAAATTACCGCCGTTGACTGAAGCACAAAAAGCCGAGAAAATCAAAAAGAATAAAGAATTACAAGAGATTTGGTTAAAACAACGCGCAACAGTGAATGAGAAATGCAATCAGTTGTTGGAAAAGCCCAAGAAATCTAAATCACCCAAGTAACAGCTGACCACTTTCTTTCACCTTGATGTACGCCCAAAACAGCTAATAATGAAATATCATCTCCGTCTTTATACTGTTTGGCTTTTAGGAGATGTTGACCGATATGAATGGGGACTTCATTTTGTAAGAATCCAAATCCTTTTTCATGTAGTTTTAATTTCCCTTTGAATACCCGACAAAAATCCACATCACCTTCATAGAATCTAGCGCTGAGTACTTTGATTTTCTTATTGAGATCTGGTTGTTTAAAATCTTCTCTTTGGGGGGCAATCGCTAACACAATCTTTGATCCGATGGTGCTTTGATCGATTTTGATATTGAATACCCGATCAAAGAGATCCACAAAGAAGGAGAGATTCTCTAATTCTTCAGTGGAGAGATAAAAACGCCTTTGATCTTCAGCAATCCCTGTAATGACTGCTTTAATGGTGGGATAACCCATCCATAATTCTTCTTGATCCAAAATATCAAAACTCACCAAATTCTCTTTTTGTTCAGCATTTTCGCAAACAAACAATCTTAATACCTGTCCTTTAGCCAAATTTCTCTCAAAAATCTTGGTAGGAATGGCTAATGTTCGCAAATCATTGAGTGAAGGATTTGATTGATTCTTGGACATATAAGCAAGGAGATAAAGTTGTTTGGTTTTATCTTGATCTGGTCTGGTAAATTCATCAATCACCCAACCAGTACATTCTTCAATCACTTGAGAATCGATAAAAGCCTGAAAAGACATCTTCTTATATTGATCTTGATGATTTTCTATGGTTTTGACTTCTTTTAAGCCACTCAAGAGAGCACTGAGTTCATCTGTGGCCAAACCTTCTTTTTGTCTAATGATTAGGGCTGATTCTAAGGCATTTTTGGCATATCCCAGTAAGCCGATTTTCAAGAAATACTGTCCAATCTCTTCATGTAATTCTAATTTATGATTCTCATTTGAGTTGGGTTGTAATAATAATGCAGTGGCTAAACAATTGGCTTTATTTTCAGAGTATGCATCGAAACACTGTGCATAACTCGCCCAAAACCAAGATTGTCTGGATAGATTTCTCATCGCTCTTTGAAAATGTTCTTTGGCTAATCTCTCATTTTTAATACAAAGATATAACCTAGCGATATAATAATCACCCCATTCATCATTGGCATAAGTAAATATTTTTTGGATATGTGGCAAAGCGCCTTGTATTTGTAAAGGGTCTTTGAGTTCTAATAAAGCTTTGCTTAATGAACTCGCAATTCTCGGTGCAAGTGCTAAAAACACATAACCATTGGGGGCTGGTTTATTTTTAAAGTCATCTTCTGTTAATGTTCTCAAATCCCAAAAACGCCAAAATTCAACCAAATCCAAACCGGGTTTGCCATATTGTAAGGCAAATTGAGCCATTGATCGATGCAATACTGGGTTTCTGATATTGCCATGATGATAGAGGCTAATATATTGCTTGAGGTAGCTCCATTTCTCTTCTTCATCTTCTGTGTTTTTAATAAATCGGTGATACACCCAACCTAAATTTGCCCACGCTTGTTGTGCATTAGGGTTTAGATCAATCGCTTCATGTGCAAATTCTAAAGCTCGATTTAAATCCTCTGATTCTTTCGATAATTTAATAAGTTCTTCTATGTTCATGTTCTTTTTTTTATCGGATTTGAGTTGGGGTGTATACTTGTGATTGATGACAATATGCTTTAATTTAAGCTTGATTTTTTTAGATTACAATAGATTTATGAAGAGAATATCTTTTTATGAATTAAAAATTTTTCTGAGGGACTTATTTCTTGATCTCTTCATTTTTGACATTACCCTGTGCATCATATTTGATGATTTCCATCTTTAATTCCTTAAATGCTGGGTGTAATTTTTCATAGTCACCTACCACAAAAATTTGCATTTGCTTTAAATCAATCATGGCATTTGCTTGATTTTGAACCATATCGATGCCGATTTTTTCAATAGATGATACCCATTGATCAAAGGCATTTGCTTCTTTGCCTTGAATTTTAAGGCCACTAAACTCAGCAACAATCGAATCTAAAGACTCAAATCTTGCAGGGAAATTCTTCACTGCCCCACCGCGCATGGTTTCTAATTCTTCCACACTGATCTTTTTACTCTCTTTGATTTGCTTGAGTTCAGAAATCATCTCTTCAATACTTGCTTTGGTGGTATCAGCTTTAACCATGGCAGACATCATAAATAAACCGAGTTTCTTCCATAATACAATCGCACTATACGCGCCATAAGTATATCCCTTACTCTCTCTTAAATTCATATTTAAACGGCTGCTAAATTCTCCCCCAAAAACTTGATTAAAGAGGGCATTTGCATTTTCGATATCCAATGAACTGGGTTTATCGATGACTCTTACCATAGAAACGGCGGATTGGGTATTCCCTGGGAAATCTACCCAGTGGATTTTACCTTGATCAAAAGGACTGATGGTGATGGGTTGGGTTTGTACTTGGGCTTCACCTGTCCAAGAAGATAAGGTATCATTGAGCACTGATTTGAGTTGATCTTCTGTGATTTTACCGACAACAACAAGGGTAGCACCTTTGGGTTTGATCAATTGTTGGTAATGGGATTTTACTTGATCTAAGGTGATTTGAGAGATGGTATTTTGTTTACCATCATTGGGGTAAGAGGCGTATCCATTTTGGAAAAGCACCTTTCTCATCAACATATCTCGGACAAATCTAGGATTACCTTCATTACTCATGCTTTGTGCCAATCGTAAAGCTTTAATCCTATTAAAATCCTCTTCTTTGAGATTGGGTTGTTGTAGAATATCAGAGAGTAATTGAAGAGAAGGTTTGATTTGTTCTGAGAGCATATCTAAGGAAAATGAGATATGATCAATGCTGGTTTCAGCATGGTAATCTGTTGCTAATTTTTGGAAAGCATCGCTGAGTCCTAATGCATCTAAGCCTTTGACACCTTCATCGAGTAGATCCACAGTGATGGCTGTTAAACCAGGGATTTGATCACAGCTTGATCCTGGTTCTAAGATCAACTGCATATTGATCAATGGGGCTTGTTGTTGTTCCAAAAACCATATATTTAAGCCATTTGCCATGGTCCAAGTTTTGGGTTTGGGGGGTTGCCAAGTTTTGGGTTGACCCATGGTAGGTAATTTGCTTCGATCTGCTTTGGATTTTTGGGATTGACCTTGAAGAACGATATTGAGTTGTAGGGCTTGAGAAGGGATGAGATATTGACGTGCTGTTTGGAATACTTCTTGGGGGTTTAAAGAGAGATAACGTTCTAAATCTTCATTCAGATAATTGGCTCTTCCCACAAAATGATAGTAATTACTCAAGAGTTGGGCTCGGCTTAATACGCCTTCTACTCTGCCATAAAAAGATTTTCGCCAAGCATTCAATGCTTTACTAAATTCTTCATCTGTTAATTCCACTGAAACAGATTGATTCACAGCATCTGACAATGCTTTGGTTGCACTTTCGATATTTTGATCTGGGTTTAGGGTTGCTTGGATGATAAACATACTACTCAAAGCACTAGACGCTTGGAAGGCACTGATATCTTTGAAGATTTTTTGTTCGTATACTAGGGGTTTGTAGAGTCTGCTGTTTTTGCCATTTGTCAAAATCGTTGCCCAAATATCAAGTGCCGCATCACCTACTTCATAGAGGGCTGGTGATAACCAAGCCAAATAGATTCTGGGTAATTTAATCTGTTGATCTTCGATTTCAACGAATCGAGAAGTGGTAGGGAAATCAAGGATAGATTGGGGACGACTGGCTCTTTGACCACTGGATAAATGTCCAAAATACTTAAATGCCAAAGCTCTTGCTTCATCGATATCAAAATCACCACTAATGGTAAGCACTGCATTGGCTGGCACATAATATCTCTTAAAGAAAGCCTTCACATCATCTAAAGTCGCTGCAGTAAGGTCTTCATGTGATCCAATGGTTGAATGATGGTAAGGGTGATGGACTGGGTATAATTCTTCATACAATACCTTCCAAGCCATGCCATAAGGAGAGTTTTCATATCTTTGTCTCCTTTCATTTTTAACCACATCTCTTTGATTATCAAGCTTCTCTTGGGTAAGAGCTTCTAACAAACCTTCCATACGATCAGATTCCATCCATAATGCGATTTCAAGGGCATTAGATGGGACTTGTTCATAGTAATTGGTGCGATCTGTATCTGTTGTCCCATTCACTTCACCCCCAATGGCAGTAAATGGCTCAAAATATTCTTTATCGAAGTTTTTGGAACCTTGAAACATCAAGTGTTCAAACAAATGGGCAAAACCGCTTCTACCTTCTACTTCATGACCAGACCCCACTAAATATCTCATTTCTACAGCGACCACAGGTAATCTCTTATCGGGACTTAGGATCAAAGTAAGACCATTGGGCAAAGTTTCTTCTACAATGGTAATCCCAGTAAATGGAGAGGGAGATTGAGGTGCTTGAGGTAATTGAGGTGATTGCGCATGTAGCGCAGAGAATAAACTGAGTAGCGCGATGAATGCTGACAGTAAACGAATTGACATCGAAAAATTTCCTTTTTGATGATTTTGATAACTTGGGCTTGAGTATAAACTTTTTAGTTGAATTTTCAAATACAATCGAATTAAGCTAGACCTAAGTTTTGAATGGACCCTTTTGAGGATATTCGTTGTTATGTGTCATCATCTTTTTATCATATTCTGGACCTTGATTTTATTGATCTCTTGTGATTCTGCTGAATCTCAACCACTGAATATCAAAGGAGATACTGAATTACCTACTCTGCCAAACTATGATCAATACGCAATGCCTAGTGATATGAATATCATGATTGATTTGGGAGGCACAACAACGCACACAGACATGAGTGGGGGAACTTTGGCTGGGATGATGGGGGGTAGTGTTGTGGCTGGAATGATAGGTGGTGGATCAATGGCTGGATCAATGGCTGGAAATGATGTTGATGTGCAACCCAATGCTCAAGGTTTGATCATCCTAGATGAAGAGATAGCAAATCAATGGGCTTTAACTAGGGATTGTGCATATAGAATTTCTGTATATGCACCAGGCATCAATGAGGTTAAACTCGCTGGAGAATTTACCAATTGGGCTGAAAATCCATTGAATCTAACGCCAGTGGGTAATGGTATGTTTGAATTACTCCTAGATGAATCGATGGGACTACAAGCCAATGAACGATATGCTTATAAATTGATCAAAGATGGGAGATGGGTGATTGATGAAGGGGCTAGGTTGAGGAAATATGATGGGAATTGTATGAATGCTGCATTTGAATTTCCAAATTGCCAACAAGCCCAAGTGCTTTTAGATCAACTCAATACCAATGCATCGCAAGTACAAGCGAGTTTTAGGATCTATCAACCCAGTAATGCGCGTTTAAAAAGCATTGAAGTCAAAATCGATCAACAACCCATGACTGTGTCTTTGGATCCAAGTGCTGGTTTATTATCAGTGGTAGCCCCATTGAATCAAGGGAAACATCGTCTTGATATCAGTGTTCAAGATCAAAATGGGATCAGTAGTCAAGCATTAAGCATTCCCTTTTGGATCGAAGAAAGTGCTTTTTTGTGGAAAGAACAAGCTTTATACCTACTCTTAATCGACCGTTTTGCCAATGGAGATCCAAGCAATGATCGACCATTAGGTGGAGCAGTATACCCTGAAGTAGATTGGCATGGGGGTGATTTGATTGGGGCACAGAGGGTACTAGAACAAGGCTATTTTGATCAATTAGGGATCAAAGCCATTTGGTTAAGTCCAGTGAATCAGCAAACAGATGGGGATTTTGGGGATAGGGAAATCGAGAGCCGAAGAATTGCAGCTTATCATGGTTACTGGCCGATTCGGGCAAGAGAAGTAGAGCCTAGATTTGGGGGGAATCAAGCATTAAAGAATTTTGTGAATGCTGCACATCAAAGGGGCATTAGAATTATCTTGGATTTGATCAATAATCAAGTGCATCAAGAGCATGAATATTATTTAAGTCATCGTGATTGGTTTAGAACCAATTGTATTTGTGGTACTTTTGGATGTGGTTGGAGTGAAAAACCTTTGGAGTGTTTATTTGCTTCTTATCTCCCTGATATTAATTGGAGAAATCAAGATGCAGAGCGACAGTTTATCGATGATGCATTGGCTTGGGTTGAAGATTATGATATTGATGGGTTTAGAGTGGATGCAGTCAAACATGTGGAAAGTTCAGCGATTTTCAATTTAAGATATGCCCTAGATCAAAGATTTGGAGATGGGTTACAGAAGAATATTATTGGAGAACTAGAACCCATTGATCGCCAAAGAATCATCATGTTAGGAGAAACAGCAGTAGGAGAAGGGGATCGTTATGATGATCAATGTGGAGAAGTATTTAACAATGGTTATGAATGGATTAGTGGGTATATGGGAGAAAAAGCTTTAGATGGTCAATTTGATTTCCCTACCCATCATCGTATCAGATGGCAACTCCTCAGTGGGGCTGGTTCATTTGAAGCCGTAGATTCAGCATTTCGTTCAGCTCAAAGCAATTATCCCCCAGAATCATTGATGGTGAGTTTTATTGGAAGCCATGATACATCAAGGGTGATTTCTGAAGCTGAACAAGGGATGTTTTTTGGTTGTGCATGGGGCAGTGAATGTGAAACATCTAGAGAAGTGATGGATTTGAGTATCATTCAAAGATTGTGGAGAGCATGGGTTGTGCTTTATACCCAAAGTTTGATCCCCTTGCTTTATTATGGTGATGAAGTCGGAATTCCCGGGGGGATTGATCCAGATAATCGAAGAAATATGCAGTTTCTTGATACTTTAAACCAATATCAGATCGATATGAATGCACCCCAAAGTGAAGTGAATGTGCTTCAAGCCAAACAACTGCTCTTTTTGCAAACGCTAGGGATGATCAAAGCGAATTATAAGACTTTGATGAAAGCTGAATATCAAAGACGTTTATTTGTCACAAGCAGTATATGGGTTTATGCCTATCAGAAAGATCAACAATGGTTAGTGATTGCGATGAATCAAAACGATCAAGCACAAAGTATTAACATTGATGTTGCTGAATTAATCGGTGTTACTCTAGAGAAGAAGCTGAATGCACCAGAATTTAATGAGTTTATTGGTGATGTAGAAATTCAAACTAACAACAATCGTATTCAAATCGATTTATCTGCGCATGCTGTTCAAATTTTTGCAAGTCCTTAAATCATTATTGCATTCAATATTCAAATTGACTACTCTCTATTTCTGAGTAATTCCTATGATTTAAATCATCTCTAAATGGAGAATTTCACTATGTTTCATTCATTAAAAGCGATTGCGATTTTATTGATACTATCAGCTGTGCTTTATGCTCAAAACTCTTTACCAGCGACTGATAAAGAAGCTAAATTATTTAGTTTACAAGAAAAAGAAGCTTTGAAAAAAGCCCTTGAGTTGCCAGAGAAACAAAAGCAAAAGTTATTAAAGCAAATTTTAACACCCATGCAATATTATGTGACTCAACAAAATGGAACAGAACCCCCACGTGAAAACCCTTATTTCGATAACAAATCAGATGGGATTTATGTGGATGTGATTACTGGAGAAGCTTTGTTTAGTTCTACTCACAAATATGATTCTTGCACAGGTTGGCCTTCTTTTTATCAAACCCTCAAGAAAGATCTAGTGGTTGAACAAAAAGATGTGAGTCATGGCATGGAAAGAGTAGAAATTCGCTCCAAGAGTTCAAATTCACACCTTGGTCATCTCTTTGATGATGGTCCACAACCTACAGGCTTGAGATATTGTATGAATTCAGCTTCTTTGAGATTTGTGCCCAAAGAAGAAATGGAAAAACAAGGTTATGGGGAATTCTTGTATCTATTTGAAAATAAGACTGAAAAATAATTTAAACAGATGTTTAAATCCTATTTGATCAAAATCATCACCATTCTCATCTCTGTTTTTGTCGCATTATATATCAGAATGTGGTGGTCTAGTACCCAAGAATGGCAAAAAGGACAAGAAGAAGAAAAAGCTGGGCATTATCTAGAAGCTTTGGAACATTATCAATATGCGATGCGGTTATATGCACCAGGGTTAAACAGCAATCAACAAGCTGCTCAAAAACTTTGGATTTTGGGTGAAGAGAAATATCAAAACAAACAAGATCAAGAAGCATTACAAGCATTTGATCGTTTAAGGGGTGGGATTCTCGCCACACGATCTTTTTATATGCCTTATGCAGAGATGCTCAATGTATGTAATGAAAGAATCGCTGTGTTAAGGGCAAGAGCGCAATTGCTTTGGGATCGAAACAATGATTTTGAAGCTTTAAAAAAAGAACATCTCTCATTATTGAACCAAATCCCAGGACCATCTCCATTGGGTTCTTTGATCATCAGCTTTTCTTTTGGACTTTGGGTTTTATTTGCCATCTTATCGATTTTAAAAGATTTTGATGAGAATCTAAAACTCATTCGTATGCGTTATCTCAGTTTAAGCCTTGGTTTTGCGCTGATCTGGACTTTTAGTCTTTATCTTTTTTAATTTTTTTTAAATAAAATCCCGATTTTATTGTTTATGGGGCATAGATTTTGCCTGATCCCAACGCTGTGTCAGAAAAAATCTAATTTTATGCAAAAATGCATTATTTGCTTGACTCTTATTCAAAAAGGCATATAATGCGCGCAAAAGTGATAAACTCTAAAAAGTATAAAGGATTTTCTCAAATGATTACTTTAATTGCACATTTTATGCTTGGTATGTTCTTGGGTGGTTTGGCAGTTTCTACAGTAGTTCCTCCTAAGAGTGCTACTGCAAAACAATTAAGAATCGCTGCTTTTAGTTCTGGTGGTGCTTTCTTGATTTCTTCTATTATGAATAAACTGATTGCTGCACCAGCAATGAATCATGATATTCTTGCTGCTAAGGTACTTGCTGGTTTGATGACTGCTGTGGTTGTGGGATTAAGCTTTGTTGCTTTCCGCAAGTTCACACGCGTTTCTAAAACACAAAAAATATAGATTTTGGGTTTTGGGGATATTTGGATCTCTTGAATCTCTTGGATATCTCTTGAATCTCTAAATTCCTTAAAGGCACCTTGAAAAAGGTGCCTTTTTTATTTTAAGTTCATTTCTCATTAAGTACAATTCTAAAACCCACTGAAGAGCTTCTGGAGTTTGAGCCACTTCTTGTTTTTGCTGAAGTTCTTGTATAATTGATCGATCCAACTGAAAACCCACCCCCTTTGCCTACTCTTGCTTTTTTAGATTCTTGACAATTCTCCTGAGAGCACCAAGGACCAGATTGCGGGGCATTTTTATATGATGAATGATATTCATCTAACACCCATTCCCAAACATTTCCCCCC
>JACCDO010615688.1_pt1 | contig 15963 bp, 13 predicted proteins | sample 7446101 | NCBI WGS metagenome assembly JACCDO01 (sample SAMN15323440, study PRJNA562643) | freshwater metagenome | isolation source: river surface water | place: USA:Blue River Watershed | collected 2017-08-16
AAAGGACTTGGAGGCGCTAAAAGCACAGGTGGAGGCCTTGAAGACGCAAATAGCAGATCAACTCAAAAAGATTGATCAACTCACTGCGCAGCTGACCCAGCAAGGTGCGGATGTCGTCAAGTTAAGTACAGAGCTGGCAGCCGTAAAAGCCAGTCTTGCAGACTTATTGGTAAAATTTGAACAGTACATCAAAGAGCAAAACTCTCCACTCATTTACGAACAAAACGGTACCATCAAATGCCCAGAGGCAAAGGTTGGGGACAAGAGATTTGTGAATGGCAAGCAGTACGAAGTAGTGGATCGAGCCTTACTCATCAAGCGAAGAGATGAAGGTGCTGATTTGACTTGTCTATGTACTAGCTTGGTTACTGATATGAGTAACCTTTTCACTGGGGCAACCTTAAATCAAGCGATTGGGAATTGGGATGTAAGTAAGGTGAAAAATATGTTCCAAATGTTTGCTTCTTCCAACTTCAATTCCTCCTTAGCTTTATGGGATGTAAGTAGTGTTGAAAATATGGGTGAAATGTTTGGGAATAGTAACTTTAATCAACCAATAGGAAATTGGAATGTGAAGAATGTCAAAAATATGTCGTGGATGTTTCACAATGCTTCATTCAATCAGCCAATTGGAACTTGGGATGTAAGTGGTGTTTTGGACATGAATCACATGTTTAGAGAGAATAAAGTATTTAATCAACCGCTAGAGAACTGGAATGTGGGAAATGTAAAGAATATGGCTATCATGTTTGGCGGAGCAAATAGATTCAATCAGCCCATAGAAAAATGGAATATGGGGAATGTTGAAAGTATGGGAGGGATGTTTATAAATGCTTTGGCATTTAACCAGCCTCTTGGTAAATGGAATGTCTCCAAAGTAAATGACATGACAAGCCTATTTTTGAATGCGAGTACGTTTAACCAAAATATTTCGAGCTGGTGCGTGACAAACATAAAAACAGAACCAACCAATTTCTCGGCTCAGAGTCCGTTGACTACCCAAAACAAACCCAAATGGGGCACTTGTCCTTCCCCAAGTGATGGAACTGGTAACCTGGTAGATAAGTATCCAGCAGGTTCCGTCTTTGGTGCAGTAGGGCCAACCATCATTGTCGACGTAACGAATCCAAAAACGGGTAAAACCTGGATGGATCGTAATTTGGGAGCTAGCCGTGCAGCAACTAGCAGTACCGATGCTGCTGCTTATGGAGATTTATACCAGTGGGGCCGTGGAGCAGATGGTCACCAACTCAGAACCTCTACAACTACCACTTCACTGAGTAGTTCCAATCAACCAGGAAATGGCAACTTTATTTTGGCTCCAAATGGGCCGTCTGATTGGCGAAATGCTCAAAACGATAATTTATGGCAAGGAGTAAATGGGGTAAACAATCCCTGTCCGAGTGGGTATCGCCTACCAACTGAAGCTGAATTACAAGAAGAACGCGCTAGCTGGAATACAAATACATCAGTAGGTGCTTTTGCCTCGCCGCTAAAGTTGCCTATGGCGGGCAGCCGCGACCATAGCAATGGTGGGCTTGTTACTGGCGGGACTAGCGACCACGGCTTTTATTGGAGCAGTACGATTGATGCAACCAGTTCGCGCAACCTCTACTTTCTTAGTAATGACACCTATATGCTACGCACCCAACGAGCTGTTGGACAATCAATTCGCTGCATTAAAAATTGAAACCTTTAGAATAAATCCACATAAAAAGTACCTTGTTAAAATATTTACTTTAAATAGATTCCCTTTCTAAAAATAGATTCCTCAAAAGGGAGAATTTCACCATCAACAAATGAAAAAAATAGTCTTCATCCTCCTTCTGGTATTCTCCTCGCAGGCAGGTTGTACCCTCACCGACCCAGAGGTGATGGCGATGCTTCAGGCACTCCAAGCACAGAATGACAAGCTGCTGGGAGAGATCACTCAGATGAAGGGACAGCTGACCGCGCTGGATGGGAAATACCAGGCGATCCTTGCAGGATTAGCAGACAATAAAAAGGATCTAGAAGCCTTGAAAGGGCAGATAGAGGGCCTGAAAACCCAAATAGCTGATCAACTAAAAAAGATAGACCAACTCAATGCGCAGCTGACCCAACAAGGGGCGGATATTGTCAAGTTAAGTGCAGAGCTAGTGGCAGTAAAAGCAAGTTTGGCTGACTTAATTAAAAAATTTGAGGAGCTTATTAATCAAGGTTCTTTAGGTGATGGTACCGTAAAGGATGTGGAAGGGAATATCTATAGAATTGTAAAAATTGGCAATCAAATTTGGATGGCCGAAAATTTAAGAACAACCAAATTTTCTAATGGAGAACTTATTCCAACTTATCCTGATAGGTTTGTTTGGGAATGGGGATACCCAGGTAATGATCCAAAATTTAATTATGAACTAAGAACTACTCCTGCACAGTGTTATTACAATAATGATTCGGGTTTCAATGCCATTTTTGGGAAGCTTTACAATTGGTATGCTGCAACAGATTCTCGTAACGTTTGCCCTTTAGGTTGGAGGGTTTCTACTGATCAGGACTGGACAATTCTTCAGGAGTTTCTCGGTGAAAATCCAGGAGACAAGTTGAAAAAAACTGGGACGGACGAGTGGAATTTTCCTAATGCAGGAGCTAAAGATGAATTTGGGTTTTCAGCTGTACCTACCGGTGTTAGAGATAATGAGGGCTTTTTTAATGGGATTGGCGTTAATTCTGTTTTTTGGAGCCCTTCAAATTCGATTGCTTTTTTTAGATATCTTACACTAAACAATCCAAGCATAGTTAGAACAACAAGGAGCAAAACCAATGGGCTTTGCATTAGGTGCATAAAAAATTAATTTTTCTTTTACTCAAAAACAAACCCAAATGGGGTATATGCCCAAACTAATTGCTTAATAAGGCTCCAATGAAAAAAATCATCTTCCTCCTTCTTTTGATTTTTTCTTCACAGGCTGGGTGTACGATCACCGACCCGGAGGTGATGGAGATGCTTCAGGCACTCCAAGCACAGAATGAGAAGCTTCTGGAAGAGATTACTCAAATGAAGGGGCAGCTATCTGCATTGGATGGAAAATACCAGAGTATTTTGGCAGGATTGGCGGATAATAAAAAAGAACAAGAAGCACTAAAAACACAAGTAGAATCCCTCAAAACACAAATTGCACTGCAGCTTCAAAAAATTGATCAGCTCAATGTGCAACTTACCCAACAAGGGATAGATCTAGTCAAACTTTCCGCAGAGCTGGCCGCAGTAAAAGCGAGTTTGACTGAGTTAATTACTAAATATGAAGGTCTTACTAATCCAGGTTCTTCGGATGATAGTACCGTTAAAGATTTGGAAGGAAATGTTTATAAAACAGTCAAAATTGGCAATCAATTATGGATGGCTGAAAATTTGAATGTTTCAAAATGGCCAAAGGGCCTTGATAATCCATATTGGGTTCAATCCAAATTCGGGAAGCTCTATTATCCCAAAGCATTTATTCCTTACGATGCTGGTGTTTCTCTAGGAGGAATTTGTCCAACTGGCTGGCATATTCCAACCACATCAGATTGGGAAGAGTTATTCAGATACTTAGGAGGTGATTTGAAGGATGTAGGTGCAAAACTAAAAAAGGCTGGAATAGTTGGATGGAGTAGTACTGCTGGCAGTGCTGTAGGTTTTGACGCGGCTCCTAATGGGATTTTAGAACAAACCAACAATGGAAATAAAATCATCAATGAGAATTCAATTACGGTATTTTGGGGAAGTTCTACATTAAATGACCAATATCCGTCTTCATGGTATGCACTTAAGTCAAATTCAAATGAGATTACAATTAATGAACCGAATTTGGGTAATGATTTTAGTTGCAGATGCATGAAAGACCGATGAAAGCAACTCAAAAAATTCCGAGAGTCGGAGTTTAATTTCAAAAAAGTACAAGGTGTGAATGAATACAGGGGTAAACTAACTTACCAATAAAATGGAAAGAAACGCAGGGACGATGAAAACTGCAATAGCACTATGTTTCGTGTTGTTTTTTAGCAGTATGCTGCGCGCACATGCCCAGTCGACTAATAATTCCTTGATTCACCAAACCCTCATCCCATCCTTATCTTCTGAACGATTTCTAGCTAACACCCGAATTAAGCGAAATGGACTAGTGGTAAATCCGCTAACGGTTAAGGAGAAAACCAATTGGAATGAGGAGAATTTTGAAATCATCTACGAAAATGATTCGATCAAGTGGAATTTGATTGATTCTGAAAAGCAAAAGTTTCAAGTGATTTTCCCAAATGATTATTCCCTGTATTTCGGGAAGGATAAAAAAGTCCTGCAAGAAGAGTTGGTGGCAAGTTTTAGAAAGCTGCCCAAATCAGTCGAAAAATCAGGAGTTCAGACAAAGAACGACACCATAAAGCCAAATATCCAACAAACCAAATACGGCATTTTTTTTGACCAGTACTTCACAAATCAATTCAATGAGCCGATTTACTCCCAGAACCTAGTGGCTGAATCTCTCGTGAATTCGTTTACGCTCGAGAACCAACCTCAATTTTTTACCCCATTGACAGTAAAATTTCATAAATATGGAAATGAGGTGGAGCAGTTTGAAATTTACCCCAAGTCATTACTGCACATACTGACCCAAAATGGAGGATATACCAGTTGGTCTTCCCTAGAAGATGATTTTTTGATTGTTCTTTTTGAACACCCATTTCTAAATTTTCATCACATGCTCTATGTGAATAAGCAAGAAGCAGGTCTTCCAATCACTGCAGATTTATACAGCTACATCCCCAACTCCAATATCCAAGAACTCTATGGTGAGTTCAGAAAAAGCAAGGGTAGGATGAAGGTATTATTGGAGAATTGAGCTGGATTTACCTTCAAGGGTAGGATGGTCTAATACAACTGTTTCAAACTGAATTAGAAGTTATGTCGCAATGCAATCAAAGCTCCTGACTGCGTGGGCAAGGCCACGATATTCCAATCCCGCTTGTATTTTTTGATTTTGGAAGAGTACACTATTCCACTGATCAATCCTATTCCTCCTACTCCAAATGAAATAGGAGCGAGTTGTGTTGCAAAGCTAACTTTCCGATTTGCTACCTCTCGAGAATCTAAGGAAACAATTCCTGTCCCCACGCCAGCTATTCCAATTAGATACGCAAATACGGCTTTTGTTTTCAAAGGCTTTAGGACCTTTTGATAGTTGGTCATCTCGAATTTAAACTCCTCCGTTGTGTTTTCGTTGAGCTTAAATTGCTTGACTTCATCACGAAAACCTTCCTTTTTCAGCAGCAAATTATAGTCCCCAATGAGTAAATCCTTATCAAAAGGAGTAGTACCCATTGCTGCTCCATTCAGGATTACTTGAGCACTTTCTGTACCTGAATTAATCTTCACCCTCCCTACCATGGGCTTTAATTCTACCTCTATTTTTTCGTCATCTCCTGATTTAAGATTCAGTGTTTCCGTGTAGGTGTAGTGGTTTAATTGTTCTATTCGGACGGTATATCTTGCGGGCAAAAGTCCTGTTTCAGCACCAGTAAAGGATGCTTTTCCAGAGCCTACCAGCTTGTCATCTAAGAATATTTGTGCAGTTTCAGGTTTTGCTGTCACCGACACATCACCCCACAAAGGCTTCATGGTAAATGTCAAATCCATTGCCTTGTTGGGAACCAAGTTCAACAAGGTGTCAAATGGGATATACTTTTCCTTTTTGAGCGTTATTTTGGTTAATCCAGAGTTAACCTCCCTACTAAAAGGGGTTTTGTAATTGGTCTCTAAGTCATTGATTTCTAGCCCAAAATCAGCCGGATTTGTACTTATTTTTAACTGTGTTTTTCCCAAGGACGCCTCTGTAAATTTCTCCTCTACGGAGAAATAAAAAGTTTCTTTTGGGTTTGGGCTTATCGTAGCGATGTCACTTGCAATAAAGTTGAAGGACATTACGGAGAGGATCTGCTTTATCGGGCTAACAAATATCTCGTAGCGATTTAAGGATTGATTGTAGGATTGCTTACTTATCGCCTGCATCGAACTCCTAAAATTCAAATCCTTAAGTGAGGAATAGACGAAAATCAAGGCATTATCCGGATACTCTGTATTCGCTTGTACTGTTGTTCCTGATTTGGGTTTTTCTCTTTCTTTTACTTCAAATTCCCGAAGTTGTGCATTTGCACAAATGGGAAGAAGAAATAGAAAGAGTACGAATAACTTATTCATTTTATTTAATTATTTCAAAATCACCTAATTCAATTACTTCTTTACGCTCCGTATCCTTGTATGGCTGCCAAGACCTAACATGGATGATGGGTTGACTTTCATTCTCAAAATCAATCATCAGAAAAATATACCCTTCGTCTGAATAGCTACTACTTTTCCAGGCTTGCTTGAGGTTTACCCCATAGATGTGGTCGAAAGCTGGATGTTTGACAATAGAGATCTCATCAAAACGCACATCGATAAAACTATTTTTCTGGAAGACCTGGACTAGATTAGTCAAGTACTCTTTTTTGCTGTACTTGATCAATTGTACGCGATTGTATCCCAGACTTAGCATCATTTCAGGACTATCTGGTACTTCATTCATCGTTTTACCCACGATAATTAGGGCATTGTCACTGAACGTTTTTTCAAGTAGATCTAAATCTTTTCTATTGTAGGCCGTTCTAAAATTTTCTACAAAGTCCAAAATGATTTGTCTCCTTCTGAAGTCTTGGAGACTGGTTCCTTTTTCTAATATAGCTTTGTGTTGCTGCTGTTCTAAGCCAAAATACAGGTCGTCAATTAGTCCATTGATGTTAAAATTGATTACTGCCTCTTGCCGAACTTGCTCCCCATTTTCTCCTTTCAAATAGACTGGGATGTTTCGCACCTGAAATCCTCCACCAGGCATGGAAAGTATATTCTCTACGAGCTCTGTTTCATTAGAAAAAAACATGGAGGTATTCCATAGCGCTTCAATGCGAGGTTTTACTCCTTCTGAAACCCCTATTGTTTGGAATTTTGGAGCTCTTGCCTCTTTGTAGGCTAGATTTAATTCAGTGAGTAGGGAGGACACATTACTTTCCATCATTTGATACAAAGGGCTCCCTGTACCATTTTTAAAAGTTACTTTAGTTTTATTCTGACCAAAAGTAACCTGGCTGAATACTAGCAAAATTAAGACTAATAAAATTCTACCCATACCGCTACCAAGCCCTTTAACTGTGATTCAAAATTGCTAAATGTTAAACCTCCTTTTACATCCTGCCTTCCAGTTGCAAAAGGTTGGAGGATATGCTCCACGTACCTGCTTTCAGGATCAATTAAGATTACCCAACATTTATCTGGGTTTACAAAGTCGCTTTTATTGCCATACACTGCAGTTCCTGAAGCCTTCAGCTCCTCCAAAAAGCTTTTTAGGGTTTGGAAATCATAAGTTCCAGATGCTACAATTTTTGAAAATGGAGTTCCTTTTGCCAACTCATTGCCCCGATTTTCTAGGTGTTCAAGACTAGGAGTGGAAGGCAAGGAATCCGTAACTGCCGGACTTGTATTCACGACTACAGTATCCTTTCTGGTCAGGGTAATCTCCTTTTTTATGCTGAGGTTATCCTGCTTATTTACGCGCAATAGAATATCGCTGCCAATTTCATCCTTCGGAACCTTTGGAGATTGAGCTGAACTGATTAATTGGCCTTTTGAGAACCATTCAATGTTTTTCACGCTCACATTTGATAGTGCAGGAACTAGTTTGACATAATCTTTTTCTTCCACAACCACAAAATCCAATTCAATGATTTTTGAAAAATCAACAGTTAAATCAATGTCCCGAGAAAAAGTGATGGTCTTGGCAATCTCTTCCAAGTTGGCAGGCAATTGAGCCGATTTCAATTGAATTTTTCCTTTCAATACCTCTACAGCAGAGAAGGGTTGAAAGATAACATGAACTTTGCCGCCACTATTATCTAATAGTGATTTGGCATTTAAGGAACTGATATCAAGACTGTATTTTATATTTATATCCTTGCTATCAGCAATTTTTAAGGTCAATACAAAATGATCCTGTGGGTAGAGGGGATCCAATTCCACAGCTGTACAAGTTACTTCAATGTTGTTAAAATAATCTCTAATGTAGCGTTCCAGGTAAGGCTTTACATTATCTATTTTTTCTACGCCATCTTGATAGGGGATGGGATAGGGGGTAAAAAATGTGGTTAGATAGGCTTGGTATGCTTCAGAGACATAATCAATATCCAAGGCTTTTTTGGTACTGATAAATGACATTTGAGCTTCTACCTCCTTCGTAATAAATGAAGCGCTTCGCTCCAGATCTTCCTTTTTAATGTAAGCAAGGATGGTGTAGCCTTTTTCAGGTTTTTTAGCAAAATTACATGAAGTGTAATTGAGCCCATCCAATCGCAGCTGAGAACTACTTGTGCTCAAATTCACCAGCGATTGCTGCGCAATTTGATTTTCAATGCTGGTTCTCATGTCTGTTCGTGTGGTGACGAAAGACGATATTTGGCTAACTAATGCAGCAGTTGCTGTAGCCTTTGCTTCCTCCTCGGTTTGTCCTTGACCACTGGCACTAAAATACTGTTCTGATGAAGAGATCATCAAACAATTCACCTGTGCAGACACATTTGTAAAAAAGAAGAAAAAGCAAATAATCCAGTACTTCATTTGAATTTTAAGTTAAACTCATACTCTGCGAAACTTTGTGATCAAAGAGCTTCGTGTTTTTAGAATGCCTATATTTAAGTTTAATAAGTATTCCTAATTAGAATACAGCATATCATTTTCTAAAGCGATGCAAAATTAAGCCCTTCTTTAGTTTATTCATTCCTTGTTTAAAAAAGAATTAGAATAATCTTTTCTTGATCCAATTTTAAAAAAGGGGATTGACTCAAGTATAAATTTCCTAATACAATAAAAACTAGAAAACCTCAATAAATTGAGGTTGTTTTATTTTGGGTCAAATTATAAAGTACTAGGGACCAAGTACACCTTGGTCCCTAGTGATGAACTTAAAAGTTCAGAATCTTGTCAAGTTTCTCGTGAAGAATAGTGGTTTCTTCTTCTAATTTTTTACGAATCACTTTCTTGCCTATTTCCATAGCCATTTGAGTATTGTAAGCCATTCTAACATTACTTTCGATATTGTCAGAACCCACTTTTCTGTAGATCTCAAAAAGTGTGATAACTCTACCTAATTCTTGAGCGATAATGTTTTTGGAGGCAGCTACAGTTTTGGTAATCGAAGCCGCGTCATCTGCACTCAACTGCTGGTTTGCAATGCTACTTTCAATGATTGCAGCTACATTGGTTGAAATGGTTCCAGCCAATTCCAGTTTAGCTGTTTCTGTGGATTGTAACTTTGCAGCTGTTTGTGCATTGGCAACCGAATTTCCAGAAGCTACAATGTAAAGTGGGAATCCTTTGTCATCCACTTCGTACTGTCGTGCCCAAGAGTTTTCCAATTGCTTTTCCATTGGTAAAGAGCCTGGAGACACATAATAACCTTGTCTCTTAAAATTCTGAGCTTCCTTGCGGGCTTCCTTAACAGCCTTTCTTTTGATTTCCTTTATTTGTTCTTTCTTTTGAGCGGTTACCGACAAAGAAAATAGGACAAATAGGGTGAGTAATACCGATGTAATTCTTTTCATAGCGTTCGACTTGGTTTTGTTACAAAATACTAATTGGGTTACTGATTTTTGCGTTTTAGATTGGTAAGTTACTTTGTTTTTGGTTTCTAAAATAATAAAAAAATTTAATTCTTATAATATGTTTTTATTTTAAATAACTAGTTTGAATATGGATTGACTCAACTCATGCTAAACGTCTTAATTTAATTTGATAGCATTATTTCCTGGCAGGTATTCTTTAACTACCAATTCAGTTACGTCATCTTCCTCCTATCCTTAAAAGAGGAATCTCCGCATCACCAAGTTTATTTGGCCAAACTGATTTGCGTTTTTCTTAATTTCATAAATAGTTTGCTTTTCTGGACCTAGCCAAGTGTTGAAAAACACTCCTTCAATGCCCAAATTAGAGACTTTTTTATACTTCAAATGAATGGAAAGTCTAATCGGAACATATGGACTGAACTCCAAATAATTTCCTTTAAACAGCCGCTCACCGATGCTATAATCTTTGCTTACGTAATTCATTAAATACCCAACCCCCATTCCCAGTTCAGCATTGATGCGGGGTTGATCGAGTTGCGTTCTAGTGGGGAAAAGATTCACCGTGGGCATCAAATCCAAGGCATAGCTTAACCCTTTAAATGGGTCACTTGGCTGTTCTACCATAAAGGACTGAATACTCATTGTTGATTTTAAGCCAAAATGGCCACTCATTCTTCTTCCAAAGGCCGCCGAAAGATTGGGAAGGAGTTTGGACTTCACATCGGCACCTGGTTCTGTAGGAAAAAAATCACCTACTCCAAGTCCGAGCTGATAGAAATAGCGCTTTTCATATTTCTTTTTATCGAAATTTTGTGCTGCTGTCCAGGTAGGGTACAAGAAGACTATGAAAAATACACAAACACCAAGTATTCCCTTAAAATTTCTCTCCATTGTAAATTTTGGTTATTTCTTGAGTAGTTAATGCTCTATTCCAAATCCCTATATCATCTTGAACCCCCTTCCAAAATCTAGCATTTGCTATTTTCCAAACACCAAGATTTAATGACACTGGATTGGTGTAATTTAAGTTCCAAGTTGATTTAGATACTAAAATCCCATTTCTGTAAACAGATGTAGTACCACCATCACCAAATACTGCATGTCCACCCTGTTTCATCCTTAAAACTTTTCTTCCTTAAATATTTTAGCCACCTCTTCTGGAGTGAGAATTCGATTATAAATCGCTACATCATCAATTTTTCCTAAAAAAGGATACCATGTAGGTAGATTTGCTCTTCCCGAACCAAAAATTCCGATGTAATAATCTAGATTGTTCATTACACTCAAATTTGAATTCAAAGGCTTGGTGAGTTTCAATTCTCCATTGATAAAAATTTTATATTCTGTAGTAGAAACTGTTACTGCCAAATGAACCCAGTTATTAAGACTTATACTTGGAACTGTAAATTCTGTTATTCTTTCCTGATAAGTTCGAGCAGTGCAGCATCCTTCAGAGAAATAATATCCTGTCCTAACTTGGCCGTTTAGTATTTTAACCTCGGAGAAAAACCCTGGGCTAGTACCGATACCATCGCCCTCCCTAGTTAAGATTGCCCCAGATTGAAGACTACCACCCTGACTTCCATTTCCATTCATCAATGCTCCATTTTCTAGCAAAAAGAATAAACTAAAGGAAAATGAACCTTGATTGGATAATGATGCCGAAAAGGGAATTCTGATATGATCTCTGAATCCAAATCCCCTAAATCGATAACTCCTATTTTGCGCATTGAATCTATCTGTGGTTAAGGTTGCACCGCTAACAACTCCATTATTCTCCTTTCCACTTTCATCGTTTGCATTGCCATTGAATGGATACCATGCCACTAATCCCGCGGTAGGGACCGGGCTTTTCCCGCGCAAAATCTCATCAATTTTGGCCTTGAGCTCTTCAGTACTTTTCTTTAATGCATCAATTTCCGCAAGCAGCTTATCTATATCTACTCCCTGTTCTCCGAGTTGAGTAGTTAGTTGGTCTATTTTTGTTAGATTTTGGGTCATTTGGGATTGGAGCTCAGTAATTTGAGCCTTTAGCGCATCCAAAGCTTGTTGATTTTGACCAAGTGTAGTGGTGATCACTTGGTATTTATTATCTAGGTCAGCCAATTGCTTTTTAAGTGCTTCAAGTTCGAGTAGAATCTGGCTGAGTCGTTGAAGCTGCGTCAGCTGTCCAAGAATGCCTTCGTATTTTTTTTGCAAGTCAGCAAGCAGGGCATTGATAGCAGTTAGATCAGCTCCCTGCTTTTCGAGTTGCTGATTGATGGCATTCATCTGAGTAAGCACTTTCGCCAGTTCACTTTGAAGGTTAGTAATCCGCTGGATAAGCTCCGTTTGCTTAGTATCACTTTTCTTCAATTCATTAATCAATGAATCGGATTTGGTTTGTAAGGAATTTATAAGGCTCGTTAGCGCTACATTTTGTTTCTCGATATCTTGAATCAATGCAATCAGTTCCGGATCTACCACTGTGCAGGAATTGGATAGAAACAATCCAAAAAATAAGAGAAAGGCAATTTTCTTCATTTTGTATCGAGCACCTAAAAATTAGCTAACACCAATTCTGAAGTAGATTAAGCTGCAGTTGACAAGTTAAAATTTTGCTTCATTAAAAATCTTTGTGATTTCTTCATCTGTTAAAACCCTGTTCCAGATTGCGAAATCGTCAATTACCCCAGAAAAATTAGTTGAATAGAGATTTCCTCCTAACTCTACTAGTGGCTCTATTTTCTTTTGTGAAGACACACAATAATTTGAAATTGTACGTTCAAGTTTTCCATTGACATATAGCGTCATCACATTGCTTTTTTGATTGACTACGATGCATTGATAGCCAGTTAATTGTCTGGAAATAGATGCCCTGCTGATGAGAAGATTTCCAGCATGATTCGCTACAAATATTCCATTTGTGCCTACAGAAACTCCTACACCTAAGGTTGTAGAAGTACCAGTCGGGGGTATAAATGCCCAATTTTGGTTTGAATTCGCCATGGGTACGGATACAGCTCCATTACATAAATTTGATTCTGTCACGGCGGTAACAGTTCGATTGGGCCTTACCCAAATCATAAAACTGTACTCATTTGAAACTCCAGTTGGGTATTTAGATTTTAAATCAAGCGTGATTTTGCTTACTGTTGTGGGCAAAAATTCATAGGCCTGATTAGCCTGACCATTTCTGTCGGCTGCAAGTCTCGCGCCTACCACTACTCCATTTAAGTTATTATCACTGCCGTCATTTGCATTTCCGTTAAAGGGCCACCAGCCTACTAAACCTACAGTAGGTACTGGGCTCAATCCTTTTAAGATCTGATCAATTTTAGCCTTTAGCTCCTCAGTACTTATCTTCAATGCATCAATTTCAGCCAATAGTTTATCAATATCTACCCCCTGTTCTCCAAGCTGAGCAGTCAATTGATTGATTTTGGTAATATTTTGGGTCATTTGAGTTTGAAGCGCAGCAACCTGAGTCTTTAGCGCATCCAAGGCTTGTTGATTTTGACCAAGTGTAGTGGCTACCACTTGGTATTTATTGTTTAGGTCAGTCAATTGCTTTTTAATGGTCTCAATTTCGAGAAGTATCTGGCTGAGTTTCTGAAGCTGCGTCAGCTGGGTAAGAATTCCATCGTATTTTTTTTGCAAGTCAGCCAACTGCGCATTTATGGCTACTAAATCAGTTCCTTGCTTTTGAAGTTGCTGGGTGACCGCATTGATTTGTGCAAGGACCTTGGCTAGCTCGGTTTGAAGGCTTGTTACCCGTTGAATCAGTTCTGTTTGTTTGACATCACTTTTTTTTAATTCATTGATTAATGAATCCGATTTAGTTTGTAAGGTCCTTACTTGATCCAACAGAGCTGAATTTTGATTTTTGATTTCTTCCACCAGCGCAATTAGCTCTGGATCAGTTACCGTACAGGAATTGGATATGAAAAATCCAAAAAAAAGGAGAAAAGTGATTTTCTTCATCTTTATAAAACTTTAAAAATTAGCCACTTTGTTATAATAAAACTAAATGACAAATATAAAATAAAATTATAAATTAGGTTATTAAGTTCTTTCTATTGACGTGAACATCCAATTCCAATGAATAGGATTCAGAAATTCGAAACTTAATTCAATCAGTTGGGTTTTTAAAAGTTTGAATACAAGAAATATTAAAATAATAACGGACTAGGCTACAACAAACTAATCTAAAGGCCATATGGAAGACTTAACAAATACATAGAACTCAAGATCAGTTATTCTTTGTTTAGTAAATATGATTTAGTGCTTTAAATTACAACGGAAAAGTAGTGATTTTTTTTGGCAACAAAAATTAGTGTCGGGTTCGGCTGCTGAATCGATTGTTCAAAATCTCCGCTTGATCTAGAGTTGATTGTTCTAAAAAAAAGCAATCCCTACCCATAAAAAAGTAAAAATAGTTTTAATCAATTTTTAATCCATGAACACCCACAATGAGTTCAATCCAATTAAAGAAGTGTTATATTTCATGCCTGTATACAAGTTTTATCGAATGAGAAACTTTCCCCTCTTTTTTGTAATTCAACTCGCATTCCTTACTTCTTGCTCGTTCATAACAAGTGAATCCAGCACTTCCGGACTATATCTTGATTCCAATGGAATTACCATAAAGTGTGAAAAATGTAAGGTTGGCCAAAAAGGAAAAGTAAATGAAATTGAATTCGAAGCTGTAGACAACGATTTACTTCGGACCCGAATAAAGCAGGGTGCTGACCTTTCCAAATTATGTACTTCCTTAGTTACTGATTTGAGTACAGATAATGATGAAGGGTTTTTTTTAAACAGGGATTTTAATCAAAATATTGCGAATTGGGATGTCAGCAATGTGGTTACGATGAAATGGATGTTTATTAATACAGCATTTAATCAGCCAATTGGAATTTGGGATGTCAGCAATGTAAAAAATATGAAAGGCATGTTTCATAACTCACCCTTCAATCAGCCAATTGCTAACTGGAATGTTACTAAGGTAACAGACATGAGTTGGATGTTTTACAATTCCTTTTTCAATCAATCAATTAGCAAATGGTGTGTACCTTCGATTAAGTCCGAACCAGAACAGTTTTCTATGGGCTCAGCCTTAAGCTCCCAAAACAAACCAAAATGGGGTACCTGTCCCAGCTAACATCAATTTGGGTTTTTGAAATTTAGATGATTCAGGAATCGTCTGACGGCTAGTTTGGGGAACCACTAAATTTTAAAGCCCACTGCTTATAAATGAAAAAATTAGGGATACCGAATATTGGATGGTGAAGTGGATGTTTATCAGAGACTTTGTCTATAAAAAGGATATAATCACACAAATAGTATAATCAATCGTCCTTAACGCATCGACAACTAAAGCGTGAGCTCACATAATTATTTAGTTGTATTTGGGGACTTGATGAAAACATTAGTTCGTCACTGGTATTCTTGAGGGTATAGGTCGATAAAGTTGGATAGGAAAGAGAATAATCAGCAGCGTAAAATACTGCGATAGAATCCTGCTTAATTACTTTTAAAGCATTGTTTTCCCAAAAATCTATTCCATTGGGAACTGCATTAAATCCAATATTTTTCTTAGTAGGCCCATTCCATCCCTTAATCCCTGATTTTTTAAGTTGCTTGCCAATAGTCTTTAAATCCCCTCCTAAATAGCGAATTAATTTATCCCAATCGGCTTTTGATGACACATGCCAACCTTTAGGACACAAGACATCATAAAAAGCCTTTGAATAATAAAGCTTACCCGAGGAGGATTGAATCCAGTAGGGGTTTTCAATCCCATTTTCCCATTTGGATACATTCAAATTTTCCGCCATCCAAACCTGTTCTCCAATGGTTATTGTTTCATAAATATTACCATCAATGTCTTGTACTGTTAGTGTGGGTTCTTCCAAAGAATTACTGCACGAAGAAAAAACAAAGAAAAGAAGTAAAACAAGTGGTTGACTTTTCATAAAGGAAGGAGACAAGGGTAGGCTTACTGGTAAGGCGAGTTAAAAATAGGGGTTAAACCTTGAAAAAAATCGAAGCCAAGGAAAAAGTCAAACATTGAAGCGGCACTAATTAATTGCCGCTTTTAACTATCCATCTCTTTTCAAACTTTTTTCCTCTCCATTGGTTTCCTACATATGAAAACTCTTATTTGGATAGCAGGTAGCGTAATCATTCTTGGTGGAGTGATTTCTTTTTTCTCATTTCGGTTTAAAGGCATCGAAACTCCAAACTATAAAGTCATTAAAACTTTGGGGGATGTGGAGATCAGGGAGTATCCCCAAATGATTCTCGCACAAACCAAGTTGGGCG
>JACCDO012074144.1_pt1 | contig 15961 bp, 15 predicted proteins | sample 7446101 | NCBI WGS metagenome assembly JACCDO01 (sample SAMN15323440, study PRJNA562643) | freshwater metagenome | isolation source: river surface water | place: USA:Blue River Watershed | collected 2017-08-16
ACCAAGGCGGTGCGCAGCGTGATGCATGAGTCGAGATTGCCGTCGTAACTGAAATAGCCGAGCGCACCAGCGTAGCTGCCGCGGCAGGTGCCTTCCATTTCGGCGATGAGTTGCATCGCGCGGATTTTGGGTGCGCCGCTGACGGTGCCGGCGGGGAAGGTAGCGCGCATGAGGTCGAAGGCGGTGCGCCCCTCGGCTAGCTCTCCTTCGACTTGCGAGACGATGTGCATGACGTGCGAGTAGCGTTCGATGGTCATGAACTCGGGCACTTTGACGGTGCCGTAAGTGCAGACGCGGCCGATGTCGTTGCGGGCGAGATCCACCAACATCAGGTGTTCGGCTTTTTCTTTTTCGTCGGCGAGTAGGTCTTTTTCGAGAGCAACATCTTCATCCGGAGTGGCGCCGCGTGGGCGTGTGCCCGCGATGGGGCGGATCTCGGTTTTACGTCCGGTGAGGCGCACGTGCACTTCGGGCGAGGCGCCGACCAGCGCGAAGTCGTCCGTCTCCAAAATGAACATGTAAGGCGAAGGATTGACGGTGCGCAGGGCGCGGTAGAGGTCGAGCGGTGGGCGTGCAAATTCGCGGGTGAAACGCTGCGAGAGCACGATTTGGAAAATGTCACCGGCGCGGATGAACTCCTTGGAGTCCTCGACCATTTTCTCAAAGCTTTGTCGAGTGAAGTTGCCGGGTGGCACGGCTGGGCGGGCGCTGGTGCCGAATTGCGCGGGCGTCAGCGGCGTGGGTGCGGCCAGTGCTTCGCGCAGGCGCGTGAGCTCGGCCACGGCTGCGTCGTAGGCGTCGGTGGGCGCGCGTCCGATGGGCAGATGGGCGTTGACGATGAGGCGCAATGTTTGGCGAGCGCGGTCGAAAGCGACGATGGAGTCGCAGAGCATGAACCAGAGGACGGGCACGCCGAGTTCGTCGCGGGAGGCGTGTGGGACGGTCGGTTCGACACCGTGGATATATTCGTAGCCGAGATAGCCCACGGCGCCGCCTGTGAAAGGCGGTAGGCCAGGCACGGCGACGGGACGGCACCCTGCCATTTCTTTTTCGAGCAATAAGAGGGGATCGCCTTCGCCGGGGCGCAGCGTGAGAATTTTGCGCGGGTTGCAACCGACAAAGCTGTAGCGCGAGAGGCGTTCGCCGCCTTCGACGGATTCCAAGAGGAAAGCCGGGCCGCGGCCGCGGAGTTTGGCGTAGGCTGAGACGGGTGTCTCCAGATCCGCGAGCAGCTCGGTGGAGACCGGAATGATGTTACCTTGCTGGCTGAGGCGGGCGAATTCTTCGCGCGTGGGATGGATTTGCATCGTTTACTCTACGGTGACGGACTTCGCGAGATTACGTGGTTTGTCCACGTCGCGTCCGAGGGCGACGGCCATGTAATAGCTGAGCAACTGCACGGGCACGGTGGCCAAGATAGGGAGGACGGCTTCGTGGCAATCCGGCAGGCAAACGATTTCGTCGGCGAGGCCTTCGGGCAATTGGCACGACTTCGTCACGATGGCGATGATTTTGCCTTTGCGGGCTTTGATTTCCTGCATCGAGGAGACGACCTTGTTGAACATCTCGCCGGGCGGGGCGAAGATGACCGAAGGGCAGTCCTCGCTGACGAGGGCAATCGGGCCGTGCTTCATCTCGGCGGCGGGATAACCTTCGGCGTGGATGTAAGAGATTTCTTTGAGTTTGAGCGCGCCTTCGAGGGCGACGGGGAAAAGCGACAGGCGCCCGAGGAAGAGAAAATCTTGGTGGTGGGCGTAGCGTTTGGCGATGTCCTTGAGCTGTGGCGCGAGCTTGAGGGTTTCGCGGACGAGGTCGGGCGTCTGTTTGAGTGCCTGCACAAAAGCGGTGCCGTCAGCAAAACTCATGTCGCGCATGCGACCGATGTGCAGGGCGAGCATGGCGCCGAGCAAGAGTTGCGAAGTGAACGCCTTAGTCGAGGCGACGCCGATTTCTGGGCCGACGTGTTGGTAAACGCCGCCGTCGGCCTCGCGAGCGATGGTGGAGCCGACGACGTTGTTAATCGCGAGAACTTTGTAGCCTTTGCGTTTGGCTTCGCGGAGGCCGGCGAGGGTATCGATCGTTTCGCCGGATTGGCTGACGGTGAAAAACAGCGTGTGGCGGCCCAGCGGCGCGTTACGGTAGCGGAACTCTGAGGCGTAATCGACTTCGACGGGCACGCGGGCGTAGCGCTCGATGAGGTGCTCGGCGACGAGGCAGGCGTGCCAAGCGCTGCCGCAGGCGAGGAAATGGATGCGGTCGATTTCGCGGAAGTCGCTGGCTGGTGTATTCAGGCCGCCGAAGTTGGAGGTGCTGCCGTCTTCAGAGAAGCGACCGCGCATGGTGTTTTCGAGTGCAGCGGGCTGCTCGAAAATCTCTTTTTCCATGAAGTGGGTGTAGTCGCCGAGCTCGGCGTCGGCTACTTCCCAAGTGACTTTGTCGATGACGGCGGTGACATCGTCAGATTCGAGCGTGGTGATGGAGAAGCCCGCTGCGCTCAGGAGCACGATTTCGCCGTCCTTGAGATAGACGACGCTTTGGGTGCGGCTGATGATCGCGGAGACATCGCTGGCGAGCATGTTTTCCCCATCGCCGACGCCGAGGATGAGGGGAGAGCCTTTGCGGGCCGCCACGATTTCGTCTGGCTGGTCGGCGCACATGACGGCGATGCCGTAGGTGCCCTCGACGTGCCGAAGTGTTTTGCGCACGGCTTCGAGGAAGCGATTGGCGTCCGGGGCGGTCGGCTCCTTCGCGTAGTGGTAGGCGATGAGGTTGCCGAGCACCTCGGTGTCGGTTTCAGATTGAAAGCGGAAGTTTTTCGTCAGCAGGAATTTTTTGATGGCGGCGTAGTTTTCGATGACGCCGTTGTGGATGAGCACGATTTTGCCGTCGCTGCTGAGGTGAGGGTGGGAGTTGGTGTCGGTAACGCCGCCGTGGGTCGCCCAACGCGTGTGGCCGATGCCGCTCGTGCCGCCTAGTTTGGCAGCTTCGGTTTGGCGCATGAGGCTGTCCACGCGGCCAACTTTTTTGGCGATTTGAAAACCTCCCGACTGCCACGTGGCAACGCCGGCCGAGTCGTAGCCTCGGTATTCGAGACGCTTCAACCCCTCCAAAAGGATGGAGGCCGCTTTTTGCTTACCGACGTAGCCGACGATGCCGCACATGGTGGTTTATGAAAAAGATGGGGGAGGGCAGGGAATTAAGGCTGGCGATTTGATTCATCACCCCGATGATACGCAAGGAATTAGCTACCCCTTATGCCTCAATCAAAACAAGTCCTATCCGTTATTATGGGCGGCGGTCGTGGGACACGCCTCTACCCCCTCACCAAAGAACGCTGCAAACCAGCCGTTCCTCTCGCGGGTAAATACCGCCTCGTCGATATCCCCATCAGCAACTGTCTCAACAGTGGCTACAACCGCATCTTCCTCCTGACGCAGTTCCTCACGGCTTCACTGCATCGGCACATCCAGAAGAGCTTCAACTTCGATACCTTCAGCGGTGGTTTCGTGGACATTCTCTCCGCTGAGCAAACGGAGAAAAGCAACGCATGGTATGAAGGCACTGCCGACGCCGTGCGCCGCAACCTCCTGCATTTGCAAAGCCACGATCACGACTTCGTCCTCATTCTCTCAGGCGACCAGTTGTATCGGATGGATTTCAGCCAGATCATTGATCAGCACATCGCGAGCAAGGCTGACGTCACCATCGCCGCGATTCCCTTCCCGGTTTCCAAAGTCGAGGGCCTCGGCCTCATGCGCGTCGCCGATGACCTGACGATCTCCGAGTTCGTCGAAAAGCCCAAAGACCCCGCCATCATCAACGGCCTCGCGATCAGCGACGCACTGGACAAAAAGCTCCAAACCAAATCCAGCGAGAAACGCTGTCTCGCTTCGATGGGCATCTATGTTTTCAGCCGCGAAGTGCTTATTCGTGCGCTCGACAACACGATGAAAGACTTCGGCAAAGAGGTCATTCCCGGGCTGCTCGGAAAATCCAAACTCTGCGCCCACATCTTCGAAGGCTACTGGGAAGACATCGGCACCGTGCGGGCGTTTTTCGAAGCCAACGTGTCGCTCGCGCAGCCGTTGCCGCCGTTCAACTTCTTCGAGCGCAACGCCCCCATCTACACGCACGCCCGCTACTTGCCGGCGTCGAAGGTCAACCGCTGCTCAATCGATCACGCCATCATCGGCGATGGTTGCCTCGTCACCGACTCTAGCCTCAAGCACTGCGTCATCGGCATCCGTTCCGTTCTCCGCGAAAACTCTGTCTTGGAGGACGTGGTGATGATGGGTGCAGATTACCATGAAAACGAAGCCGAGCTCGCGGCAGCCCGTGCCGCTGGGCGGCCCACACTTGGCGTCGGCAGCAACTGCCGGATCACCCGCGCCATCATCGATAAAAATGCGCGCATCGGTAACAACGTCACGCTCTCCCCCGAGGGCAAGCCCGACGGCGACTACCCGCACGACATCGTTATCCGCGACGGCATCCTTTGCGTGTGCAAAGGCGCCGTCATTCCTTCCGGGTTTACTCTTTGAGTGACCCAGCGCGGCGGGCCCAGGCGATGAGCGCCAGCCCGCCCGCAACGAGGAACAGCGAGTAAAATGTCCCGCTGCTCAGTCCACAGATGATTCTGTCGGGCTCGCGAAACACTTCGCCAATTGCGCGCAGCCCCGCGTAAGCGATCAGGTATTCGCCCGCCAGCTGGCCCGGGTGACGTTGCGTGACGCCGGTTTTCCAAAACCGCCACTGCGCCGCCGTCAGCAACAGCGCGCCTTCGAGCGTGGCTTCGTAAAGTTGCGAGGGATGACGCGGAAATTGCCCGCCGCCCGTCTGTTCAAAAATCACGCCCCAGCGCACATCGGTGACTTTGCCCCACAGTTCGCCGTTCAGGTAATTCGCGAGCCGCCCGAGCATCAAACCGAGCGACGTCACACTCGCCACCACGTCCGCCACGTGGCCGAACGGCAGCCGCCGCGTGCGCGAGAACCACACCAGCGCCAGCGCCACGCCGACAAAGCCGCCGTGGCTGGCCATGCCGCCCTCCCACACGCGGAAAAGCGCCAGTGGATCGGCCAACAATCGCTGCGGTTGATAGAGCAAAAACTCGCCCAGCCGCCCGCCCGCTACCACGCCGACCACCATCAGCGTCAAGAGGTCGAGACTCATCTCTGGCGTCACTCGACTGCGGCCCGTGCGGTGATACAGTCGCCACAGCCACAGCGCGCCCAGAAAACCCAGCAAGTAAGCCAGCCCATAGTAACGAATGCCGAAGTTCTCTCCGAAGCGAAAGAGAAACGGATGCGGCTCATGCACGTGGTAGAGAGCGTTTAACGCGTGACCAGACATGACCCCACGAAGCACGCCCCACGTCCCCGGGACAATCCCATTCGCCGAAGCCCCGGCAGGCCTAACGTTTCAGATCAGCCACGCCGCGAAGCGGCGTTGGCTCTATCGGCTGGTTCAAGTGGTGTCCGCCCACGCGTTTGCAAGCACTCCGCGCGTCACTCCCGCCACCAACACAATCCGCATAAAGGCCCGTCACGTTTGCGGTCTATCAGGGCTTGTTCAACCGGAGTTCTGCTGCGCGCTCCGGCGCAGCAGAGCTCTCTGAGTTCGACCTATTTGAGGACATCACGCCAGATAAGATAGCCAAACAGCATCATGATGCCCGTAGAGATCACAAAGGTCACCGCTGCGATGACTGTCTGAACTCTGCTTCTTTCAGGGTTCTTGAAAACGGCGACAATGCCACGCGTCCCGGTGAGGCCTAGTGCCAAGCCCACGAAAAGATACATCGCGAGAACATCTGCATTGGGCGACCCTAGCCCTTGGACACTTGAAAAAATACGGACGACGAAGGCAACGAATCCCGCAATCAGCCATGGCTGTGCTGATACGATGTGTGATGACTGAATTGTGCGAGTGCTCATGGCAGTTTTTGCCGAACGTTGATTATGCCGCAGGCTGCGGCTCAATCAAATTGGTAGAGGGTTGGGGTTGAATGGTTTGGCGAAAATCAACTTGGGTAAAAATCCAGAGTTGAGCCTGAAAAGTGATTATACGGAAGCCGGTTGGCTCGATCGGATTCATGTTTCGCTGCCTGCGATTTGGTTTGGGAAATCAACCGTGGGAGACACGAGTGATGGGCGGTGACGATGGCCCCGCGTGTTTTCGGGGCAAGCCTGTCTTGGGAAAGGCCGCCGAAATAGGGCTGAAGATGAAGACGGGCGCGCGGCTTACGTTTTGAAGAAGATGCCTTTGAGGTTCATCTCCAGCGCTTGCGGATTGGGGGAGAAGCGTAGGCCTTCGGCTTTGCTGATTTTGCCTTCTTTGATGAGGCGGTAGAGGTCTTTGTTGAAGGACTTCGACATGCTGTCGCCCGAGCTTTCGAGGAGTTGCTGAATCTTGTCGTTTTGTCCTTCGAGGATGAGGTTTCGCACGGTGGTGTCGGCGACGAGAATCTCGTGCGCGGCGAAGCGGCCGCCGCCTTCGAGCGCGGGGATGAGTTTTTGACAGACAAAGCCGCGCAGGGAGCCGGCGATTTGGCGGCGGGCTTGGGCGATTTGCTCAGGCGGGAAAAACTCGAAGAGGCGCGTGAGCGACTGCGCCACGGTGGCGGCGTGCATGGTGGAGAAAACCAAGTGGCCCGTCTCGGCGGCGGAGATAGCGGTCTCGAACGTCTCCTTGTCGCGCATTTCGCCGATGAGGATGATGTCGGGATTTTGGCGTAGCACGGATTTGATGGCCATTTCGAAGTTGGTGACATCGATGCCGATCTCGCGTTGCTGAAAGACGGACTTGTCGTCTGTAAAGGTGTATTCGATGGGGTCCTCGATGGAGACGATGTGTTTGTCGAGGTTCTGGTTAATCCAGTTGAGCATCGCGGCCATCGTGGAGCTTTTGCCGGAGCCGGTGGCGCCGCAGACGAGGAGGATGCCGTCTTTGGATTGGGAGAGTTTGATGAGCGTGTCGGCCTCGATTTTCAGCTCCTCGAAAGTTGGCGGGCGGCTTTTGATGTGACGGAGCACAATACTAGCCGTGCCGCGCGGGTGGAAGCCGTTCACACGAAAGCGCCCGACATCGGCGGCGGCGTAAGCGAAGTCGCACTGGCCGTCTTTCTCCCAATTGGGCCGGAAAACAGCGGGCACATGCTCCGTGACCCAGGCGTCGGCCTGTTCAGAGGTGATGGGCTCCATGTCCACGGCCCGTAAGCGCCCGCCCATGCGGAGGTAGCCGGGCTTGTTGGATTTTACGACGATGTCGCTGGCGCCGTTCTCAACGGCGAGTTTCAGCAAGTCGTTCATGATTTCGGTGTGGGGCGTGGTGCTCATGGGAAAAAAGGGAAAGGTGAACCGGCCAGAAACCTGTGCCTTGCCTACGCGCAGAATCGTCTTCATTCAAGGTAACTTTCTATGAAGCCACGCCGCCTGCCCGTCCTCACTGGTGCCCACACCGCTCTCGTCACGCCGTTTCGTCGCGGCGCCGTCGCGCATGATGAATTGCGCCGACTCGTGGACGTGCAAATCAAGGCCGGCATCAATGGTCTTGTGCCTGTGGGAACGACGGGCGAATCGCCGACGCTCGACCACAGCGAGCACATGGATGTCATCACCTGCGTAATTGAGCAGACGCGTGGCCGTGTGCCGGTCATCGCGGGCACCGGCTCGAATTCCACGGAAGAAGCGGTGGACCTCACGCGCCGGGCGCATGAAGCTGGCGCTGATGCGATGCTCGTGGTCGCGCCTTACTACAACCGTCCGACGCAAGAAGGGCTGTTCCGCCATTTCTGCGCTGTGGCCGAAGCGACCGATCGGCCTGTCGTGCTTTATTCCATTCCCGGACGCTGCGGTGTGGAAATCGGTGTAGAAACTGTCGTGCGGCTGCGGGCGCGTTATACTCACGTAAATTACATTAAGGAAGCTGGCGGCAGTGTAGATCGCGTGGATCAATTAATCCGGGCCTGCGGCGACTCCGTGACCGTGCTCAGTGGCGACGACTCGTTGACGCTGCCGTTTATGGCCGTCGGTGCGAAAGGCGTCATCAGCGTTGCTTCGAATCTTCTCCCGCGTGAAGTCTCGCGTCTCGTGGCGCTGGCCAACGATGGCGACTATACGAAGGCGCGTGCGTTGCACCGTCGTCTTTATCCCGTTTTCAAAACTATCTTCATCGAATCTAACCCGACGCCCATTAAGGCCGCGATGGTGCGCGCTGGGCTCATCGGTTCGGAGGAAGTGCGCGCGCCACTCTGTGGTCTCAGCGCCGCCAGTCGCAAGACGTTGTTTGCCACCTTGAAGAGCGTGGAGGCCGCCCGATGAGCGCGCCGCGTGTCATCATCAACGGCGCCAAAGGCCGCATGGGGCAGGCGTTGCTTGCCGCCGCCAAAGAAATGCAATTGCCGGTGGTCGCAGCTTTGGACGCAGGCGATAACCTTGCCGCGGCCTTAACCGGGGCCGATGTGGTGGTGGATTTCAGTTTTCACTCAGCTACGGCTGGCGTCATTGCGGCGTGTGCGGCGGCGGGAAAACCGTTGGTCATTGGCACCACGGGTCATGCGGCAGATGAAAAGAAGCGGCTGCTGGCCGAGGCTGCGCGCGTGCCTTGTGTGTGGGCGGGTAATTTTTCTGTGGGCGTGAATCTACTGTTCGCGCTCACCCGGCGCGCCACGGCCGTGCTCGGTGCCGACTACGACACCGAAGTCATTGAGATGCATCATCGTTTCAAGAAGGATGCACCGAGTGGCACCGCGGCTCGGTTGCTGGAAATCATCTTGGAAGAGCGCAAGCTCGCGGCCTCGGCGCTGCGGCACGGGCGTGAGGGCATCACAGGCGAACGTCAGGCCAGCGAAGTCGGCGTGCATGCGTTGCGCGGCGGTGACGTGGTCGGTGATCACACGGTGCTTTTCGCCGCGCTCGGCGAGCGCGTGGAGTTGACGCACAAAGCCAGTGATCGCGGAATTTTCGCGCGCGGTGCGCTGCGCGCTGCGGTCTGGGCGGTTGGCCAGAAGCCCGGCGTTTACGACATGCAAGACGTGCTCGGGCTCAAATGATTACCCGCATCACTGGCACGCTGTTGTCTGCCTCGCCGCTCCAAGCTGTCATCGAGACCGGTGGCTTGGCTTACGAAGTGCATGTGCCGGTGACGACGGCGGAGCGCTTGCCCGCTCCGGGGCAACAGGCGCGGTTGCACACGCTCGTGATCTACCGTGAGGACGCGCAGACGCTCTATGGTTTTGCGAGCGAGGAAGAGCGGGATTTTTTCCGGCTGCTCGTCGAGAAGGTTTCCGGTATCGGCCCGAAGACGGCGCTCAGTGTGTTGAGCAAACTTTCGCTGCCCGTGTTGCGCGGAGCCATCGCGGCGGGCGATGTGGGGCTGTTGGCTAAGTGCCCGGGCATCGGACGCAAGACGGCCGAACGGCTCGTGATTGAGTTGCGCGACAAACCCGAACTAAGCGCGGCGGTGGTTGCACCGGCAGCTTCTGCAGGAAGCGAGGCAAGCGTCGCATCGTCGGGTGATAGCCGCGTGCGTGATGCGGTGATGGCATTGGTGGCTTTGGGTTACAAAGCCGCCGATGCGGACAAGGCGGTGCGACAAGCTGTCGTTGCCCTCGGAGCGGCGGCGACGACCGAAGCGCTGATTAAAAAAGCGCTCGGGTGAGGAGCGTGAATCAGCGTCTGAACTGATAGGTGGTCAACTCGGTCTGCGGATTCAGGCGGGAATCGGTGGTGGGCGTAGCACTCAAGTAGTTAGTCGGGATCACAAGCTCGCTGGTATCTGCGCCAGGCGGGATTGCGCCCACGAGAGCTTTCTCCACCGGATTTGAGTAAATCACTTCTCCTTGCTGGCGAGCGAGGGCGAGGAGGTTTGCGTAGTCTTGTTCTGAGAGCAGGGCGCGGGTGTCTTGGGCCGCGACTGGCCCCGAGGCATCCATGGATGCTATTGCCGGGCTATAGGACGACATTCTATTGTTAGCCACGGGAGTGTGAGCAGAGTTGGCAATCAGAACTTCAGGAGTGTTCTGGGCGATTTTCTCGGCCAAGGGCGAAATGGTGGTCGCGGAGGTGGAGGCGACCCCTTCGATTGGGCGGTCGCTCATCGTGTCTTCCGTGCGGTTGAGTAGCATGAAGCTGAAGGCGAGGCAGGCGGCGGCGGAGAGCCCGACGAGAACGCCTTGACGAATTTGGTGGCGGTTTTGGGTGCTGGCGCTGCGTTTGATCAGCTGAAGTTTTTCGAAAGCTTGGGGCGTTTGCGCAGTGGGTGCAGTTGGGCGGAATTTTTCGCCCACGAGGAGGGTGGCTCGGTGCATGCGACAGTAGCCGAGATAAATGCGTCGGCGTTTGGCGTCGTGAGCTAGGGCTTGGCTTAGTTCATCCTGTTCCGCTGGGCTGGCTTGGCGGTCGATGTAGAGATTAACCAATTCGAGGAAGCGTTCGTCATTCATGGGGAAAAAACTCCGAGCCGAGTTTTTCGCGTAGGTTTTCGCGGGCGCGGGCGATGCGGCTTTTCACGGTGCCTACGCTGAGGTTGAGGATTTGTCCGATTTCTTCGTAAGACAGGTTGCGGACGTTGCGGAGGATGAGGATTTCGCGGTGTTTCTCGTTGAGCTGTTCCATGCCGGCGGAGACCTTGGCGGTGAACTCTTCGGTGATGGCGGCGTCTTCAGGGGTTTGTTGTTCGGCGGGGATGAGGTCGGCGAGAGTGCCTTCGTTGTCGGGGCCGAGGGGCGCGTCGAAGGAGAGGCTTTGGTCGCGCTTGCGGCGCCACCAATACCAATACCGGTTGCGAGCGAGGTTAGTGGCGATTTGGTAAAGCCAGGTGGAGAAGGAGGAATCTCCGCGGAAGTTGCTTAGGCCGCGGTGGGCGCGGATGAAGGCATCTTGGGTCACTTCCTCTGCGTCTTGCTGGTTGCGGAGGAGCTGGTGAACCATGCCGTAAATACGGTCCCAGTAGCGGGAAACGAGCTGATTGAAAGCGTCCTGGTCTCCTTCTTTGCAGCGGATGACGAGAAGATCATCGAGGGCAAGTTCTTGGGCTCGGGCACTCATAGGGTCAGGCTCCTTGGGACTTTCAAATGGATGAATAGTTCCCATGGAATCCGGGCCCGGGGTGGTAATTTTTTCAGGAGCAGGAGCGCTGGGCTCCGTGCTTAGTTTAGCCGATGGCTTTGCCGTAGTCGGCAGCGCTGAGGAGGCTTTCGCTGCTGTCGGCGGCGTTGAGTCGGACTTTGAGCATCCAGCCTTCGTCATAGGGGGAAGTATTCACTTTTTCCGGCTGGGCGTCGAGGACTGTGTTTACTTCCAGCACCGTGCAGGAGACTGGGGCATAGACGTCGGAGGCGGCTTTGACTGATTCGACCACGCCGAAAGTTTCGCCAGCCTGCAGGGCGGCGCCGGGTTTGGGCAGTTGAATGTAGGTAATGTCACCGAGGCTGCTTTGGGCGTAGTCGGTGATGCCGATGAGGGCGGTGCCGTCGGAGGCAGCTTTGAGCCACTCGTGGGACTTGGCGTAGCGGAGTTCGCTGGGAATGTTGCTCATGGGAGGAGAATCAAAAAGAGGTGCGGCGAGCGCATTCAGGATTTCTTTAGCGGCACGAAGGGCGGCTTGACCACTTGCAAATGCAGGCGTTCGCCCCGGATGTCAGTGTAAAGTGGGGCGGTGGTGGCGGGGCTTGCCACGAGCGCGGAGCCGATGGCTTCGTTGAGGGTAGGGGAAAGCGTGCCGGAAACGACGGTGCCGACCGAGTCGCCATTTTGAGCCAGCACTAGCGCGCCAGCGCGAACGATACGGCGATCGCCGGTTTTGAAAAAAACGACGCGGCGGGCCGATCCGGCTTTGTGCTCGGTGGCAAGGGCTTCGGAACCGACGAATGGCCCTTTGTCGAGTTTCACCACCCAGCTCAATCCGGCTGCGAGTGGGCTGATGGTTTCGCTAAGCTCGTGGCCGTAGAGTGGAAAACCCGCTTCCAATCGCAGTGAATCGCGGGCGCCGAGCCCGGTCAGTTGCAAACCGTGGGCCGCGCCTGCGGCGAGCAAGGCCTCGGCTAGTTCTTCACCTCGGTTGGCGGGGCAATAAAACTCAAAGCCGTCTTCTCCCGTGTAGCCGGTGCGTGCAATCAGACACGGCACGCCAGCCACCGGGTGATGCGTGAAGTGATAGTATTTAAGTTCGGCCAGCGGCGCGGGTGTGAGTGGCTGTGCGATGCTGGCTGCGAGCGGACCTTGCAACGCCAGTTGCGCATAGTCGGCGGAAACGTTTTTCACTTCGCAGTCAAAGCCTCGCGCTTGTGCCTGCATCCACGAAAAGTCCTTGGCGGTATTGCTGGCGTTGATGCAGAGGAGGTAATCGCCCTGGGCGACCATGTGCACGAGCAGGTCGTCCACCGCCCCGCCATCGGGTTGGCACATCACGGTATAGAGCACGCGGCCGGGGAAAAGTTTGCGGCAGTCGTTGGTGACGAGGTGTTGCAAAAAATCCAGCGCACCCGCTCCACGCACCGTCACCTCGCCCATGTGGCTCACGTCAAAGAGACCGGCTTTGGTGCGGACGGCGCGGTGCTCGTCGAGAATGCTGCGGTATTGCACCGGCATATCCCATCCTGCGAAGTCCACCATGCGTCCGCCGTGGCGACGATGAAAGGCGTTGAGGGGTGTGGCTTGCAGCGGAGCAGTCATACTTCAGTAAGTTACCGGCTCGGGCCCACGCGCAAGTCAACAAGCGCTGCGCCGAGTTTTACCTTCAACACTGGCGGAGAGGGAGGGATTCGAACCCTCGATAGGCTTTCACCTATACCCGCTTTCCAAGCGAGCGCATTCGACCACTCTGCCACCTCTCCGGGGAAAATGCGAACGGTCATGAAGGGCGGCGGCGGCACACGGGTCAACGGAAAACCCGAACTCCAACGAGTTTCCGCCGCCACCACCTAATGCAAGGCCCCCAAACGAGTTGTCACTTAATAGGTGACAACTGCCTTGGGCGCGGGCGGGTTTGTCACTTATTAAGTGACAAAGGTCGGTCAGGCGCTGGGGGCTTCGTCGTTGGAGAAGACCGCTTGGACGTCGTCGTGTTCTTCTAGCTCGTCGTGGAGTGCGGCGAGTTTTTCGGCGAGGGTGGCGTCGCTGACGGGCACCGTGCTCGTGGGAATGTAGGCAATCTCGGACGACACCGCCGGGATGCGCGCCTGCTCAAGAGCGTGAGCTACTTTGTCGAAGGCGTGGATGTCGCAGCGGATTTCGAAGCCGTCCTCTGAGGCGAGCACATCGTCGGCGCTGGCTTCGAGAGCGACTTCCATCAGGCGGTCTTCGGTGGCGGCTTCGGCTGCGACGAGAAACTGACCGGCATGCAAAAACTGAAACGCGACGGCGCCGGATTGGGCGAGGTTGCCGCCGTGTGAGGCGAAGATGGCGCGCACGTCCTGTGCCGAGCGTTGTTTGTTGTCCGTCGTGACTTTGACTACGAATGCGACTCCGCCCGGGCCGTAACCTTCGTAGGTGATTTCCTCGAAGACAACGCCGGGGAGTTCGCCGGTGCCTTTCTTGATGGCGCGATCGACGTTGTCGGCGGGCATGTTGGCTTCGCGTGCTTTGAGTAACAGCGTGCGTAGGCGGGCATTGCTACTGGCGTCACCGCCGCCGGATTTGGCGGCCATGGTGATGTCGCGGGCGAGGCGGGAGAAGACCTTGCCCTTGCGCGCATCGGTGACGGCTTTGAGCCGTTTCACCTTCGACCACTTGTTATGCTTGGCCATGGGTGAAAGTAGCGTGAAACGAGAAGGAAAGTGAGAGCGAGGAGCTAGGCTCGCTACCCGCTACTCGCTACGCGTTACTTCTTCTTTTTGGGTGTGACGTTCTTCAAGCCATCGGAGCCGACAGTTGCGAGCTGGGGCTCGGGGAGGCGATTGACGATGACTTGTTGGACGATGGTAAAGAGGCCGTTCACGGTAGAGTAGAGGGCGAGAGCGCAGGAGAAGTTGTAACAGAAGAGGGTGAAGATCCACGGCATGATTTTCATCATGGTCTGCTGAGCCGAATCAGTCGTCGGTGTGGGCGTGAGGCGCATCTGGAAGATCATCGTGGCGCCCATGAGGAGAGGCATGATGTTGAGCGGGAAACCGAAAATGTGCGCGACGGTGTCGGGAGCCGCGAGGTCGTTTGTCCACAGGAAGCCGGCGAAACGCAGTTCCGAGGCGCTCTGCAACATGCTGAAGAACGCGACGAAGAGCGGCATCGTGATAAGGATAGGCAGGCAGCCGCCGAGTGGGTTCACTTTATGCTCTTTGTAGAGCTGCATCATGGCCATCTGCATTTTCTGCGGGTTGTCCTTATGCTTCTCGCGAATCTCGGTCATGAACGGCATGAGTTTTTGCATGCGTTTGGCAGAGCGAGAGGCGGCGAGAGTGAAGGGCAGCGTGACGAACTTCAGGATGAGCGTCATCACGACGATGGCCCAGCCCCAGCTCGGCAACCAGCTGTGCACCCAAGTCATGAGCGTGAGCAACAGTGGTGCGAATAGGCCGGACAGAAAGATTTTGCTGAAGAAATACGGGGCGAAGTTCATCACCTTGTCTTCGGCGTGCTTGAAATTGGCCGAGTTGGAGAGGCGTTTGTATTCCTTCGGGCCAGCGTAGTAAGTGGCGCCCCAAGTCGTGGAGCCGTTGGCGGGAAGCGCGGGTAGATGGAAGTAGGCGGTGGCGGTCACGCCGTAGGCGCGGCGGTCCTCAATGGGCGCGGTGAGGTCGGTCTTCACGCGCTTGATGCGTAGGCCGCTGGCGGGTTCGTCGAAGCTGAGCAGGCTTGTGAAGAATTGGTTTTTGACGGCAGCCCAGAACATGGGCGCTGTTTTGTCGATGTAGGGCAGGTCGGTCTTGGAGCCGATGCCGAAGCTACTGAGAAAACCGCCGCCTTCGAGGGATTTGCGCTCCACGTGGTCGAAGCCGTCGTCGTTGTAGTAACTGGCATTGATATACATGCCGTAATCTTGCCCGTCCATGGGTGCGGCGGTGCCGAGGTTGATGGCGCCACGGGGCAGAGCGAGCGGGTTGGCGGTCAGGTTGCGGAAGGTGGTCTCGTGCCGAACTTGATAGGGGTCGCCGGTGCCGTCGCCGAGCAAGGTGTAACGGCGGGTGACTTCAAGTTGGCCGGGGACGATGGCGCGATAGACGACTTCGCGGTCGGTGTGGCTCGCGAGCTCGTAGCGGGCGGATGGATCGAGTCCGGGGAAATCTTCGAGGCTCAGGGCCGGGGCAGCGTGCGCGGCGTTGAGAATGTAGCGCTCTTCAGATTTCTCGCCGTCATGCAAGTGGGCGGCGTGTTGTTTGAGTTCGATTTGGTCAATCGCTCCGCCCGCGTTAGTGAAGCGCACTTTCACGAAATCGTTTTCGACCGTGAAGTAGTCGGCCGGGGCTGACGGGTTGGCCGGAGACTGTAAGGCTGGGGTGGGAGCCAAAGCTGAAGCCGACGGTGGTGTCGGGGCAGAATTGTTGTCGGCTGATTGGGGCGCGACGGCGGCAGGCTGAGCTGGCGCGGGAGGCGTCGGCTTGGGCGTCTTCACCATCAGGAAAAAGGCGACGACCAGCAGAAGGACGCCGATTATAGTGTTTTTCTTATCCATGATTATAAAAAGAGAGAGGCGGGAGAATTTTAGGCGGAGACGCGCTGACAGGTTGGCCGAGCGCGCGGCGGCACAGGGTCGAGGCCGCCTGAGTGCCAAGGACCGCATTTGAGAAGTCGCAGTGCGGTCAAAGCGGAGCCGCGCCCCAAGCCGTGCGTGAGCAACGCCTCGCGGGCGTAGTGCGAGCATGTCGGCGCGAAACGGCAACCGCAGCTCGGGAAGGCTGCGCCGAGGACGGGCGAAAGCAGGCGCTGATAAAGACTGATGAGCGCGCGCAGCATCGCCACAGGGAGAGCCCAGAGTTTGGCGGTGAAAGTGGTGGCGAACTTACTCATGGGTGGCGGCGGTCGGG
>JACCDO010979270.1_pt1 | contig 15960 bp, 7 predicted proteins | sample 7446101 | NCBI WGS metagenome assembly JACCDO01 (sample SAMN15323440, study PRJNA562643) | freshwater metagenome | isolation source: river surface water | place: USA:Blue River Watershed | collected 2017-08-16
ATTGCATTAGAAGAGGCAAAGAAGGCTGCATCCAAGCGTTAATTGTTAAATATAGATGTGTTATTAGGATAGTTATTTCTATTATCAATGTACATGTATTAATTAATAGCTATAGCTTGAGCAATACAATTCTGCAATAATGCTTTTATTTTATTTTAAATCTTCGGATAAATACTAATATAACAAATAGACATGTGAAGTAAGAGAACTGGTAGATCATCAGCTGTGGTGGGACTGGTGGCATCTGTCGACTCAAAGAGGTACCGGCAATACCCGGCCCTTTTGAGTCAAAAACTGTTACCAAACGCCCCACATAAGGAAGATGCCACTTTTGACGGTAAAGGTGAGACTTTTGTGTGGCAATGAAGAGCCATCGGCATTGTCTTGTCGAGTGTTGAGTGAATGGATGCCTTGTGCAACGTCTAGTCAATTCGGATTGGACACATTACAATGGACTTCATTGAGTGATCAAAATGATGAATTGATCGGAGAAACTTGCAGAATGACAAAGAGTGCGACATATACCACAAGTTGTGATGCATTCAGTAGCGATTATGATGACACATTAGCGAAGTTTAATAAGAATCCAATGATAACTGTAGTATTAATGCAGAAACAATCCATTAAACTCCCTGATGCTGAGGTAGAGAGCGATGAAGTTGTTCCTATATCGTTTGCTATTACCGATTGCAGTATTCTGGCATTAGAAACCAGAGAGTTAGTAACTAGAAGTCAAACACAGGATGGAGTGGTGATAGAAGTGACTGTCACCAATGATAATAGTTTTATACCGCGTTCAAACCATTCCACCTTTGAACCGTTAGTTATTGATGTACAAAAGATTGGTGGTTTCCCCGTTCTTCCCGCTGAAACTATCAGAGATGCATATGATACTTCTTACATTTATGGATGTCTAAAGTTTGGTGAATACTCACGCAATGTCTTTGCACGACCTAAAGTTGACTACACTATTAGCGATAGTACACAGGATAGTAAGTTTGAGGACGATTTTGTAGCCGTTGGACTTGAACTGTGCATTTTACCATCTTTAATTGGCTTAGAATACTTCAAAGAATCGTTGACATCAACCGCATTTACCTTACAGTTACATCGCGAGGATATCAACACAAGAACATTTCATGAAAGGAACAAAATGGAGTACTTATTACTCTCGAAGGCTGTTACTGAGCCTGTTGTAGAGGTAGCAGCACCTGCTAAAGGCGCCAAGGCAGCTGCACCACCAGCAAAAGCCGCTAGTGATGAGATAACTCTCACTGAGAAGGATCAATTCTTGTTATCGTGTATAAGCAAAGCACTAACAACCAGTGGACATATCTACTCGCATGGCACCGCCACATTCAGACTAGACCGCTTGCTAGAGAGTTCCGTTGACCTTCTAACAAAATTTGCAATCTTACGTAATGGTAATCAGGATAATGATGACAATGTAGTAGTGAAGGAGGACATGCTAGTAGAAGTGCGGCTTGCCAAACCATCGCGACCTGAAAAAGCAAGTCGACCAAGTGATATATCAATGCGCACTGCACTAGCTAATCTGCGTCTTATGGATGAGAGTAAGCTTGATGGCACACTGCAATTTGCACAAACAACACCGTCTGGTATAGTCCGCGAAGAGAGTAATCCTAACCTCTCCAGGACTATCCCACTTGCGCAGAAACCCAGGTATGAACAGTTTTTTGAGTGTGAAACAAGAGTAGTAATGACAGCGGAACTGCGGCGTAGACTAGCTGCACCACCTCCAACCTATGTAGCTACTTCTAATGGTGCGGTGGATGAAGCAATGGCTCGTATCCTCAGTATCACCCCATTCACTCGCATGATTTTTGTTATGCGTTACAACGACGACGAGACACTTGATGCGATCAATAAAGTAGTAACAAAAGTCAACTTGCGCGCATTACCAGATATCCAAGGCACCTTAAGGTCTTACTCATTCACTGATGAAGAGCTTATTGCGTGCAACAAAGGCACCCTTGATGTCATCACTGGCTTCACTGTTATTGATGACGAGATGCGTATTATAGTCATTGAGGGCCTCGCTGGCCCCGGGCTTGGAATGCAAGATGTCTTCACTGATATGCCACGTCAAAGCGAGAATAACGCCAAGTTAAAGATCCTCTTCAACCCCGAAGTCCTCTTCCCTGACCGCCTCTACGGCCCCTTCGGGCCTGATTTCAAGAGAATTCGAGTGAGAGACAAGTTGAAGGTGTTGGCGCGGCGGCCCGAGCTGTATAACCGCAAGCAGGTAGATGTCATCTGTTTCCATGCTATTGATAACATTATGGCGTTAAGAAGAGCGTTGGACTTGCACTCTACGAAGGAGTTCAATATGTATCCATCCGCTGACTCCTTGAATAAAGTTGAGCTGTTGTATGGGGAAGCGATCTCACGTGCGGACTTGGATGGTGTTGCAGCTGCAGAAGCAATACAGTCTAAACTAAAGAAAACTTCAAGTACGAATGGTGGAGGAGACAATGCAGGTGCTACCGATGCTGGCGGTACCACTACTCACACTACCTCGGTGAGGACATCAACAAGGCAAATAAGTGAAATTAACCCCAAAACCCTTCCAACTGACTGCCACAACAACGTGTTCGAAGAGTACCTCAAGACCCGGGATGCAAATACCAAAGATTTCCTTGCGGAACAGCGTGAGTTGAAGAAAAAAGCGTGGGAGAACATGTTGCAACGCACCAAGTTGCGGGATCAAACTTGCAATGCAACACTCAACAAAATCCTCGGTCCCGAAGGCGCGCAAAACGGGAAAATATACATCTACTCACAGCAAGCGCTCAACTTCCGAGTCTTGAACTTCACTGACTTACGCCAACAACTTGCGGATAAAACAGACGCAACGTATACTTACAGCTCAGATTTTGTCTCACAAACAGTTTGTGTTGTAGATGAAGATGTCGATCGCAAGAAGATTGCCGCGGAGAAACGGAGTCATTGGCTAACAAGCAAGGGATTTCAATATCCCAAGCCAAAGACGTTACAAGATCTTATTACACACCCTAAAAAACCGTCGGATATCCGGATAGAGGAGTTGAAGGAGCCGTGGATGGGCGACGCAGCACCGCCTAATAGGGATGCAACCGTGTCCGCAGAAACACTACGACTTGAACAAGGTTACTCGGTGCGTATACGTGGTGGGGATCTCTTCGGTACCCTTGAACCAATAGAATTTGAAAAACCGTTTGATTTACGACTTGTTGGTGATCGTCACAAGCTGCCACGTGGTAACGTCACCGCGGGGACGAAGCAAGATACCAATGCCATGCGAAGCATTCATTTAGGTGGTGAAGGACAAGCAAAAATCATTGAAGATGCGTTAGAGAAGGAGAAAGAGGAGTGGAAAAGCAAGGTAGTCGTTGATAGTTTAAGTATAAAAATTGGAGGATTTAAGGAGCGAGACAAAGTGTTGCAGTTCCAACGAGCCAGAGACATCCTTGATGGCGAGCCAAACAGGCTTGCACTCAAACACATACGGAATAAGAAGAGTGTAACGGGCCGGGACCTGAGCTACCACACAGCCCCGCTAAGCATCATGCAATCAGGTCCATTCGTGCAAAATGCAGCACAAAAAGCACTCATGCGAGGTGTGGACAAGACCAAGTTCATCACGGCGAAGGAGGTGGTGAGTCCCGATCAACCACCGACTGATTTCTACCGTTTTATTAATTCAGATGCGAATGCCAAGAAGATATTAACGGTGTTGTCCAAGAGGGAAATCACGCAGTTGAAGCAGCACGAGAAGACGGGACCCAAGTGGCACGAAACACTTAGTTAACTGTAAACTAATGAAGATATTGTTACTATACACTTACTTACAAATACAACAACAAGTAGAGAGGGATTAGCTGCGCAGGCGAGCCAGTCTTACTCACAAGCACAACAGGGACTAGAGGGATTAGCTGCGCAGGCGAGTCAGGTGGGTGACCGTGCAGGCGAGCCAGGTGTGGGACTAACTAAACTATACGTTTTTCTCTTTTTGCAACCGTTTCTCGTGCTTTAGTTTCGCTCTCAACTCCTTTCTTCGCGCTTTATGGTTCTGATTTGGCACTGTATTCTTGACAGGTAAGTGAGACGAAGTGGCTCGAGCAGGTGTTGGTTGAGTTGAAGAGGTAGCTACTGCACGAGGCACAGCAGTAGTAGAGGGAAATAGGGACGAACTCAGCTTCTTTGCCCGGGCAACAAGCACGGGATCATCGGGTCGTATGACGTGCGCGAGGTACGACTTACAATGCCCTCGCAGTATATTCCCACACACCAACCGCATATGCTCAAAGCATTTCCTTATTTTTGTTATCATATAAGAGTTGTTCCCCATGTTGATGTCGTTGAGATCAGGGTTCTCGATAGCCAGCAGCGCAGGTCGCATGGTGTTGAACCAATCAGTTGAATCCCTACTTTGTTTATTGAAGTATGCCCCGAGTCCTGAAGTGGAGATCCCGGTGTGGATAAAATTAAACGAACCACCATATAAATCAAAGAAATCAACTAGTAATACACCCAAGTTCCAAGCATGCGGAGAACTAGTATTCGATGTCACGGTGAGCTCTTGCTGCTTCATCTGCAAGAAGCTGACGATCATCATGCACAGCACGAAGGAGCCGATGCCTCCGGTGTAGGTGTCATTCAACTTCCTTTGCGATAAGAATGTTTTTAGTACCAACATCAATGGAGTTAACGGGGGGAACTCCTCCACGTACTTGTGAACTATTATACCTGAGCAAGGGAGTGAGTAAGTGAGTGAGTGAGTGAGTGAGTGAGTAAGGAAGAGGGTTGGTTACCAGTGCTCAACCCAGTGGTATTATTTATTTGTAAGTCAATCGATAATCCAGAATGAAAATGATCTAATTTCACGATAGGTACTTTGGCAGAAGAAATTACTTCAATATAATTAGCAACATTTTGTGACTTAATCGCATTTGCCAGAGCATGCAATGCATCTGGAATGGATGTGGTTATAGGCACATTCAATATCGTTAAATCAATATCACTGAATAGGCAAGTAAGTAAGTAAGTATGAGGAAGTGAGTGGCAGAGGGAAAGAGTCGCAACATACCTATAAGGAGTAATTATTCCTGTCAGTCCAGAGCCCATGACATGAATAGTAGCGCACTCCCACAATGAGTGAATAATCAATGATATTTCATCAATAACCATCCTTCGTGCCTTGTATTCATCATTTATAGGTTCAATAAAATGCTGAAAATCTAATATTTCATTGTGTAAACGGACAAAAGGATGAATGTCTGATGCAACAGGCTCCCGAGATTGCCACGGCGGAATATCAATGCTCATTCTGCATCAAGTACGAGCTACTTCCCTCTTTTCTTCTCCTTTTACCATGGCGAGCCAGGCGAGGGCCGCATCTGCCGGTACTATTTTCTACAATAAAAGCAAGCGAAAGAGAGGCTGATGTCTTAATATATATTTACTTAATAATTACTTGTCGAGAGAGTCGTCTTCGTTCGATATTCCCAAGGTGTCAGCCATGTGTATATTATCCACACTGGTACTGGTGCTGTCACCAGCCACTCTTAACTTCTGTAACTGAATGTCTTTAGTAGCCGCGGTGACTCTTGCTGCCTCGACTAACGATGATAAATCAGTAGATTTTTGTCTTTCAACGGATACCAATGAACGCATGGCATCTCTCTCTCTTTCAGTGGATAATAACCGCGAGGAAAGAATTTTATTAGCATCAGCTGCTGCAGTTGCTCGCTTGATAACCATCTGTACTCGTTCATTTAACATGGCATTCGTCTGACGCAACCCGTGCGCATCTTGCATAAGTCGTCGGTTATCCGCTTCAACAGCGTCAACTTTCTGTTGCGTGCGAACTAGTTCTTCGTTTAATGTTTCTAGTTGACGGTTTAGTGCAACTCTTTCTGCATTCCATCGAGACTCAGTAGATGCATTTGCATTTACAACCCCACGTAATTCAGCAACTTGACCATGTAACTGTTGAACACTTGCACCAGCACGTTGTTTCACGGCACTTAATGAGTGTAATTCACTCTCCATTTTCCTTTTTTCTTGCAACACAGCGCGATATGACTCTAGTAAATCACTTCGTTCCAACTCTATTGCTCGTCGGCTTTGCTCGAGACTCGACATGGATTGCACAACCTCAGTGATACGCAGACGTAGACGATCTCTATCCGCTGTTATCTCCGCAAGTTCATGTGTTAGTGCTTGATTTTCCTTGGTCATAAGCATTAGGTCTTCACTTGTACCACCTATCTCGGTATTACGTTGAGCTAATTTACGTTGTAACTCAAGATTTTCTTCTTTTAAAGCATTAATTCTTCCTTCTAAAGCAGCGCATGTCTTCTGCATGGCAGTTACATCACCACTGCATCCTTGTAACTTCTTTTCATTCATTTCATTAATTTTCTTTAATGACAATATCTGTTGCTCTTGATTCTTGCGGACTAGCTCTCTTTGTTCAAACTGTTCGACCATAGCATCTAATTGATTCTGTAAACTGTCTCGTTCGTCATCTAAATTCTGTAATGCTTCCTTCAAGTCACGAATGGTTTCCTCGCGGTTACTAATGCAACTACGTAACTCACTCATTTCATTTCTTACTTCGGACATGGCCACGTTGTCTTCCTCTAGCTTCGCACTCAATCTTGTGCTCTTCTGGGCATAGCTATTTGCGGATACTTCCATGTTTTTCACCAACACTTTGAGCTCAGAAACTTTCACTTCAAGGCTGTTCTTGTCGGCGACAGCTTGACGCAGCTCATCCCTATCTGCTAGCGCGCGCTGTGACACTTGGTCAATTTGCTTACGATAGTTATCACATTGGTTCTCTAGTGATACTTTCTCATTTTGGGTGAGTAATAACCGGTCTAATGCCGTGGCTAAGTCGTACTCCAACTTGGTGGCTTTCTCCAACGCAATTCCTTGTCCATTGATGGCATCGCGACACTGTTCCTTTGCGCGTAAGCACGCTTCTTCTGTCTCGGCTAACTTATGTTCCAATATTTGCATATCTGAACGCATTTCACCTGTTGTACTACTCTGGTATCGCATTTGACTCTGTCGATCATCCAACGCCGCCTTCAACTTACGATTGATGTCTTCTTGAGTGCGACTACTGGCCTCTGCACGGTCAACATCCATCTGTAAAGTCCGTATGGTTTGACGTAACTTACTCATCTCTTCTTCCTTCACAAGAAGGGCGTGGTTAGCTTGTGCGCGTACCTCATCCATCTCTATGTTCTTATGTAGTTGTTGCTGTGACAATGACGATGTCATGCGCGCCTCCATCACTAATGCATCCTTTTCTCTTTGAATTTTTTCTTTGGCATCTTCTGCAGCAGTTAGTTTACTTCGTAAATCTTTTATATCATTGCGTAATTGCTCCACTACATCAACTGAAGCAACTGTATTCTGAAGTAACACCACCCGATGCGACGCCTCTTGTAACTCATTCGTGCGCACCAACAGCTTGTCTTCAAGCTCTTTCTGATACTTGATTGCATTGTCCGCTCGCTTAGTAGCTGATGAAAAATCGTTATCTAGCTTCTCATTCAACATATTTACCTTCACCAACTCACCCTTTGTCACACCCAACTCATTGACGTAGCGATCGATTGCTTGACGAGATGCCTCCACTTCCTTCACTAGGGAGGCATATTTAGCCTTCAAGTCGTCGCTATTACCCACTAAATCAATGCGTTCTTTGCGTAAATTAGTTAAATCTTGCTGTGTTGCTTCTTGTAACTGCTTGCATTGATCACGATCACGAGTAACAGCAATAAGGGTGTCTTTGACAGCTTGCAACTCTTCTTGTAACTGATCATTTGATGAAATATTGCTGCTTGCACGAGTGGATAAGGTGGCAATAAGAGTATCCTTATCTTGGATATCACCTTGTAACTGCTTCAACACGCGATCTTTGTCCGCAATATTCTGTGACATGGATACTAAGGTGTGTTTCGTGTCGGTCAACTCTTGCTTCAATTCGTTGATCTTCTCTTCACTGCGACGTAATCTCTCCTTCAATACATTCTCACCTTTTTGTAAGGACTCCACGGTTTCACTCAAGTTACTCACGTTACCTAACAAACTATCCCGCTCGGTATTCAACTTTGTTAGCATGGCATCCGTGTCACGAGTAGCCTTGGCCTCTCGCTCTTTGAATGCTTGATTTGACACATTATTACTTGGCTTTGAAGCCACTTTGGACACAGGCTTAGTTGCAGCTGCTGTCGTGGTAACCGACTTCTCCTTTGAAGCATTAGTAGCTGGTTTAGTAACAGCGACCTTTTTCTCAACCACCTCAACACTGACATCAGTACTGTTAAGAGATACATCAACATTACCTTTACTTGAACGGAATGGCGCTTCTACTGCAAGCGAGTCATCATCACGGTGGCTTTGGCTCTCAATGAGTTCGTCAACACTCACGCTACTATCGGGATTAATAGCTTCAGTTAACTCATGCACCTTGCGTTGTAATGCTAGTAACTGACTGTTTAACTCTAAATTAGTAGTGCGTTCTTGATCAAGTAATCTTAATGACTGCTTGTTTTGTATCATTAAATTCTCAGCTTGTAATATTTTATCAGCAGCTTCCACTAACTGCGCCTCTCGCATAGCTAATTGTTCATTCAAAAAATCAACATGAGAGTTTAATTGATCAATTAAACGACGATTGGCTGCATCAGCAGCAACCAACTGTTCCACGCGAGTCCCGGACACCAAGCTGTCGCCGTCTAGACCGGTGGTGTTCTGCTTACTTGAACGATTAAGTTCATTTTCTCTGCTTACAACCTTTGCATTCAATGAAATATTTTCATCTTCTAATTTTTTTAGTTGTTGATTTGCTTGATCAAGTTGTTTATGTAACGATTCAATGATAAGTGCGTCAGCATTGTGTGATTGTACACCTGAACTACTGAAACTACTGCTATTGCTAGCATCATAATTACCTCCTTGATTGTATGAAGCAGGAGGTGGTAAATGATTATTTAAATGAATAACACGACGAGTACCACCTTGTGCACCTTTACCAGCAACAGCTTCAAATGCTTCACGTAGTTTGTCACGATCTGTTTCTGCTCGTTTTAATTGATCATTTGAAATTTTTGATAAATATGTCAACTCTGATATTTGATCTTCAAGATGTCTCATATCTATCATATGCTTCTGTTTCAATGCATCCTTATCCTCATTTTGTTTCACATTTTCAACGTGTAATTGATAATTTTCACGTGCTAAACGTGCATTCTCTTTACGTAGTGGAAATAATTGTGATTGTGCAAGTGATAAATCAGATGCAAGTCGACTCTCTTTATCACATACTTGTTTGTATGATTTGGTAATACTATCAATAGTAGTTGCCAAATGTTCGACAACTGGCATAGCACTAAAATAAGTAGTCATGTTAATATATGAATAATAAATGAGTAGTAGGTGAATAAAAACTGTATAAATGGATGAATGATGAAGACAAGGAATGATATACTTACTCTGTCCCAAAGTCTCCCTGATAATTTAGCTCTGCCAGCTTCTTCTTCAGATCCATGTACTTGGACTGCATCTGCTGCTTCTCCATCTTGCGTGGTACAGACTCAGCAAGGTAGTAGATCTAGCAAAAATTTGTATTTTTTCGGCAATGGATTTTTGAATTTTATGGGCCGCATAAATTGTGAAAGAGAGGATTGCCTTTAAAGGAAGTGACTGAAAGTAAGTAGCTGCAATTAATTATTGCGTATTTAGTCTACCCTCCAAACGGAGTTATCTATACTATTTATTTGGTAATAAGAATTTACAAATTTAATTGATGGAGTACTATGGAAAATTAAAGCGATGGTAAGGATCTATATACAAGCATTTACGCATCTAATTTACTTCTAGGATCTTCTAACTTCTTGCCTTATAGTTGTATTTAAGTCAAATCGGGTCAGAAAATGCTTGGAAAGACTCGCTTCGCTAATAATAATATTTAAAAAACATGAGTCGGTGCTATCCACTGGGAAATACTACACCTTTCTCTGATTACGAACGGGGGAAAGCAATTGGTCATGGGACTTATGGGTGCACTTACAAAGGAGTTCATATTGAATCAAAAAGGTTTCCATTACATCACTTACTATCGCTACTGTCTCAAATCTTACTGGTACAATTGTTTGATAGAACTGTTGCATTAAAACGTATATTTTTGCATAATGAGGAAACTTTAGGATTTCCATTGACGTCATTGCGTGAGATCAATATATTGAAGCAATGTCAACATCCTAATATTGTACAGCTACTGGATATTATGGCAAATGAAAAAAAGCATTCGATCTATATAGTGTTAGAGTTTTGTGATTTTGATTTAAGTGCTTTAATTAGTCAATATAAGAATCCATTCAATGAAAGCCAAGTCAAAACATTGATCATGCAACTGTTATCGGCATTACAGTACCTGCATCAACATGATATCATCCACAGGGATATCAAACTATCAAATCTCTTATATAATTCAGTTGGGCAATTAAAATTAGCAGATTTTGGTTTAGCGAGAAAATGCACCGCCAAGACAAAGGATCTGACATCAGTGGTGGTCACTTTACACTACCGAGCACCTGAGTTACTCATGAACTGCACTAACTACAACTACGCCATAGATATTTGGGCTGCTGGTTGCGTACTGTTTGAGCTATTGACTAACGAGGTATTGTTTCAGGGAGACAAAGAGCTTGATCAATTGTTACTCATCTTTAGTATCCTTGGTGCCCCAAGCACAGCACTGTGGCCAGAGATTAATACTATGCCATTGATCACGAGTAATACAATTTCATTATCGTACTATCAGATGAAATATCCATACAATGAGTTAAATGAAAGGTTATCACGGCTTAGTCCACAGGGCTACGACTTAATCAATCGTTGTCTTGCGTACTCCCCGATTCGAAGAATAAGCACTAAAGACGCATTAGTTCACACATATTTTGCGTCGTCGCCAGTTCCAACAGAAGCAGCGCTCATGCCAACATTTAAGAAATGATAACAAATTTTACTTAAAAATTACCAATGAATATAACTAATGTCCGTATAAATCTGATACTTCGGCAGTAACAGACTTGCCTTGGATGCGGTGAACATACTGCTCTGGTATTGGGCGCTCGATTATGTCACCGTTCTCGTCAGGGAAGGAAACATTCATTTCTGAACTCTTGGAGGCAACAATGGATGTGTCTTTGAGAGATGAAGCAGGTAAGAAAACGTTGATACCGTCAGTTTTATCTATAGCAACGGATGCGACCGACTCTTTGCAGTGGATTTGAATGCGCTGACTATTCACGATTTCACATGTACCGAAGGCACTGACAAAATGTACTTGTGTTTTCTTGCAAGAATCTACAATAATTGATTTACACTTGCCTTCAATGTCAATGGTTGCATTGATGCAGTTAAGGATATACACAGTCTCTTTCTTGTCATTGATTGTAATCTTAACTACACCGTTGGCATCTGTCTGATTTTCTACTAACCACTTGTTTGCACCACCTTGAAATTCTAATTTTGGTGGACCTTTTGGCGTATTTGCAGCAGAAGTGGTGACCTTTTTTGGCACTACAGGTGCTGGAGCTGGTGCTGCTTCGCCTCCCTTGTATTCTGCGCGCCATGTCTGTTGCTCTTTGGTTACCTTCTTTAATCCAGCAGTAACTTCACCTTCCTTGGATAATGCAGCGAATAATGCTTGTTTTGGAGGAGCAGCGGCATTTGATGATGTTGTAGCAGTAGGTGTAGAAGTAGTAGGTGCAGCTGCAGTAGTTGATGTAGTAGGAGCAGCGGATCCACCAGAGAATTCAGAAATATCAACGCCTTTAGGATTCCATGCAACACCAGTAGTGTGATACTCTTTAATATAAGCCATTAATTCTACTAATAATGCTTTAAATGTATCACAAAATGCAATTTGATCTGGGTTGGTGGTACGATATTCTTTGCGAATACCATTTGCCCAATAATCTGAACCACCAATAAAACTTTCAACATGATCGCGTGGTGCAGGTTTAACTTGTAACCAACTTAAAGCTTGAACACCTTCTGAACATGTTTTTGTATGTTTTTCCCATTCATTACGATTAACACACTGAGAAATTTCTTTCATTTTACCACCAATACCTTTTAATAACTCCCCCATTGCACTTTGTGGTGGCTCTTTGCATGCAGCAGCTTTTTGTAGAAAAATTCTCATTTCACTCCATGCTTCCTTGACTAAGTTTCCAACTTTACCAGCATCACCCCCTAACTTAGTAGCGGCAGCAACAAATGGATCTAGTTGACTGGTGCAGTAGGAATCAAATGCTTTGATAGATCGTGGTACATCAGAGGATGCACCGCTAGCTGCCCCACCGGTTGGTGCTGATGAACCATTTGATACACTTAATTCGGCTATTTTGCCTTCAATTGCACTTAATCGCTCAGTGATTTTATGTAGAATAGGGATGACATCAGAGATTGACATGGCTACTCACGAACACACTCGGTAATAATTATCTGTTGTCCTGGTTGTGATGGAATCTTACCCGAAGATTTCTGAAGAGGACACGGCCCTGGCGATAGGGTTGTTTAATAGTCAATTGTAACAGAGATAGTAGTAGAAGTTACCAAGAAGGAGGGTTTGAGGTAGTTACTTATTCTCTTGTCTCACATGAACGATGGAAATGGGAAATGGTGTGTCAATTTAGATATGCGATCGTATAGATGAAAGTAATACACTCTGTGCACGTGCCACCATACTTGCTAACTAATTCAAGTGCGAATTACCTCAATCAAATCGTTTACTGAATTCAAATCCGGTCCCCATCGCTCATTTCAAATTTGAAAAATTGTAGATAATCTTTTTACCTAGCAGAGGAAAAGCATAGCCAAAGCGAGCACAATGAGTCGACCAAAGCGTGCTGCTGCTTCTAACGTGAAGTATGTCGATGATGATGTCGAAGAAGAGGAAGAATTCGAGTCATTAGAGCGACCACAACGTGGAAAGAAGGCTAAAGCTGATACTTGCGATATTAGCATTGTTGACGAAGAGAGTGTTGATGATGGTGAAGTTGAAGTAATCAAGAGCCGAAGACCAAGAAGAGCTAAAACTGCTCGCATAGTGAAGGACGATGATGATGATGATGATGATGAGGATGATGCGAGTGCCACCAAGGATACAATGAAAGTTGATGCTCGTGAAAGTACTAAAGAAAATCGTCGTACAAAAGCATCAAAAACTACCTATGCAGAAGCATCCAGTGATGATGAATTCGCTCGTGACAATTTTTTACTTGGTAGCGATGACGAAGATGATGATAATGAATCAAATAGTAATAGCAAGAATGATGATGATATGGAATATCGTATTCAATATATATTAGGTCGTAAATCAGCTACTCCTGCGGAATGGCGCGCAATATGTGACACCATGGAAACAGACGAGATAAACAGAGGATCTGTATTAAAGCAACCAGATAATGAATACATGGATAATTCTGATAATTTAATAGAAAAATTTCTAATTAAATGGTCTCATGCCTCATTTCTCCATGTTTCATGGGAAACCGAGAAGGATCTGATCGAGTTAGTCGGCTCAAACGTCAAAAGTCAATTCAAGAAATTACAAAAACGTGAATTAAAACGTCAAGATTTATTTGAAGATTTATCTGCAGGTGAGTATTTTTCTCCTGCATTCATCCAAATAGAAAGAGTTGTTGGCATCGACGACGACTCCATCGACATTGAAGCTGTTGACTGGCAAAATGCCATCGCATCAGCGCCATCAAATGACACTCCAGTGACTATCCCTGCTGAGGAGGACCATGAGACAGAGGTGAGTGCTAGACCGAAGAGAGCACGGCGCGGCGCCAAGCCAACTGACGAGGCGAAGGACAAGAAGCGGGTCAAGGCGGCCAGCAACGTCCTTCACGGACCAGATGCTAGATTGCTAGTAAAATGGGAGTCATTGTCTTACACCGAAGTAACCTATGAAAGCGTAACGGATCTATGCAAACTAGGTGTTGATTATGAGTCAGCATTACGCGCATACTACCGTCGCGAGCAAAGCACACCGGCTACTAGCGGATCTAAGAAGATAAAGCGCTCGTTAGACACTTCATTCATGGAGCAAAGTGTTGCACCACCATTCTTAGGTGGTTCATTGCGTGACTACCAGTGGGAAGGTGTCCGTTGGCTACTCTTCAATTGGAGTCAAAAGAGAAACAGTATTCTTGCAGACGAGATGGGATTAGGCAAGACCATTCAAAGTGCAACGTTTTTACAAATATTGAAGTCCCAACAAGAACTACGTGGTCCGTTCCTTATCGTGGTACCGTTATCTACTTTAGTAAATTGGAAAAGAGAAATATCCACGTGGACCGACATGGATGTCGTGGTTTACCACGGATCCCAAGAGGATCGAGAGCTAATCCGTGAGTACGAGTTCAAGTACAACGATACCTCCAAGACCGGTCATAAGTTAGAAGTTGTTGTAGCCACACCCGAGACCTGTATGACAGCTGATAACGGTAAATTACGTAAAGATTTAGCAAAAATTTGTTGGGATTTGATAGTTATCGACGAGGCGCACAAGATCAAGAACTACGACTCCAAGTTATCGACATGTTTACGTGACGAGTTTGACTACCGGAACTGCTTACTCCTCACCGGTACGCCGTTACAAAATAATACCGATGAATTATGGGCATTACTTAACTTTGTGGATCGCGATGAGTTCAGTGACCGCGATAGTTTCGTGCAAGATTTTGGTAATTTACAGACATCCCAACAGCTAGATGCCCTGCATAACAAGCTTAAACCATACTTATTACGCCGTGAAAAAGACAACGTTGAGAGCACAATCCCTCCTAAAGAAGAGATTATCATTGAAGTTGAGCTGACAATCCCACAGGTCTACTCACTCACCTGCTTACTCACTCTTACTCACTCACTCTTACTCACTCTTACTCACTCACTCACTCTTACTCATCACTCACTCTTACTCACTCTTACTCATCACTCACTCTTACTCACTCACCTACTCACTCACTCACTCACTCACTCGTACTTACTTACTCACTCACTCACAATCCCACAGAAACAGTACTACCGCGCAATATATGAACAAAAAACAGGTTTCTTATACAAAGGTGAACGCGGTGCCAAAGACGGTCCCAGCCTGTCGAACCTCGCGATGCTTCTGCGTCTGTGCTGCAACCATCCGTTCCTCATCAAAGGCGCCGAGAAAGAGATGATCAAACATTTTACCAATGAAACCGCCATGGAAATCCTCATCAAATCCTCCGGTAAAATGACTCTGTTGGACAAGCTACTGCCTAAGCTGTACGCGGATGGCCACCGAGTTCTCATCTTCTCACAGTTTCGAATGGTTCTGGATATTATTGAGGACTATATGACCGTTAAAGGTATAGGATATGAGCGTGTTGACGGTACCATTACCGGTAAGAAACGTCAAGCAGCTATTGATAGATATAGTGATAAAGGTATCTTTGCTATGTTACTATCTACTCGTGCAGGTGGTGTGGGGATCAACCTAACCGCCGCAGACACCGTCATCATCTACGACAGTGATTGGAATCCCCAAAACGATATTCAAGCACAAGCAAGAGCACATCGTATAGGGCAAACACGTCCCGTGAAAGTCTACCGGTTACTAACACGGAATACATATGAAGGTGCGATGTTTCGTGCTGCATCTATGAAGTTAGGGCTGGACTATGCTGTGATGCATAACATGCGAGGGAATGCCGTGATGGAAGGGATTAACTCGGAAAGAACTGATCATGTATCAGCTTTAAGTAAGAAAGAACAAGAATATCTATTGAAACACGGTGCATATAGGTACTCACTCACTTACTTACTCACTCACTTACTTACTTACTCACTTGCTCACTCACCCACTCACTCACTCACTCACTC
>JACCDO011059530.1_pt1 | contig 15958 bp, 17 predicted proteins | sample 7446101 | NCBI WGS metagenome assembly JACCDO01 (sample SAMN15323440, study PRJNA562643) | freshwater metagenome | isolation source: river surface water | place: USA:Blue River Watershed | collected 2017-08-16
TGACGAATAAATGTAGATTTTCCAGATCCCGCAGGTCCTGCGACTAGCCAAGCTGCCTGTGGCATTCTTGGATACTCTCTGGTGAAACTCTCTAAGTAGATTTTGTTACAATAGAGGATCCAATAACAATAGGAACTAAGCCGTTTACAATCCAACACCACATAGAACCCCAAGTATTCTCTTTGTGATAGGTATACAAGCTCATACCCAGTGTTGTCAAAGCAGCCCCCAATAAAATATAATTTTTTTGAAGTAAAATGGGTGTAAACAAAAAGACAAAATACACTATAAGGGGTATTGTTGAATTCTCATCTATCCAATTCCAGGCCAAGTGTCCATTTTGTGCCCGTGTCATACTGATATTTTTAGGCACTGAAAAATACAAACTTAAGAATGAAGCAATCAGAAAGGCTGCAAAAATGTATTGACGTAGGGGATTTGCCAATGTGAGTATAGAAGCAACTGGCTGTAAACATAAAAGTCCAATGGCTGCCAAACTTGCTTTGTAATTTATCTCTTTATTTTCATAGTTAGTCCATACTATATATTCAATGAGTTGCATAAACACAATTGTTGTGCAGAATAAAAGAGTTGCAACTGACACACCATAAGCAGTTCCAATCAGAATGAATAACATTCCCAATGAAAATGATTGCAAAGAAACTTCTGCGTTCCAGCACATCCTACAAAGGTATTTGAACTAATGCGCAGGCTGCGCACGTAAATACTCCATCAATAACTTCTCATCGTGCTCCGCATTCCGCTGTAAGCTTTGCTGGAGAGGATTGTCATTAACAGCCTCAACAATAATAGGCATATTTCTCTCCTGACTGATGTCCAATTTGAGGGGTGCGCGATACTTGACTTGTCCAATATCGCCCGCACCAGGCGTCATACCTACAACATTGTTGACGGCCAGGGCACGGTCATTGATGATATCCACATCCAACTTCTTACTGGTCTGAGTAACATTCGTATTGAAAATACCAATACCACCATTGCCCGCAAACGGCTTCCGCTGCTTGCTGACCGCCTCCTTGTTCGGGTTAAGGCGCATATTGTAAGCCGCCTGGTGACTGGTGAATTTCTCGGTCGCCGCTTTGACACCGCCATAATATTCAGACTTGGCTGAGATCTGGGCCTTTTGTGTAGGACGAGCAATATCATCAGGGTCATAGACCTTGAGGCGAGTAGGGAAGTCACCAGGAGCTGCAATACCCCTGTAATCCCACTTGACGGTTGTTTCTTTGACTGTTGTGCGCGCAACATCTGTAGGATCCCATACTGTAATTGCCGGCGCACCATTTGCGTAACCTGTCGCAACACCCGCCTGATAGATGTTACCCTCTGTCTCTGCACGACGTGTAGGGCGTGCGTCATCATCATAGTGGACTGTGTTCAATTGATTGTCAGCAGGCGTTACATTGAGGCCCATCACACGTTCACCTGTATAGAAACGCTCATTGGGACGCACTTCATAGCCTCCCTTACCATAATCAGCCATCGGTTGGTCAGGATCATTTGTATAATACTCCTGCATATCAGCGTTACGATATCCAGCACCACCAAACTGCTGGGCCATCGGTGTGCGATACGAACCCACTACGTAGCTCTCTCCAAACTCCTGTGAACCAGCAGGACCAATGAGTTCCGTGGATGTATCCGTGCGTGACGTATAGGGCATAACTTGAACAGGACGGCTTGTAATGGCTTGGGACTCCTCTGAGAAGGCACCAATGAATCGCTCGCCATCCTGGTCAATGTAGAAGGCATCAGGGCGATACTTGCGAACCTCACCAGGATCCTGCGCAGGCTTCCCAATAAACTGCTGACCAGGCACAACCACGCCCTTATAGGACATCTTGGGATTGTCACTCGTGCGCAAGTCATCTGTGCGACGTATATTCTTGATCATATAGTCATTGACTTCAAACTGTTGGAATCCACCCTTGCCTGTCGCACCAAACTTTTCACCAATTCCAGGAGCAATTCGCACAGGCTCAAAGGGACGCTCACCGTCACGACGGCGCAGCGCAGGATCATCCATTCGGCTTTGGAAAAACTCTGTGTTGTCCTCCATACCGAAAGGGTTGCCAAAGGGTGCCTTGGATGTCTCAAACATATTCTCCACTTCGCGCTTGGCTATTTGGGTATAGCCTGAACCCGTATACGAGTCTAAGATACTTGCATTGGTCTCAGGTGCGATATTCTGCTTAATGCGACCACCATAGAAGGGTTGCATATTGTTGTGGGTAAACTCCTTAGCAGGCATACGAACACCTGACAAGGGACTCACAACCTCATTCTTATCAACATAAACAGGATTGGCCTCTATACCTGCCGGATTCATTGCCACTGAAGGACGAACAGCTTCAAGACTTTCAGGAGCTGGCGCCATCAACGGAGCAGTATTTAAGTTCACAAACTTCTTTGTGGGATCTCCAAAATTTGTTGGCAAGAGCCCAGAAGCACTGGGAGGATTCGGCTGCATAGGATAGGTATTTCCCAAGACCGTTTCATAACTTTGATCAAGTTGTGTGGGTGAGCCACGAGGAGATGCGACAGCAGCTGTGCGGCTTAATACACTGTTGGGTGGTGAAGGATAGGCCATACTTTGAAAACCCTCCTTGGGTTTTTTCACATCTTTCGTTGTGCTGGCTGTGACAAGGTAGCCCAAGCCTGCGAGTCCTAAAATGGCAGCGACTTCCATTACTTCTACCGCGTGAGGTTAAAATCTTTAGTGTGTTTTACAACGCTCTTTATCCAGATCGCGGCTAGGAATGTAGAAATCAAACGGTGTCTCAAAGGTCGCTTGCGGTTGATGAGGCATACTAATCCAGCGATTCCATCCTGTGCCCCGGAGAGTGCACGGGGGATTTGTGAGGTGATTGAACACCAAGGGAATTGTTGAATCGGGAGGCAGAACCAAAGGAACCTGATTGAGTTTGTTCGTTGTAGGGTTGTATTGAACATCATCACAGCGAACACGAGTTCCCAAGCGATTAATATTTTTCAAATCGGACTCCACATCTGTCCTCCATTGACCCTGGGGATAGGCATCACCAGCATTCTGGATGCGAGTGGTAGGATCTACAACAAACGTCACATCACACTGGTGATTGGGCTTCCCAAGGTAATACCGAAGGGCATAACTTGTTATGCGCATATCATCGGCTTGATGGAAATCATCAAACTTGGGTCTTGTCAAGGCCTGCTGTTTGGGTGTCTGATACACGTATGCCATTTCTGACTGGAAAGACAGAAGTTTTTCTAGTCAAAAATCTAAAACAACAGCAAATTTAATATCGCTCAGGTCCACTACAAGCATCTACACGGAGGGGCTCAGGTCCCAGCACAACAGGATAGGCCCACATCTGATAGGAAGGCAAGTGCTGCATTTGTGTGTTAATGGTCAAATTGGCCTTGACATTCTTGCGAACAATCTCTTCAGGCTTGTTGGGCGGAGGTTGATAGGCGCGCTGAGGGCAGAAGGTATTCGGGATGTTCAATCCACGCAAGTCTGACTCCAGGTCTACTTGATTACCCTTGATGAGGGACACTTCATTGCCTCCAACAACACCCAATACGTGTCGTCCAGGAGCCTTGTGAACATACGCAAAGGCGGTTTGATCATAACTCTGAGGATTCTCCTTGACCTCCCACGCAGGGCCTTTGGGCTCGGGTTCAGAGACTGAATATCCACGGATCTGAGATGCCATTTCTCCTCAGGGCTTAGCAATTTACATCGCGGATATAGCTTCTCGTGGGAATACCACCGTGGATCCAGCCAGGCGCAGCCACCTCAGGCACCAAGTTCTTGGGATTCTGGATGTTCTGCTTGACCGTCGGGATCAAAGGAGTATACTGCTGCGTGAAGAATTCCTCTGTAACCGTGCCACACTCCTTGCCCTGACGAACCTGCTCTGAATGGAGCAACAAGCTCTCCACATCAGGATTGCCACGGCCGGTGCCCATATAGGGCACACTCAAGAAGGGACGAGCCTGAGGGCGAATATTACAGCGGTTATTCTTGAACTCAGGCTGATTGCGAAGCACGGAATCCACATCAATCTCCCTATTGTTGTAGCCATAGCCCTCGCGGGGATAGATCTGAAGCTGCTCCGTACCCAAAGGATTGACCTTGCGAGCATCGGGGACTAAATTCGTCACTGCATAGGCACCCGGACCTACTGACTGCTTGAAGTACGACTCAATACCACAAAGATCATCTCGTGTATGTGTGAGGCGGTTGATTTGAAAGGTGGTAGCCATTTCTTCTACAGCTGTGGAGGAAAAGAATCATCAAAAATAGATGAAAAACTTAGCTACAAAATTCTGCAAGTGTATAAAATCAGTTCGCAAGACCGTAAAACTGCGACCGGGCCTTACAAAACAAAAGTCCAAGACAAAAGCCAAAGAAGCTGCTGCAATTGCGATCTGCACCAAATCCGTTTTACAGACTCGGGGCAAAACGTTAAAACGTTTTTCATGTAAAAAAAACAAGCACCTTTCAACACAAAAACCTTTACCGGTCAGCGTTTAACCAAGTAACAGGGCTACCATCTGTGCCAGGTAAGCAAGCTGAGCGACCGCCTTCCTTGCACGTTTTGCCAGGAATACGGTACAACCAATCTGCAAACGACCCCTGATCATTGGGCACTGTTGTATAGGGCATGGCTACAAATTCACGCTGACTCTGTGTCTTTCCAAAGACGTCTGTGGGATCACTTGTATATTGAACACGGAAAACATCATCCAGTGTACCTTCAACAAGGGGATCGTTTATAGGAGCAGCAGGAGGCCGTGTAGGATTGTATTTGATTTCATCAATTAACACATTCATAAAGGGATTCTTTGCCGTAGGCATCGTATAGTCAGAGGCTTCATCCGGAGCAACTGCTTGAACGCCTGCTACATCTTCAAATTGTTCAATCTTAGACAGTGCAGGATTTCCAAAGGAAAGTGTTGTCTGAAGATTACGAAAGGCTGGGATTAAATACAAACTCGCAAACAAAAAGGCTATGGGCACAGCCATCCAGTAATCCAAAAACACGGCTACAATCCCTCCAGCAATCAATGCAAAAATATAGATAAACAGAATTTGATTGACAATCTCACTCGCACAGGGCTTGCGACCCTGCGCACACTGAAAACTTTTGCCCCAAGCATTTCGGAGAAACCCTGCTGGGTCTTCCCATAGATAGGGATCACAGAAGGTTACGTTTGGCATTCCTTACTATCCTTTTTCTTTATTTTTTGCCACCTTTCTTCTTCTCCATCTTCTTACGAAGACGCTCACGCACAAGCTGAAGGCGTGCATCACCGTCACGACCCTGTGTTCTGGCCATGTCAGGATCCGCAAAAGCACCAAACGCATCTCGGAATGATTCCATCATCCCCTGAAGCGCGGGATTCTCACTGCATTCCTTAAGAATCTCCTCAGCCTCTTGCGCAAGATCTTGAGGTCTAAGTTCACCTCTCTGAAACTTCTGTTGCATCCGATTTGCAATCTTCTTCATTGCGTTTTGAAGGACCTGAGGGTTGGTTGTATAGACAGACAACAAGACCTCAAAGGCCCGCGCAGGATTGCGCTCGCACTCTAAAAGTTGCTCTGTAGATAGCCCAAAGTCCTCTGGACGGAACTCACGTACGAGCTCTTCTGCAAGGCGCGCAATGTGACCACGGAGGAACCGTTCAGGAAGGCTCGGCATTTGTGGTGCTCCTGAACCCGTTGCCCCCGTTGCAGATTCAAAAAACTTTGCAAATCGCTCCGTTAAATTCTTAAAATCTGTGGACTCCAATTTGGATTTCCAGTGATTCAAAAACTCATTCATCCATTCTGCACCTCCACTTAGATCTGTAAAGGACATCTCTGAATACAAGGAGCACATCGTCAAGAGTGTCAGATACTCTTGAATGGCCTTCTGGCTTTTGTCTGACAACTCAGACCACAAGGCTTCAGGAATCACAACACCAGGTAAAACTGCTCCAGGACACTTTGAACCATCCCGCTGCGGAGATGCCTTGACCTGCGCAATAAATTGCGCCTTGCGTTCCTCTTGAGATAGTGCTCTTGCTGCTGTAATCTGGACGCTAAGTTCTGGACAGGCCCCCTCAAGATCTGTGCAGAACTCTTCATACTTTTTCTGGAACAATTGATTGAGTTCGGTCATCTATTCCTATGTATCAAAGCTTTAAGAATTTCTTTACGCCTTTGCTTTTTCACACAAGATACACAAAACCTTCAGATACTTCCAAATGGTATCACGGTTCTGAGAATCCAGGGAATCCCAATACTTGTCAAAAATAGCAAGGGCGGGTAGGATTTCATTGTATTTCTTACTGATGGTCTCCCTAGCAAATGCGATGACTCCCGCTTCATCATCACCCTGAATCATTTCATTTGCACCCACATAGACATTTTCATAAAACATGTCCAAAATGAGTTTGGGATTGGACTTCTTTGCAAACTCAATGTATTCTAGAGCCGTTTGAAGATCTCGCTCCTCTGGAAAAGCAAAAGCAAGATCCCTGAAGAATTCAGTGAGTTTTTCATTAAAAAAGCCCAGCTTGGTTTTAGGAGTCACTGAATTCATTTTAGTATATATTTGTGCGATAATCTTTAGATTCGTGCTGGACCCTTGGGCATACCCTGATCTCTGTATTTCATATATTCCTCCATCTGCTGATCAAACATCTGCTCACGCTTCGTCTTCTTTTCGCCTCCACCTCCACCGGGATACAAATCAACACCTCGCTGTCCAGGAGCAGCCTGACCATTTAAGAAACTGAAACTTCCAGGAATGGATGAGCCTCCATTTCCACCCGTATTCGTGTCATCATTGATGAAACTATAGTCAGAGCCAGCGCCAGCAGCTGAATACAAGCCAACACCAAATTCAGATTGACTCCAGGCTTCGGGCTCAGTAGCAGCAGCAGGATCTCTTCTCTGTTGCGGCTGTGTAGCCTGGGAACTAGATTCTTTCATTTTACGTTCATAGAGCCAATTCATAACTTCTGCATCAATTCTGGGCTCCTTCTCGCCACGAATAACAAGCGTCGGTGTTTTTTCAAGCCATTTGGGAAGCTGGGGACGATTTGGCCCGGGATCTACACAAATATATTGAAACTCTCGCTTCCAAGGAGTCTTGCTGAGCTCTTCAAGAAATGCTTTGGACCACGGGCATCGGTTGCTATAAAAACAGATATGGACAGGTTGGGACGCCATCCACTACTTCTTTTTTGATACCAGGAGTTTCCAGGATTTCTAAGGACGCACTGAGCATTTGGCTCAACTGCCTAAAATTGAATTCAAACCCTTTGTAGGAAAGAAGAACAAAATGGCTGCTACTTCAGTAAATGTCTTTCAAAATATTGAAGATGTCAATGATACCAAGATTAAATTTACACTTTCTCCAACGGATGTAGCATTTGCAAATACTCTACGCAGGCTTATTGTGACCGGTGTAAGGGTCATTGGATTTCGCGCAGATATGACTGAAGATGGTAGTACTACAGATGTTACCATTACCAAAAATAGCACTCCAATGACGAATGAGATGCTTGCCGATCGTATTGGCCTTCTACCTATTACTGTAGCCAACCCTATGACTTGGAACTCCAAGAAATACAAATTTGTCTTGGATGTGACAAATACGGATGCTCGGCCGCGAGATGTGCTGGCCTCCGATATTCAGATCTTTCGTATCAATGAAGATGGAAAAGAGAGCCTTGTTCCAAACAATCGCTTCTTTGTCCCTGATCCCATTACAAGGGAAACTGCCCTCATTGCTGTCCTCAAGGGAAAACAGCCTGGACAGGATCCCGAGACCATTCAATTAACGGCTAAAGCAACTCCAGGTGTAGGTCGTGAACATGCACGATTTATTCCTACATCTCAGTGTGCGTATAAGTATACTGTCAATGAAGATGAGCGTGTACAGAATGAGAAGTTTGAACAATGGGCTTTGAATAACAAGAAGATTTCAGACAAGAAAGAGCTTGAAGAGAAACCTGAGGTTCGTAAGCGACTCCGTAAAGAATTTAATACAATGGAGGTTGATCGCTGTTACTTGGAAAAGAATGGGGTGCCTTACAGTTTTGACTTTCAAGTAGAGTCTATTGGAACTATTCCTGTTCGCGAGATTGTAAAGGCGGGCCTTGATGCGGGTGTTCGCCTTTGCCGACCTTTTACAAACCTCAACCTTCAGGCTCGTAAGGATGAAGAAGAAGCTGATCGCAAAGCACGAGATGCAAACTTTCCACGCATTACACCTGCGTCCAATCTTCTCGCTGGATTTGACTTTACATTCCAACGGCAAGATCATACCCTTGGTAACCTCCTGCAGAGCTATATGGAACTCTATATGATGGATGCTCCTGATTCTCGCTTGAACTATGTGGGTTATTACATTCCCCATCCCCTCCGCGATGAAATGATTCTCCGTGTAGGAGTTACCACAAATGAACAACGAGATGCCCGAGATCTTGTTTCAGAGGCCGCTCGCGGTTGTATGAAGCTCTTTCAGACTTGGAGTGATCAATGGTCTAGTGCCTCAGGTGCAACTGGATTTGAAGGTGTTGCTGAGCCTGAGGAAGAGTCGCCTGAAGAATCTAATGAGAGTGGGCCTGGGAATAACGGCTCTGGAAGCAATAGCAGTTCTGAAAGCAACAGTGGCCCTGGAAGCAATAACAGCTCTGGAAGCAACAGCGGCTCTGGAAGCAATAAAGGAGCTGAGTTCAATTTAAATTCATCAAGCAACGGTTCTTCAAATAATTCATCCTCTGAGTCAACACCTCCACCCAAAAAGACAGCGAGAACAACCACCACAAAGTCAAAAAAATAAATGTAGACAATTAGAATGGAGTGGCTAGGTATTCTAATCCTTATCATAATCACACTTTTTATCATAAGTCAATTGGTGGATTACAAAGGAAAAATAGTCAAGAGTGGAGTTTGGAAAAATGGTGAAAAGGATCCTATTTTGTCTATAAGAGACTACAATGAATCGGCTAAAGATGCTCCTCCCAAACGAGGCAAACGGATTGTCTGGGTCATGCATTCGTATGTTCCCAATGTGCGCGCGGGTTCCGAAATCACAGCAGAGGCTCAAATTGAATATTTGAAATCTAAAGGATGGGAAATTATTGTCCTTGTTCATCGGTGGTGTGTGCCTGAACACAAGGGTGTAAAGATCTATCCGATTCAAAAAGGCAAACTCCTTGCTAGCCCATACATAACACAAATTCTCAAATCGGCTGATATCTTATGTGTTCAAAATTACAATGTGCAAGACTTTTTATTTGCAGTAGAGCCCTTCCAGAAACCTGTAGTGGTTTTCCTTCACACCCAAAATGACAATCGTGACATCCTCAATTTCCGCTTTGGTGTTCCCATCTATGTTGTCTACAACGTGAATTTCTTGAAGTTGGAATCCAATAACACTCATCCCAGTATTGTTATTCACCCTAAGGTGGATACAGCCCCTTTCAAGATTCCCAAGAAAAATGCTGAGTATGTGACCCTTGTCAACTGCAATGAAAACAAAGGCGGTCCCCTCTTACCTCAGTTAGCAAAAGCACTTCCTGACGTCCAGTTCTTGGGTGTCAAAGGCGGATATCACAAGCAGATCATTGAGTCCAATCCTCCACCTAATCTTAAATACATTGAAACACAAGAGGATATGAGAAAAGTCTATGAAGAGTCTAAAATTGTCATAATGCCTAGCAAATCAGAGACATGGGGTCGTGTTGCTGTAGAAGCGATGGCCAGTGGAACACCTGTTATTGTAAGTCGTTCACCTGGACTCCTGGAGTGTGTAGGCAAAGCCGAAAATAGTTGTGATCGCAATGATGTATCATGTTGGGTTGAAAAGATCCAAAACCTTGTCAAGAGCCCTCAAGCCTATGCTGAGGCCTCTCAGAAAGCCCTAGATCGGGTCAATGAATTGGATACAGAAGATGAATATGCGCGTTTGGACACCTTCTTGGAAGATCTCAAAACGCGTCATGCAGTGGTCTAAACTCAGCGCAAAATATACGTATACAATGGATAAAAACAAAAGTATTCGTCAAGCCCTTGAAGACGATGGTATTCGCCTTCAACGATACAACAATGTAGGAAGTCTAGACATTTCAGGTTATTTTAATAAAATTCGTGACAAGAATCCCGTGCGCTACGAGCACCTTCAGTTTAGTCTTGAAAGTGTCTTTGAAGAACTACCCAATGAGCAGCAGCGTGAAGGTGCCTTTACGATGATTCAGTACTTGAACGCATATTTGTGGAAGGCGTGGTTTGAACTTCATTATCCCCTGAATATGCGAACGTTCATAAAAACCATTGATGATGCCTACACAACAATGTGCGAATATATGCCTTGTGAGCCAGTCACCGAGTCTACTGACGAATCGTAGATTTGGCTTTACCAGGTGAGACCAAGGGTCTCTCAAAGGCCAAAATTCGTAAGTTTCCAATCTCACGAGAATACACTTCATCTATGGGATCATAAATGACTTGAAGGGTATCTAAAATTTTTGGGATGGATTTGTGTTTCACTGCATATGCATATGTGCCTGCAAGGGATTCAGGAACTCCTAGATTGTCCTTCACTTGGAAAATTTCTCTATGAACAGAATATCCCAAAAAGATCATATCCCAATCATCATCAAGACCTTGAAGGGCTTTATTCCATTGATTTACAAGACCTGGAGGAAGTTTTATATCATCTTCAAAAATCAAATGTGCATCTTGAGGATTTGTTGGAATGGACTTGAGTTTTTCCAAAAGAGTTCTATGTGATAAGAAACAGGCAATTTCATTGGCCCGCTGTTTCTCCTTGTCTTTGGGCGCAAATTCAGGCCTGGACCAGTTAGGAATACGGAGTTCTTGGATGTCCTTCTCGGATAGATCTTTTCCATCCACAGCTTTCCACCGATACACTGGGATTGGAGGAAGTTTTTTGAGCTCTTGTTCTAAACTCTTTTTCCTATCAACGGACCTATCAAGATTTATATACCAGATATCTTTGATTCCCAAGATAGGACTTTTACTTGGTGGACCAGGCAATGCGAAAAATACAGCTATACATATTGCTATTAAAAATAGCAGGAGTATAACACCCTTCATTAACTTCTATTACGATTTATTTTCTTCGGCTTCTGCTCTCTTGAATTCAAGTTCTTGTGTTAAAAATTCAAGAGTCTTCAAAAGATATTTGGGATGAGGTTGATGACCTGTAGAATAAATAGACTGGAAGAATTCACTGAATTTTCCTAACATATAGATCTGCCCATCTACAAAATCCACGGAATGAGGCTTTTTAGCCTCAAGGAACTTAAGTCTCTCTTTATTGTCAAACGTCAACATTGTGTGACCCGTAGTGAAATTTATCGCAAGGGGATCTGCTACATAATTTCTTGCAAAAAATGTCCAGTGATACATTTCATTTCCACTCAAATCGCTGTGTACAGAAGAACTTGCCGCCATTCTACAAATTCTATTTTTTTTTACGCGGATTTCTCCTTTTTTTCAAACGCCTTCTTCCTCTTGTACGAAGCATAGTAATTCCAAGCGGAAAACCCAACAATGAGCGCAATCAGCAGAATATAATATCGTGTATTGGAGATCTTAGGACCATACAAGATCCAGTCTACAGCTGGCACAACCTGATCCTCTACAAACACTGTAATGGTAGTATTTGCGTAATCATAGAAACGGCGAGGAGCGGTTACAACCGTTGTTACAACTACTTCTGTGCCTTCAATGACATACCAGAAGAAATCATTGACTGTCTTGAGTGCTAGATAGAATGTCTCTAAGCTCGCAATGATAATATTATACACATTTTTAACAGCAACAAAACCCTGCTTGACTATATGAACAATAAGGTGTAGAACACGAACAATTTCTTGAATTGCACCTCCAACAATGTGAAGCATAAGCTCTTTTGCATTGTTTAGAACATCCAAAGCACCTCCAATAACAAAGACTGCTACATCTGCTACATTATTCCGAATAGCAACTGTATTGTTCAAGACACTCTCTACGATCTTTTCAGCAATAATCGTGGGCTCACGCAACCAATCTGTAATCATTGTATACAACTGTTTTGCTGCAAGTGCAAGAACAAGCCCAATAGGAATAGTTGTGATTAGATCAAACGGCATTATGACTATTTGATGTCATAGTGAAAGTGAAATTTTCAATTTTTGGTGGCCCCTAAAAGTTGAATTCTGTCGATATTTATCGACAAAAAATCAGAAGAATGAATCCGGTTCTGGAAGACATTCTAGATACGCAATTTGCCCTTCGTCAACGTCTTAGAAATCGGAAACACCATTTGAGCAAATCCTCTATTCCCCTTGAAGATCTAACAGAAGAACTTGAACCTGAGATTCGTCCGTTTCTTCAAGCTCTTGCAGCTGAACTCTGCAAAGATCCGAATTCTATTCTTACAGAGACCTATTCTCAGAATGAAAGGGCAAGAGATTATTTACAACTTCAACACAAAGAAGTTCTTGAAAACAATGAAATTCTACCCATTGATACTCGCTCCAAACCTGGACACAAGATTCTTGATCACTATATGAAACATTTTTGGGATGTAAAAAATCACAAAGGTGTTTCATTACGTTCTTTGATTACACAGGACAATCTTGAAAAAGCCCTCTTTGCAAATCTACGAAATCATAGTACACCCTATTGTTCTGAGATTCGTCGTATGTTAATTATGTATGGCGGCATGGGTAGTGTTACAAAATACAAAGCCATTACAACAAAGGCCCTTGTAACCTACTTTCAAGCCAAGTATATTCTTGATCCTTGTGTTGGATGGGGTGGCAGGATGTTAGGAACCCTTGCAGCCTTTCCAGATACCACATATGTAGGATTTGAACCCGATAAAAATACCTTTTCAGCCTTATTACAGATCCTCAAAGATGAAGCCATTCCTGAACATGCTAGAAAACGTGTAGCTCTTTTCAAAGAACCTGCTGAAATAGGCCTTCAAAAAAACATTGGTCCCTTTGATATGATTCTTACAAGCCCTCCGTATTTCAATTTAGAAGTGTATACTTCAGGTCAACAATCCATTCAGACCTACAAGACATGGGATGAGTGGGTATCCAAATGGCTCAAACCTGTCATTCTACGCTGTTTGTCCCTTTTAAAACCTGGAGGTGTCAGCTGTTGGAGCGTGAAGAACTTTCGTTCTGACAAACTCTATCCGCTTGCGGATGTCACAAAGAAAATTCATAAAGACGTTGGATGGGAGCTTGTAAAAACCGTGCGAGTGACTGGATCTGCACGAATGGGAGCTAAACGTATCCAAGATGGAAAAGAAGGACGAGAATCCGAAGAAGAAACATTCTGTTTTCGCAAAGTTTAATCCACCTCCTCTACCTTCGGACCAGGCGCAGGACCCTGAGAAGGCTGGCCCATCATACCAGGCATCATTCCCTCCGCACCTGAAGGACCCGAATCCGCATAGAGCTTCATGAGAACAGGACGGATCTTATTCTCATACTCCTTGAGTTTTTCCTTGTATTCCTCTGCTGAGCTGCTGGGATTGCCCTGAAGCCACTCCAGGCCCTCCTCAATGACCTTAAGCGTATCCTCTGCCTCTCCGCCGAGCTTCTCCTTGACCTTGTCCTCCTTCAGAGAGTTACGCGCATTGTAAAGATACGACTCAAACTCATTGACGGCCTCCACACGCGCCATGACCGCCTTATCCTCCTCAGCGTGCTTCTCAGCCTCTTTCACAAGGCGCTCTACCTCATCCTTGCTCAGGCGACCCTTGTCATTGGTAATTGTGATCTTATTAGACTTTCCAGTGCTCTTCTCAGCAGCAGAGACATTGAGAATACCATTTGCATCAATATCAAAGGTCACCTCAATCTGAGGGACACCACGGGGCATTGGCGGAATGCCCTCCAGCTGGAACTTACCCAGCATATTGTTATCACGCGTCAGAGATCGCTCACCCTCATAGACCTGAATGAGAACACCAGGCTGATTGTCCGCATATGTACTGAAGATCTGAGACTTCTTCGTAGGGATCGTCGTATTGCGCTTGATGAGGGGCGTCATGACGCCACCCGCAGTCTCAAGACCCAAACTCAGAGGAGCAACATCCAGAAGAATGATATCATCCGTCTTGGATGAACCTCCCGTGAGAATATGCGCCTGAACTGCAGCTCCATAGGCCACGGCCTCATCAGGATTCACACTGTCATTGAGCTTCTTCCCATTAAAATAATCTTGGAGAAGCTGACGGATGCGAGGCACACGTGTGCTACCCCCAACCATGACAATCTCGTGGATCTCTTCCTTGCTGAGTTTCGCATCACGCAGGAGCTGATCCAGAGGCGCAACCGTGCGGCGGAACACAGGCTCACAGAGCTGCTCAAACTTTGCACGTGTGATAGTGGTATTGAAGTCCTGGCCCTCCATGAGACTATCCACTTCAATGGTCGTCTGCGTAGAGGAGGAAAGCACACGCTTCGCACGCTCACAGGCAGTGCGGAGGCGACGAAGTGCGCGAGGATTGCTGGACACATCCAGCTTGGTCTTCCGCTTGAATTCCTGAACACAGTAATCCACCATGAGATTGTCAAAGTCCTCACCACCAAGGTGCGTATCACCCGCAGTGGCCTTGACCTCAAACACACCATCATCCAGGGTCAGAATGCTCAGATCGTGCGTGCCGCCACCGCAGTCAAAGATGAGAATGTTCTGTTCACCCGCAGCCTTACGATCTAGACCATACGCAAGCGCAGCAGCGGTGGGCTCATTGATAATGCGCAGCACATTCAGACACGCAATCGCACCCGCATCCTTCGTGGCCTGGCGCTGGGAATCATTGAAATACGCGGGGACTGTGATAACCGCATCCTTGACATCCGTGCCGAGGTAGGCTTCGGCAATATGCTTCATCTTCGTAAGGACAGCCGCAGAGATCTCCTCCGCAAGGAATTCCTTACGCTCACCCTTCCACTCCACATCAATTGTGGGCTTGCCCCCCTTGCCTTCCCTTACTGTAAAGGGCCAGTGCTTCATATCCGATTGCACGGTAGGGTCGGTAAACTTACGGCCAATCAGACGCTTCGCATCAAAGACCGTGTTCTTAGGATTCGCAGCAGCCTGATTCTTGGCCGCATCACCTACAAGGCGCTCATCATCCGTGAAGGCCACATACGACGGCGTCGTGCGATTGCCCTGGTCATTTGCAACAATCTCAACACGATCATTCTGCCAGACAGCTACACACGAATAGGTGGTGCCAAGATCAATACCAATCGCAGGACCACGAGACTTAGAAGGGGCTGAAGAATCAACAGGCATTTCTAGACTTTTTGTGTGAAAGGGTTTTAGACCTTTTTGGGTGGCGCGTTTTCGGGCTTAGAAAGAAGATATTCTATACAATCTGTTAACACTTTCATATCATTTCCACCTGCTATGAATGGAACACGTTTAAAAATACGATTCATAGCACTCTCAACTGTAGCATAGGTTTGATACGATGGTGGACGTGATAAGTGCAACATAAAATAGACTAAGATTGGTAAGGAACGCTGAAATCCATTGTTGCAGAAAAGAAGAACATTCCTTCCCTTTATAAGATGCCTATCATTCCGCATATTTCGTATCATATTTCCAAGTCGCTCATAGTCATCAATCGGCAACTTCTCATCATGTGAATCTCCATACGCGAGCAATGTGTAAGGAGTTGTTCCATTCTTTATGGTGTCACTTAGTTCCTTCTCTGAAGGAAGAATGGCTATAATATGTCCAATGTTATGAGCCTGTAAGTTTTGCTCTGTCAAGGGGATAAACTTGTCTGTTAAATACAGATTCCAATCAATCCAATAAAAAGAGCCAGTTGATAGGTCAATTGGGGTAAACTTTGTAACACCAGAATCAAAGAGAGGGCGATTCCAATTAATCCTATGAAAGGAAACA
>JACCDO011899047.1_pt1 | contig 15956 bp, 12 predicted proteins | sample 7446101 | NCBI WGS metagenome assembly JACCDO01 (sample SAMN15323440, study PRJNA562643) | freshwater metagenome | isolation source: river surface water | place: USA:Blue River Watershed | collected 2017-08-16
AATCACCAATTCCACATGATCCGATTCCACTGCTCCAAATGTGCCATGAAGCTGATGGTCGAGCCGGAATATGCCGGCACGAACGTCACCTGTCCCAGTTGCGGCCTTAACCTAACCGTTCCTGCTGCTGCCGCTGCGAGCGATGCCGGGGCCGCCAAAGCAGGCCGCGAGGGCTGGAAAGAGACCGACCCAACCAATCCAAACATCTGGATCGCCCTCGGCATCGGCATGGGGGTGTTCGTGCTGCTTTATCTCATGGCGCTGCCCTTCAAATACACCAAGGGCCTGCTCTGGGAGCGCGGCTGGGTGCAATTCGCAGAGACATTCTTTTTCGGCTGGGGGGTGGCCTTCCTGATCCTCAAGCTCCTCAAGATCCAGCACCAGCAGAGCGCGTTGCGTCTGGACGTGCTGCCGGTCGACATCGCGCGGGAGATCTCCAAGGAAACCGTCGGCACCTTCATCCAGCACGTTTATTCGCTCCCGGTGAAGCTGCGGGACAGCCTCATGGTCAACCGCATCCGCAAGGCCCTCGAACTTTTCGAGAACCGCCAGGTCAACGGCGAGGTCTCCACAATGATGTCCAACCAGTCGAACATTGATGGCGCGCGCATTGGCGGCAGCTACACGCTCGTCAAGGTCTTCATCTGGGCCATCCCCATTCTCGGCTTCATCGGCACCGTCATCGGTCTGTCGGACGCCATCGCCCAGTTCAAGGGCGTCATGAGTCCCGAGGCCGTCAAGGATCCCACTCTGCTCATGAAATCCATGGGCGGCGTTACCGCCGGCCTGGCCACTGCGTTCGACACCACGCTGCTGGCACTCATCTATTCCATCATCCTCTCGCTGCCCATGTCCTCCCTGCAGAAGCTTGAGGAGGACACGCTCACCAACGTGGATGCCTACTGCAACGAGAACTTTCTCCCCCGCCTCAATGACGGCTCCGGCGCGGCGGGCGGCGATTCCAACGCCCTCGCCGACACGCTCACCGCCTCCATCACGCGCGCCCACACGCAATTCCTCACCGGGCTGGACGCGGCGTCAAAGTTGATCCGTGAACAATCGCAGACGCTGGAAAAGCGCTCCGAGGAAAACAACAAGGCCGTCCAGGAACAGTTCACCAAGGCCATCACCGCCTTCAACGAAAGCGGTTCCAAGACGCTGTCCGAACTCGGCAAGTCCGCCGGCACCAGCCTGGAAACGCTCACCAGCACGCTGAAGAAGGCCGCCGATCAGGTGAGCGCACTGGAGAAAGTCGCCCAGACACAACAATCGCTCATAGACGCAAGCGTTAAGCAGTCCCTCTCCAAGCTCCATGAGGACTCCAGCAAGGTCATCGGCGAAGCCGTGAAAGTCGCCGTCGGCGAGACCGCCAAATCGATCGAAGGCGTCATCAAACCCGCCGTCACGCAGGTTGGCACGCTCGCCGACGCCGTGAAGGCTGCCACCGTCCATGTCGCCGCCTTGGAGAAACAAGCCGGCGAGCACCAGGCCAACGTGCAAAAGGCCATGCAGGAATCCATTGCCAAGGTGCAGCAGGATTCCTCCAAACTCCTCGGCGAATCCATCCGCGCCACCGCCGACCAATCCGCCAAGGCGATGGAAGAGGTGATGAAACCCGCCGTCAGTCAGCTCGCCAGCATCGGCGAGACCGCCAAGAACGCCGTGCAGGAAGCCGCCAACTTGCAGAAACAATCCCGCGAGCAGCACAGCTCCGCGCACCAGGCCTTCCTCGACACCACGGCCAAGTTGCAGCGCGACCTCGCCAAAGTGCTCGAAGACTCCATCCGGCCGGCCGCCCAGCAGATGGTCGCACTGACCGAAAGCGCGAAGGAAGCCGCCCGCCAGCTCCCCGAGTTGCAGCGGCAGACCCGCGATGCCCAAGCCGCCGCCCAACGCCAGCTCGACGAAAACCTGGCCCGCCTCCAGCGGGATACCGCGCGTGCGATGGAAGACGCCCTCAAGCCCGCCGTGCAGCAACTCACCGCGCTCGCCGACGCCGTCCGCGCCACCACGCAGCAGATGGGTTCACTTGATCGCCAGGCTCAGGAACACCAAGCGAATGTCGCCCGGGCCGTTGAGACCAGCGTCACCAAGCTCCAGCAGGACGCCGCCCGCGCGGCCGACGAAGCGATGCGGACAGCGAACAGCCACCTCGGCGCCCTCTCGCAGGGCATCGCCGCCCTGAACCAGACGTTGAACGACCTCAACGGCAAGCAGATCGTCGTGCAACAAGTCAACGCCCCCGCCCCGGCCAAAGGCGGCTTCTTCAGCCGTCTGGCGGGCAAGGGCTGAAGATCGATGACTGAACACTGATTGCTGCCTGACCCATCATGGCCCGCGCCAAATCCAGCGCCGTTCCCAGCGTCTCGCTCTTCCCGTTCCTGAGCATCCTCGCGTGCTTGTCGGGGGCGCTGGTGGTGATGATCTGCGTGCTTTCCATCGTGCAGGTCACCAACTCCGGGACATCAGCGGCGAAGACGAACCCGCTCGCTGCCGAGATGAAGGAGCTGCAAAAGCAGCTCGCCGAATTCCGCTCCATCACTGACCAGATGACCACCATCGAGCAGGCGGAGAAGCGGATGGTGCTGCTCCAGGAACTGGTCAAGGATGCCGAGACCACTGACGCCGTCCGCGCGCGGCTGGAGGCCGAGATCAAAAACATGCAGGTGGTCATCGCCAATCTCCAAACCCAGAAGCCGCAGTTGCAGAAGGAGATCGCCAAGCTCAAGGAAGACCTCGCCGAGCGGCGCATCGACCCCTCCCAGATCAAGCCCGCCCTCCGCGTGCAGGGCGGCGGCAGCGGCTTCGCCGTCGGGCGACGCCTCTTCGTGGTCGAAGCCAACAGTGATTCCATCGTCGTCCACCGCGACAAGGACAACCGCTTCCGTGTCTCCGCCGCCACCATTGGCGCGGATAAGGATTATAACGACTTCCTCGCCGAAGTGACCGCGAACAAGAACCACCTCGTCCTCTTCCTCGTCCGCACCGACGGCTGGAACAGTTATGCGCGCGGCGCGGGCTGGGCCGAGCAGAAATTCAACCTCGCCACCAGCAAGATGCCCATTCCCGGCCAAGGCAAGGTGGACCTGAGCGAATTCGAGAAGTTCATGAAGTAACCCAACCCGTTGCGACCATGGCCAAGCGTTCCCCCGCGAATCTCGACGAAGGAGTCAACATGGACTCCATGATGGACAACATGACCAACGTGGTCGGCACGCTGCTCCTCGTGCTCATCATCGTGCAGATGGGCGTGAAGAACAACGCGGACACCGTCGAGGAGGAGCTGGCGAAGGTCACTCCGCAGCAGGTTCAACAGGCCAAGCAGCAGCTCGCCCTCGCCAAAACCACCGCCGAGAAAACCGGGGCCAATCAGGAAGCCATTTCCCAGAAGGCCAAATCCAAGCAGGATGACCTTCGGGCCTTCGAGACCACGCTCGAACAAAAAGGCATCAAGGTCCGCGACTTCGAGACGCTCCAAAAGGATCTCATCGCCAAGCGCGACGCCGAGAAATCCGAAAAGCAGGTCGTTGCCGGCCTCCTCGGCGAGCGCGACAATCTCCGCGCCACGCTCGACAAGACCCCTGCGCCCAAGGGCCCGCCGCCCATCGACGTGCGCGTGCCCGTGGCCAAGGCCGTCCCGCCCGGGGCCTTCATGTATCGCGTCCTCTGCCTGAGCAACAAAGTTTACATGATCAGCGACTTCGGCTGGCGCACCCGTGTCTGGACTGAGCTGGAGAAGGAGAAGAATTCCCTGCGCCACGACAAACCGCACCCGGACGGCAAGACCTTCCTCTTTGACCACCTCAACACCGTCAACTGGCTCAACGGGAAGAAATACGCGGACGAATACGTGGAGCTGCGCTTCCCGCTCAACACCAACAGCACCACCGACCGCGTGAACATGCAGATCCTTCCGCGCGCCGACGGCGGCGAGACCGCCGAGCAGGTGGATGACCCCGACTCCAACTTCCGCAAGACCCTCGTGAAGCTGCGGGCCAACCCCAAGGCGGTGTGCTGGTTTTGGATCCACCCGACCGGCGTGGCGGCCTACCATGCCGCACGCGAGCAGTGCAGCCGTTACGGCATCCCGGCCGGCTGGGAATTTTATGGCGCCACCAGCCACTCGGAAAACCTGTCGCAGTTTGTCGTGAACCGTTTCAAGGAGCCGCCTCCGCCCCCGCCTCCTGCGCCCAAGCCGGCCGGTCCGGCCGTCATCAACATCGCCGCGCCCAAGAAGACGCTCGATTGAGCGCGGCTGGTGTCACCTGACCTCGGCCACGGGGCGCGGCGCGACGAGCGCCCGGAGCTGCGGCACATCAAATTGCTCCAGCAGGCCGAAGCAGAAGAGTTCCGGCTGCTGGTTCACACCCACGTTCTGCCCGATGAGCTCCCGCAGGCTGCCCAGCGGCTGGCGCACCTCGAGGCTGCCGATGGCCTTCTCCTCCAGCGCGGCGGCCACGGTGGCAAAGACGCTCGCACGGGGACCGATGCTGATGACTTTCACCGGCCCAAGCTTTCGCTCGCCGGACAGCCAGCGGGCGGCGGCGGTCAATTGACTCGCCTGCAAGCCCAGCGGTCGGTCACCTACCGCTGCCACCAGCAGCGCGAAGAGAAAGTCCTTCTGCGCGATGCGCGACTCGCCAAAGTAGAACGGGTCAACCGCCACCACGCGTTTGCCCTCCGCCAGCAGCTTTTCCACCTCCGCGGCCAGCCCCCGCCGGCCCCCGTCGCCGGTGAGCAACACGGTTCCCGTGGCTCCCCCCCGGCTGAACTCAACCGCGGGCACGGTCCACGCATCGCCCATTTTCAAGCGCCACGAAGTCACCGTCAGGCCGTTGGTGGTGGTCGTATCCGCCAGTTCCGCCGCGACCGGGTAATGCTTCGCGCGGACCACGCCGCCGAGCAGGCCGCGCTGGGTTTCCCGCCAGCGGCCGGTCACCGCCGGACTGGCCGGCACGGCCGATGAACCGCGCGGGAGGTCCGCCGCGAGCCGGAGTGCGATCCGGTTGAAGTCCAGGTTGTCGCCGGGCAGCGGCACATTCAGTTCCTCGGCCTGCTTCACCTCGGCATCGGCGGGGATTTCCTTCGCGTCGAACTTGGTGTCACCAGGGAAGAAGGTGTCGCCCAGCATCCGGTAGAAGACCTCGCGGTTTTCGCGCTCGAAATTGTGCGTGCCGGGCACGTGGTTGTTGTGCCAGCGGAGCTTGGCGTCCGCCCGGAACAGGCTGAAAACGGGCTCGGCAGCATCCAGCAGGGGTTGGAGTGCGTGGCCGGTGGCGAAGCAGCACTGGTCTTTCGCGTTGTAGGTGAGCAGCGCGCCGCGCGGGGCGAGCATGGCGGTGAGATGCGCGTAGTCCACGACCGTCGCGAGGTCGCTGGGCGTCTGCTCCGAGTCGCCCAGATCGGAGAAGTTCCGCGCCCGCGTGCGGAAGCTCGAGTAACCGGCGACGGGGTTGGCTAGCGTCACGCGGGGGTCGAGCGAGCTGATGAAGATGGTCTGCCAGCCGCCGCCGGAGAGGCCGCTGACCGCGACGCGCGCCGGGTCGGCTTCGGGCAGCGCGAGCAGGATGTCCAGCGCGCGCGACAGGGCGAGGTAGAACGGCGCAATGCCGCTGGTGCCGCACAGGTCGAGCTGGTTCATTGCGTAATGGCCGAAGCCCGGCGAACGAAGCTGGCCCATGCCGAACCATTCGAGGTTGAGCGAGATGACGCCGCGCTTGGCGAGGTTGGCGCAGCGGATTTGCTTGTAGGGCGCGGCCTTGCCCGCGCCGTCGTGGCCGTTGACGGCGAGATGGACGGGCACCTTGCCGCTGATTTTCTCCGGCAGGTAGAGCAGGGCGGGAATCCACAGGCCGGGCAGGGCCTCGTAGCGCAGCTTGCGGATCGAGTAGCCCGTGCCCCCGGGAATCGTGTCGAGCCACTCGACCTTCGTCCTCGCGGTGCGCCACGCACGGGCTTCGCCACGGAAGATGACCCCGTCGAGCGTTTCGCGGCGCAGGCGGGCGGCCTCCTGCTCCCACTCGGCGGCAGACTTCACCGGCGGCATGAGCGGCACGCGGTTCTCGGTGTAGTTCTGGATCTCGGCGAGCGTGAGGTTGGGGCCGATGAGGTCGCGCGCCAGGAATGGGGCGATGAGGTTGGTCTGCGCGGTGACGGATGCCGACACGACCGAGGCCAGCGCGGCGATCAGCAGCGTTTGTTTCATGCGGTGATGATGTGCCGTCGGGGAAAGGAGGGCAACTGTCCCGGGCCGGGATGGGCGGATGAACTCGGAATGGCCCGTGCGCCGGGCCGCGCCCGCGGCGGGTTGCTCAGCCGCCGGCCACGATGCGGACGATTTCCAAGCGGTCGCCGGGCTGGAGCAGCCGCTGCACAAACTCCGACGGCGACACGGCCTCGCCGTTGTGCTCCACCACCACGCTGCGCGGGAGCAATTGCTGGGCGATCAGGAACTCCTCCACGGAGCAGGGCAGGGTGGCCACCACCGGCCGGCCATTCGCGATGATGTGCGGCTCGGTCATGACCTTACTTCTCGCCCAGGCGGAGCGTCTGGCGGACGCCGTCCACGCTGACGGTTACCGCGTTGGGTTGCGCCTCCTCCAGCCGCACAAGATGCCGCTGTCCGCCCACCAACAGCGGAATTTCCGTGCCCAGCTCGAAACGCTCGCCATTGATGACCGCCACGGTGCGCTTGGTGGTGCGCAGCAACGAGCGCAGCTCCAATTTTGTGGCTGGGGGCGGTGGTGGCCGGAGTTCGCGTGGCGGTTCCGCAGCGGCCGGGGCAGCAGCGACCATCACCGAGTTGCCCGGCGCGGGCAGCAGCTCCTCCGCGCCCTCCCGCACCCACTTGATGACGCCTGGCAGGCCTTCGCGCGCCTCGAACTCAATGGCCCCGAGAATGGCCCCCTTGGTGTAGGGGTTGGCCTTGATCCGTGCCTGCTCGTTGGTGTCGCCCCGCCGCGCCGCGAGCTTGAACGCGAACAGCTCGCACAGCGCCTCGCGCGAGTCGGGGTTCAACTTGCGGCCGGGCTTCAGGTTCTCCGTCAGCCACAGATGGCCAAATTCGTGCGCGCAGGTGGACAGCGTCGTCGCGCGCGGCTGGCCGCTCAACAGCACGACATTGTGGGCAAAACCGTCGCCCTGCGGCCGGCTCATGGAAAAACCCATGCGGTGCATCGGCGTGCCGGCATCGGGTGAGCTGCGGGTGTCGGCGAAATCGAGATTGAACAGCACCTGCACATTGACCTGCGGTTGACGCAGCTCCAGCGCGCCGCCGGCAAGCTCGCGCAATTCCGTGCGGGCCGTCGCGAAGAGCTGGCGGGCCTCGTCTTCGGACAGCACGACCCGGGCGGCGTCCTGCTTGCAGAAGAAGCGCCCATCGGCGGTCTTCGTGAAGCCCTCCTTGACCGGCAACCGGCATTGCGAACAGCGGTTCGGCAACTGCTCGCAGGTGGCGCAGATGTTGTTGGTCACGCCGTCGGCCACATGGACGAAGAATTGGCCGGACACCGGCAGGGAGCAGACGGAGCAACTTGGGGCCTTGGCGGACGGGGGCGGACCACCGGCGGTCTGCGCCATGGTCCGCGTCACAGTGCAGCAAAAGAGCGCAGCAAGAAGGAACAGCGGCAGTTTCATGGTCACGCGCTCAACGCCGCGTCCCAGTCCTTCCAGACCGGTTCGTAACCCAGGCGACGGATGAGGGCGGCAATCTCCTCCGGTGACCGCTCGTCCGCAATTTCAAACTGGCCCGTTGCGTTCGTGGAGCGGCCCGCGCTGGCGGCCCACTCGCTGGCCCCGCCCGCGAGTTCCACGATGCGCCCGCGCTCCGTGCGATGGATGTTCTCGCGGCCCGCGCCGGTATAACCTCCGGGCTCCGTGTGGCTGCCCGCGCTGGCCAGCGTGATGCCCAGCGGGAACAGGCCGTCCCGCAGCCGCGCGGGCTCCCGCGTGGAAAGCACCAGCCCCACATCGGGCAGCAGCACGCGGAACGCGGCGACCAGCTGCACCAGCTCGCGGTCGGTCATCGTGGTGAGCGGCTGAAATTCCCCCGCACACGGCCGCAACCGGGGCAGTGAAATCGTTACCTGTGCCTTCCAGCAGTGCCGCAGCAGATACAGCGCATGCGCTGCGACGGACAGTGCTTCACGCCGCCAGTCCGCCAGCCCGTAAAGCGCCCCAATGCCCAGCCGGCGGAAGCCCGCCGCATACGCGCGCTCCGGCGTCTCCAGCCGCCAGTCAAAATTCCGCTTCGGCCCCGCCGTGTGCATCTGCTCATACACCGCGCGGTCGTAAGTCTCCTGATACACCACCAGCCCTTCCGCGCCTGCGGCCACAATCGGACGGTATTCCTCCGTCTCCATCGGCCCGACCTCGAGCGAGAGGCTCGGCCAGTCCGCGTGCAATGCGCGCGTGCAGGCGGCGAGATAGTCGCCCGACACGAATTTCGGGTGTTCGCCCGCGACCAGCAGCAGGTTGCGGAAACCCTGCGTGCGCAGCGCCTGTGCCTCGCGTCGGACTTCTTCGACCGACAGCGTCACGCGCAGGATCGGATTGTCCCGGGAAAAGCCGCAGTAGGCGCAGTTGTTGATGCACTCGTTGGACAGGTAAAGCGGGGCGAAGAGGCGGATGACCTTGCCAAACCGCTGCTGCGTGAGCGCCTGGGAACGATGGCACAGCGGCTCCAGCAGCTCCCCGGCGGCGGGCGAGATCAGCGCCGCAAAGTCGGCCAAAGCGGGCTGCGCCCTCCCCAGCGCGGCGCGCGCGTCTCCGGTGGACGCGGTCTTGGCAAGCTGCTCCAAGTCCGCCAGGGGCAGGGCGTTGAATTCGGCAACAAAACTCATCGCGCCAACGGTAACAGGGGTCTGCCGTCCGGCAAGCTCCCCGCGTTACGGTCCGCAAGAGCAGGGAGGATGACACGAGAGGCCGCGCGCTTGCCGGGATAACCGCCACGACTTTCGTCAATGTTTGCGGCGTTCCTGATGCGAGCTTTCCCGCGGCTGGCATTCGTTTTCTTCAAAGTGCACCAAGGCTTTTATCGATTAACACATTGGCTGGCGAAGTTTGTTTCATGCTCATGCTATGAAAACAAACCACCCGTTCCTCTCATCGGTCCGGAGCCATGCTTCGGAGTTTTTTCGGCTCGCTCTGCTGCTCCTGCTGGCCGTCGTCAAGTTGTCTGCCGCGAACGCCGCAGAACCCGTCTGGCTGCCACCAGGTCCGGTGGCCGTGACTGCTCCGGAAGCGCCTGCGGCTTACCGGCTCGACCGCGGAGAAGGGCAAATTGAATCCACGCTCGACCGCGCGCAGGCATTTGCCCGCGGCAGCGCGTCGCATGTAACAGAATTCCGAGGCACAGTAGGATTGGGAGGCATGACCGACTTCGGAGCGCCCGGGGTTGTGTTGGCTCCGGTGGCCGCGCTCGTCGGGGCCTCGGGGGCCAAGAACAAACGGCTCGACTCTGCCACGCTCGCGCTGGTCGAGAGCAGACTGCAAGCAACCCTGGCATCGATGGCCGCACAGAAGCACCTGCGCGACGCAGTCTTGCAGGTGGCTGCCAACCAACCGCACCGACGATTTGTTGCCATGAATTCACAGGCCGACTCCGTTTCATTTGCCATGCCGATTAGCGCCGTGATTCAAGCAAAGGTGGAGGAAATCCACCTGCGCCGCACCGGGAAGAACGATGAATCGTTCGCCCTATGCGTGAAGTCCCATGCTCGAGTCGCCCGGGCTTTGGATGGCAAAACCGTCTTGGATGAATCCTTTGAGCACCAGAGTGAGCCCGCCCTATTCCTCGACTGGTCGCTCGGATCTGCCCTGCAAAATGTGGCCGGGACGAGCTATCGCCGGCTCGCCGAGCGCATCGTGGACCGGTTGCTCGCTGCGGCCCGTGAGGAAACTGCGCTGGTCGGTGCCGGTTTCCGCACGCCCTACCTGCCGCCTGCCCCCGTCGGCCACTTGGCGGCGGTTGCCGCCGGTCATTCGCCTGGCACCTATCGCACTGCAGCTGGTGCGACGTTCGGCGTTTATGCGACTTCCTCCGTTCCGCAATTGGTCATTCAGGCGCCGCGCACCAAAAACCAGGCTGTCATGGAGGCGCGAAGCGACCTTGCCGAGCGGCATCTGGGTGAAATCGTCGATTTCCCCAACCCAACCGTGTCGAGCCTGGGGTTGGTGGCGGCCATTCCGATGGGTCTCTTCAAGCAGGGCTCTGCGATGATCAATGGCTTGAGCGAGGCGCGCTTTCTAAAAGCTGACAAGCAAATCTCGCTGGCGGCTCACCAGACGCGGTTGCATGAAGGGATCGCGCTGGCGGTGGTCGGGCAACTGGCCCCGCAGACCTCGCAGGCGGTGGCACTGGTGCCCCAACCCAAGCCCACTGGAGACTTGTATCAAGCGGCGGTGATGCAGTGCTCAATGAATGGAACTTTGACCGCCCTGCCTCGGGGCGTCACTGCCCGCGACTACCTGGTCAGCCAGGGAATGGCCCAAGCATTGGAAGTCCACGTTACGAAGGCCGTCCTAAAGGGCAACGGTGGTGTAAACCCTCCCATGGCACTGCACTTGGAAGCTACTGCGGCCGTCCTTCGCAGCGAGGATGGGCAGATCATCTTTGCCTGCCCGGTGCGCTATCAGGGCAAGGCGCGAAAGTTCGAGGAGTGGGCGGCCAACGAAGCCAGGCTCCTGCGGCAGGAACTGGAGACCAGCTATGCCGAGCTCGGCAAGGCCATTAGCACACAGCTCGTCGCGCGCCGGGTTTTGCCTCCCAAGAGCAACCCGGAAAACCTGCTCGCTTCCCACTAGACCTGCCCGGGGAATTGGTTGCGCCTGCGCCTTCACCGCTGACCTTGTTGGTTCGGAGCCGGGTTTCGTCGCCAGCAACTGACGTCGAATGCAACCCCCGCCGACCAATCTAGGAAGCGGCTTCCGCTCCCTGAACCTTTACGGGAGTGCGAAGGTGGCCTTGGCAGCTCAGTGCTTGCCCGCCAAGGTTACGAGCGTGAGCACTGCCAGAAAAGCGGCATAGGCTCCCAGCAGCCACGCGCCTTCGCGGCGCGAAAGCCGGCGGTCGGTCGAAAGCATCCAGGCCAGCGCGCCCATGAAGCCCAGCATCACCGGGAAGTTGAAGCTCTGCGTGAGCTGGTCCATCTGCACGTCTTGGATCACGGCGGCCGTGCCGACGATGAGCGTGAGGTTGGCGATGTTAGCGCCGATGACATTGCCGACGGCCAGATCGCTCACTGACTGGCGCGAGGAAGTGATGGCGGTGACCAGCTCAGGCAGGGAAGTGCCCACTGCCACGATGGTCAAGCCGATGATCAGGCTGGGCACACCCAGCCGTGCGGCCACGCCCACGGCGCCGTCCACAAGCAGTTTGCTGCCGGCGATCACGATGGCCGCGCCGCAGAGGAATTGCACCGCAGTCCCCGCCTTGGTCTCGAACCATGCCCAACGGCTCTCGGAAAGCTCCGCATCAATCGCCAGCGCTTCGGCCACGTCCTCCGGCCGGCGGTCGCGCCAGTGGCGGACGAAGTCCCATACAAAGTAGGTCAACCCTGCCGCCAGCATGATCGCGCCCTGGCTGCGGGAGAGGCTCAAGTCTAATGTCATCCCGAATAACGCCACCCCACAACCAGCCATGGCCAGCAGCGGTCCCCGCAGGGCTGCCCAGTGGATTTCCACGTGTTTGAGCGCCGCGGTCACCCCGAGGATGAGGCCGATGTTGCAGATGACCGAGCCAAGTGCATTGCCCAGTGCCAATCCGGATTCGCCCTTGAGGCCGGCCATTACCGACACCACCAGCTCCGGGGTGGTGGTCGTAAGGCTTACGAGCGTGCTGCCGATCACGACGCGCGGCATGCGCAGAAATTCCGCACTTCGCACAGCAGCTGCCACAAACACGTCCCCGCCCTTGATGATGAGGGCGAGACCGATTGCTAGTAGTAGTAGGTCTTGAATCATGGCAAAAAGTCAGTCCGACTATTCTTCGTTGCGGCTTGCAGACCAGAGCACTCCCCCAAGGGCAAGTGTCACCAGGCATAGTGCCGAGGTCACGACCGGGACCATCCGGGAAACGCTTTCGCCCGTCGCATGCTCGTGCCACGCCTGCCACGCCTGCCAGCCGAGCGCTCCGCCCAGCAGCAAGAGCAAACCCACGCCCCCTAGCACCCACCGGCGCTGCCGAAGCGCCAACAGCCCGGCGGCCAGACACATCCCACCGCCAATAACTGCGATCATCAGGAGCCGGCAGTCTGCCGTGGGATCCATGCGGTGGAGCAGTCCGCCAGCGACCGCCAGCAGCAGTCCACAGGCGATCAATTCAAAACCGGCATCCTTCGGTGCGGGTTTCATACATGCCGACCGTTGGGTAATTTTTCTCCCTGACGCGGCCCGCCCAGGTTATGGGCCAGCGCGGCCATCAGCAGCGCCGTCACCCCCGTCAATGCCGTCAGCACCACCGACATCTTGCACAGGCCGCGTTCCTGCCACATCTCCACCGTGTCCGCCAGAAAGAGGAAGCCCATCACCGCCTGCGTGACTATGGCCCACGGCCGGACGCGATGCCCGAGCCAGGCCAGCAAGGCCCAGAAGAGGCAGAGTGCCCCGCCGATCAGACCAGTGTGAAATGACTTACCCACCATCCAAGGCACCCATGAGTGTAGCAGCCAGCCCAGCGAGGTGGCCAAGGGTGCATACAGGAAGAGGGCGGCAGCGAGTTTATGATTGAGCACGGAAGCGGCGGTCGGGATGCGGACGCGCACGACCCAGCTTGGCAAGTCAATGACTGGCGAGTGGCTGGTGTCGTCGCGAAACAATCCAGTTACCGGATGGCGGCCCGACCATCCGACAACCTTTGGAACCTTCCGGTCCCAAACCCTTGGGCTAAAGGTGCATCACGCGGCGGTCGCAGGACAAGCAAATTTCAGGATCGCGCCGTCAGAGCCGGTTCCGGTGTGGGCTTTGCCGCCGGTGGGAGCGAAAAAAGCGCCGCCACCGTAACCAATAGACCCGTCACCAGCAGCCAAACCGGAGTCGTGGATTGATCGCCATTGTGCAGCATGGTTTGCGCGGCCAATGAGACGATGGTGAAATTGGGGCACAGCAGGAGGAAAGTATCCGAAGTCTGTCCGGCCAGCGGCCACCGACGGAACTGCAGCCAGCGCCAAGCCAGCAATAAGCCCGCCGTGCCCACCGCGAGCAGGCCAGTCCAACTGAAGATGACGCCCCAGGGCACCATCAGCCCCAAACCGAAGAAGAATATGGGGATCAGCATCCGTTGGCTGATGGGGGCGATGTAGTGTTCCAGGCCTTGGCCGTCGTGCTCAATGCGCGCTAGAAACAAGCCGAGGAAGAACGCTGTCTTGGCAGCCGACAGGCCAAGCCGTTCACCCACCGCGCAGACCAACAGCACCAGCAGCACCACCAAATGGATCCGCCAATGGGTCGCTTCGGTGAGAATCATCTGAAACGCGCGCTGGAGCGGCAGAGCGAGCCGGCTCACCCCGTAGATCACGGTTGCAATCCCAGCCAGTTGCGCTCCGATCCACCAGGTCATTCCCTGCTTCAGGGCGACGGATTCGACCGACAGCAGCAGGATGGTAATCACCTCGAGCAGCACCAGGACTTGCAGGAACAGCGGGCGGCCGGAATCGCCAAGGTGCGGGTGGTGTTTCCATGCGGAGTAGGCCATGCCGACCGAACAACCGGTCAGTGCGGCGCACGCCAGCAAGGTCTCCATTACAGCGAAGCCGGCCGCCTGAGTCACCAGCAGGAGCAGCGGATATTGGGCGAGCACCCAGCCCACGGCGTAACGCAACGCTGGGACGAGCGTGCGGAACTTGGGCAGATCAATCTCCAGCCCCACCTCGAACAGGAGCAGGAGAAAACCCACTTTGCCCGCCTCGCCAAGCATCTGCTTCACCTCGGTGCCCACCAACGGCGACGCGAGAACGCCGAACAGTGTAAAGGCCGCGTAAATCAGGGCGGGGCGGCCGAAGTGACGGCATACGTCCGGCACCGCCATGAACAGGAGGATGAGCAATATGACCGCTTCGACCGTGTTCATGACCTTGGCGGGACGATTGCTCCTTCGGCCAGGCAGCGGATTTCCGGCAGTGCGGGCACGGGTTCGCCCAACAGTTTCAAAATGCCGCGCAAGTCGTCGTGCAGGACATGCTTGGCCGCGTCACGCACCGAAGGGCGTTTGGGCTGAAAAGCCACCGAGTTACCCGCGCCCCGCAGCAGACACTCGTCGTTCTCACTGTCGCCTACGGCCAGCACGTGCTCCGGGGTGACACGCAGCTCGGCGCAGAGATGATGCAGCACGTTCAGCTTGCAGAGGCGGTGTTTGCGGCACTTAACCGGTTCTCGCATCGCGGGCGCAAAGGTGACGCGGCCTGTGGCCTTCTCGCGCCGAAACTGCATCACATGAGCTACCGAGAAATCTGCAAACACCCGCCGGCGGACGGTTTCGGCGGCAACCTGGTAGCTGTCCGTGACAATGCCCACCCGGTAACCCGCCTTGCGCAGGCCCACCACGGTCTCGACGGCTCCGGACATCAGCGGCAGTTCGCGCGCAACGCGTTCGAAGACGGCGCGTGGCACGCCCGCGAACAGGCTGGCGATTGCCCGGGTGCGTTGAACAGGGGTCAGGACGGTGTTGTCCAGCAGGGGCTGGAGCCCCTGTTCGCGGCCCGTGGCCCGCGCCAGCGCGAGCACGAAGCGGCCGTTCAGCAGCGTTCCGTCCATGTCCACCAGCGCCAGTCGATCCGCCTGGGCGAGCCGCTTAATGGCATGGCCCTGCTTTACCCGCGTGTGCCTCTCTCGCTCTCTCGACTGTTGCACGAAGGACAGGCGAAGGCGGCCCCACTCCGCCGCGCGCTCGAGGATCGTCCGCGTCACCTGCATGGCCATTTCCCCCAACGCCTCCAATGACTGGCTGTCATGCCGCAGTTCCCCAATATCCACCTCCACAATGCGCGCCCGTTCGCGCAGCGCATCGATCAGCAGGCCGATGTCCACGCCGTAATCGTTCTCGAAGCGCAGCCGCCGCAGCAGGTCGCGTTTCGCCGCGATGATGCCGCCCAGCGGTTGGGCGAAGTCCGCCAGCTCGGGGAAATAGGTTTTCAGCAGAGGCCGGGCGGTGAGCGCGGTCACCCGGCCCGCGGTGCGCGTGAACTTGGCCTTAACGAAATCCGCTTCGTTCGCGAACAGTGGGGCCGTCAAGGTGCGGAATAGCTTGTTGCTCAGGCCGGTCAGGTCGCCATCCAGATACACCAGCATCTCGTGTCGTGCTTGTTGCCAGCCCTCCTCCATGCTTTCGCCCTTGCCCATGAGCGCACTCGTGATGACTCGGGCCCCCGCCTTCTGTGCCAGTTCGGGCGTGCCATCGATCGAGCCATCATCGATCACCAGCACCTCCCCCACCAGTCGATCTGCGCGCGCAAATCGCACCAACTCGGCGATCGTGGCCGACTCGTTCAGCACCGGTATGACGACGGTGACTTTGCGCGCAGGGAGGCGGCGTGGGCGGACTGGGGTGGAAGCGGTTGAGGCGTTTCGGGCCATGGCACGATTTGGTCAGCACGCACGAACTCCGGCGTGATTCAATGGATGGCGGCCCGACCATCCGAACAGCCTCTGCAGTCACATGACCGCAGACCCTTGGGAACACTGCCATTTCACCGCCGCACCCCAAGCCGAGTCAAGCCCCGGCCTCGGTCTTGCGGAAAATTCTCTGTGTCAAATCAATGGCGTCCGGCCCGGCTCGGCGGGCTTCGGCTCCGGCAGCTTCATGTCCCACGTCAACTTCTCGGGCATGGTGGCGAGCTTGGATTTCATGGCGAAGTCCCAGCTCACTTCTTTGCCGGTGTAGGCGCTCATGCGGCCCATGATGCCCATCATCGTGCTCTGGGCCATGCGCTGGCCGTCGGTGGGCGTCTTCCCGGCGCGGAGGT
>JACCDO011776385.1_pt1 | contig 15954 bp, 14 predicted proteins | sample 7446101 | NCBI WGS metagenome assembly JACCDO01 (sample SAMN15323440, study PRJNA562643) | freshwater metagenome | isolation source: river surface water | place: USA:Blue River Watershed | collected 2017-08-16
CTGTATGACTCGGAGTTAAAGCGTTTGGCAAGGGCTGCCTGGCGAAAGTCACCCCGGGGGCTGGTCGGGTCGCTAGAGATAGCGAAAGCATTGCGGAAATTAAACCCAGGTCAAGCTAGGCCCGGGGCGTAACTACCTGATTGGACAGATTTGGGGACATTACGTAGAGCGCCAACACCACATGTGATAGAGTTGCGATCGATAAGCTTAGAAAGTTAGTGCAAGATACTCCAAATTATGTGCAGATGGCATGTTATCATCTTGTTGCTAATGGCATCCACCAAGTCGGTATTCAGGAAATCGAGCAAATTTTAAGAACAATCGTCAGTCAAAATGCTTATGCGTACCAAACTCTTTTGGCTTCACTCACTCCCGTACAACAACGTGCACTTCGTCTTGCTGCTATTGAAGGCAAGGAGGTTTTTTCCAAAACTCTCTTGGATGCCTATGAAATCAGTTCCGGACCGGCATTGGCCTCGGCAATAAACTCACTAAAAAAGAAGCAAATTTTGGATGAAGGTACTGCGCGAGGCGTTGTTAGCTTCGATGATCGACTGTTTGCTATTTGGCTGCGTTCACAATTTGGTTCATAGAATCTCGAACGAGACCTTCGAGGTGGAAGCAGACTTCAGAGTTAAAGCCCATAAAAATAGAAGTATTTCTGGCAAAAGCAGCAGTATTCTGCTGCTTTACCCTCCACCCACCGTCACTATTTATGACATCAAAGCTCGACTCGCCGCCACACTAAAACCGCCACGGAGCTCGTTCCTTAACCATGGCAATTAAAGTTTCTGCAATGTCCTCTGCACTCGGTTTGCACCAATAATCACCATCTGACCCGTATGCCCCACGGTTTTGCTGCCCTGATAGAGTACGAGGTGGCGCATCAAGATCTGAGTATGCACCTTGCACCTCGACCACCTGCTGCATCATAAAAGCGCTAGCTCCTCCTGGTACGTCCTCATCGACGAATAGAACTGCATTCGTCTTTTCAATGGAGCTACGAATGATTTGATGAACGTCAAAAGGAAGTAACGTGCGTACGTCGATTAACTCAACTGAAATACCGAGAGAAGCAACCAGCTTTAAAGCCTCTTCAGCGACACGGATACACGCACCATAAGTCACCAACGTCACATCTGTACCTGAAGCTAAAATTTCTGGTACTCCTAGAGGTACAGTAAACTCAGCTAAATTTTCTGGTACTTTTTCTTTAAGTCTATATCCATTCAAAACTTCAATGACTAATGCAGGGTCATCCCCTCTAAAAAGTGTATTATACATACCAGCAGCTTGCACCATATCCCTAGGCACACAAACATGCATCCCTCGAAGCCCACTTACAATCACCCCCAGTGGAGATCCTGTATGCCAAATTCCTTCAAGGCGGTGACCTTTAGTACGAACAATCACAGGTGCAATCTGACCGCCGCTCGTACGATAATGAAGAGTAGCCACATCGTCAGATAATAACTGAAAACAATATAGTAGGTAGTCTAAATACTGAATATCTACGACTGGCCTAAGCCCGCGAATTGCAGCGCCATAGCCTTGGCCTAAAATGGTAGCTTCCCGAATGCCAGTATCTGTGATTCTAAGCTCACTATACTTATCCTGAAGGCCTTTAAAATTTTGATTAACATCGCCAAGTACCCCTACATCTTCACCGATGATAAAAACGCGGGGATCTCTGGCCATAAGTGCGTCGAAACATTTCTGAATCACTTCGTTCCCTGGAATCTCCAAGGCATTTTCGGTAAAAACAGGTTTTACTTCAGCCACTTTTAGTGGCGACCGCCCTGTCTCTGAATGAAGGTGACTTGTAAAGAGTGGGCGCTGAATTCGCTGATTTTCATCAATAAATTCACTTAATGGTTTGATAAGGTCTTCATCTTCACTAGCGAGCTGAATCATGCTTCGGCGTGCTGACTGCATAACAACTCGTCGCAGTAAACTTGGTGCCCGTGACAAACTGCCATGAGCCTCTTTTAATAGACCATTTTTCCCACTTTCAGCTTCGATACGCTCATAGATGGCTAAAAGTTTTTTCCGGTCATCTTCAATCGGCTTTAAAAAATCATCCCACGCTCGCTGGCGCGCTTGCTCAACTTCTTTTATGGCTTCATGCTCTAACGCATCAAGTTCCGTATCATTGCTAATGCCCTTTGCGATGATCCATTCGCGCATCTTTCTGAGGCAATCAAATTCCACCTCATAGGCAAGACGCTCTGAACTCTTATACCGTTCGTGACTGCCGCTAGTGGAATGACCCTGTGGCTGGGTAATGTCTGTAATATGAAATAAAGCAGGTTTATGATGCTTTCTGACATTTTCTACGCCACTGGTATAAAGTTCGATTAACCCTTCGTAATCCCAGCCCTTCCCCACATGGATATCAACCCCCGCCTTCCCTACTGAGGGATGAAAACCCCTCGTTACGTCAGAGACAGATTCTTTCGTCATCTGGTACTTATTCGGGACAGAAATACCGTAACCGTCATCCCAAACTGAAATGGCGACGGGTACTTGCAACACCCCCACTGCATTAAGAGCTTCCCAAAATATACCTTCCGCGGCAGAGGCATTTCCGATCATGCCAAACGCAACCTCATTACCGTTTAAGGAAAAGTCTTTTAAAAATGCTAAGCCTTTATTCTCACGGTAAAGCTTAGAAGCATAGCCTAAGCCCACAAGCTTTGCCATTTGCGCAGCGGTGGGCGATAAGTCAGCGGCGGAGTTTGCTCCTGCTAACTGGCTTAACCAATTGCCATTTTTATCAATATAGCGATTGGCAAAATGGCAGTTCATTTGCCTTCCGCCACTCATCGGGTCATTTTCGATATCGGTGTCCGCATAAAGCTGGGCAAAAAACTGCTGCACCGTGCAGAGTCCCACCGCCAACATAATCGTTTGGTCTCTGTAGTATCCACTGCGCCAATCACCCGGCTTAAATGCCTTAGCTAAGGCTAATTGAGCGACTTCTTTACCATCCCCAAAAATTCCAAATTTAGCTTTACCGGTTAGAACTTCCCTACGCCCGAGTAAGCTAGCTTGGCGGCTTACAAATCCTAACTTATAGTCTCTTAATGCCGATTCATGTGCTAAAGACGAAACGCTAAGGCTGTTTTTAGGTGATGCTTTTGCCATGTGATCCTCATATGACCGCAAAATTACATTTATTTTACCAACCTTAGGGCAGCTCGCTGACTTTAGCTTGGCCGAGTCCGTTTCGCAAGCTGCATCCTCCTATCGGTTAGATCATTTACCACTTAAGCGCAAAAATTAACTATCTCAAGGCTCATAACCGTCTATGCCAAAATTCCAAACTTTTTACTTTAATTTCAGGGCAATAACACCATTACGTCAACAGTTAACTAGTTAAATTTTGTTATTGCCCACCATCACACTATCTGTCTAATATGAAGGATATGCGGACTATAAACCATAGGTTATACCTCCAAGGAGACCCTCATCGTGACACATGCACCTTCCCCCACAAAAGTTAGCTACGCACCGTCAAGATTCGCATCTGAAATCGAGGGATTTACCCAACAGGCAAAGCTCAGCCGCCGTGAGGTCGATATTGTCGTAGCGCTGATTCGCAATATAACGAATTCTGAGGATATTGCCCAAGCACTTCGCATTAGTACCCATACCGTAAATAATCACTTAAAGAGCATCTTTGAGAAAACTAATACAAAAAGTAAGACCGAGATTCTCTCAAACTTCCTGAGATTTGCTGCTGAAAATAGCCAAAAAGCAGGTCTAATGACGAGAAAGCCACGCGTACTTGTCATCGATGACGAGCCTATGATCTCTGATCACATTGATCGCGGTCTAACAGAACGTGGAGCACGCGTTTACACTTTAAACTCCCCCGAACTAGCTCTTGACATGATAAGCAAATACAGCATTGACGTGGTTGTGTGCGACGTTAGGATGCCGACCGTAAACGGCAAAGATGTTCTTCGAGAAGTCCGCAGCCGTTACCCCGGCTGGCCTTTATTTATTTTTGTAACCGGCTTCCCCGACTACTCTCTCGAAGAATGTCACCACTTAGGTGCGGCAGCCATGCTTGAAAAGCCTTTAAATTTAGATACTCTATTTGCAACTATTTCAAGTTTAACCAAAGACCTTGAATACTTCACACCTACGGATGAAGCGATCAACCTCATTACTGAAGCTTATAACCTGAAACCTGAGGACATTGGCTTTGGCGGAGTTTTTGTCGACTGCGACTCGTCCGTGAGCCCCCGAAAATTTCCTATTGGAAGCTTAGTCGAAGTCCCCCTTACACTTCCAAACTATGACTCCCCCATCAAAGTGAAGGGCCGAGTGGTTTGGAAAAGAGAAAAAAAAGTGGAAAATCTACGCACTGGAGTAGGACTTCAGATTTTAAGTACAGATGAAACCGGAGCAAAAATATTTGACCATGCAAGGCGAGGACTATTAAAGCCGAGCTATATCCCCCTAGGATCGCATTCCCTGTAATCGCGCAAGGGCACCCCAATCGGTGCCCTTTTTTCGTACTAGCATGCTAAAATAGTCCTAACTCCCCCCCCTTTTCTCCCCTCCAAAGGACTATTATGACCACCCCCTACTTCAACAAAGAGTTGAGTTGGCTTGAATTCAATGCACGGGTTCTAGAAGAAGCGATCTCTCCTGAAACCCCACTCCTAGAACGGCTCAAATTCTTAGCTATCTTTACGTCAAACCTCGACGAATTCTTTATGGTACGAGTTGCTGGCTTAAAAAAAATGGCCCACGAAGGACTTTTACTCACAGACTCCCCAGACGGCATGGAGACACTACAAGTCCTCGCAGAAATCCGCCGCCGCACGCTCGAGTTACAACAAAAACAGTATAATTGCCTGAGCCAAATTGTCCTACCCGGTTTAGAAAAATTTGGAATCTACCTAACCAAAGTAAAAGATCTTACTGCTGATTGCCAAACAGAAGCATTCAACTACTTTGTCAAAGAAGTGAGTCCCGTCCTAACCCCCCTCGCTTTTGACCCCTCGCACCCGTTTCCATTTCTTACAAACCAATCACTTTACCTCGCTGTTTTCTCTCATCACCACAGTTCTAAAGAAAGCAACCTCCCTGGACTCGGATTTGTCGAAATTCCAGCTAATTTGCCACGAATAATTCCCCTCACTTCAAGTAAAGACCATCAAATTTTTATCTTACTTGAGGACTTAATCGCCCACCACCTAGACAAATTATTTATCGGTGTTCCGGTCGAAGCGGCCTTTACCATTCGTGTCATCCGAAACCTTGACTACAACCTGCTGGAAAATAAAGTCGTCGACTTACTAAAAACTATCCAAAGAGAGATGCTCAACAGGGAACACCAAGAAGCCGTGCGCATCGAAGTTGACCGAGAACTCTCCCCTGAACTTACCCGCCTCCTACTACAACAACTCAACGCCCATGAAAGCGATCTCTATCAACTTCCCAAGCCGCTTTTTATCCCTGGGCTTATGAAGCTATACCATACCTGCCAGATTGAAGAACTCAAAGACCCTCCCTTTAACCCGCGCCTGCCCCCCTCACTCGCAGGGAGTGATGACATATTTGCAGTGATCGCATCAGGAGATTTGTTAGTACACCACCCCTACGAGAGTTTTTATGCGGTTACTGAGTTTCTACATGCTGCCGCCAATGATCCTAACGTTTTAGCTATCAAGCAAACACTTTATCGGACGGCTGGGGACTCGCCCATCATTGATGCGCTTATCACCGCCGCCGAAAACGGCAAGCAAGTGACAGCAGTTGTAGAGTTAAAGGCACGATTTGACGAAAAAAATAACATCATCTGGGCCCGCCGTTTAGAAAGAGCGGGGGCCAATGTAGTTTTCGGGTTTGTCGGGCTTAAAACCCACTGCAAGGCAACTCTCATTGTCAGGAAGGAAAAAGGCGTACTGCAGCGCTACGCTCATCTTTCCACCGGCAACTACAATTCTTCCACTGCGAAACTTTATACGGATTTAGGCTATTTCACCGCGAACCCAGACATCACAGAAGACATAGCAACCCTTTTTAATATCATCACAGGTTTTGACGTTCTAACTACCACAACACGACTAAAACCTGAAGACATTCAGCCTCGATTAAAAAAAATCAGCATGGCACCCATAAACCTAAGACAGTCCATCTTAACTCTCATCGACCAAGAGATTGCCTTCCACAAGGAGAAAAATAACGGTTTTATCATGGCAAAAATGAATGCTTTGGTTGATAAAGAAATCATCGACGCCCTATATAAAGCCTCACAAGCAGGCGTCATGATTAAACTGATCGTACGAGGGGTTTGCTGCCTTAGACCTGGAATACCAGGTACAAGCGAAAATATTGAAGTTATTTCTATTGTCGATCGCTTTCTTGAACATTCAAGAATTTACTTCTTTAATGCTGGAGGAGAACAAAAAGTCTTTCTTGCTAGCGCTGATTGGATGCCCCGCAATATGGATCGCCGCATTGAAATTTGCTTCCCCATTGAATACCCAGAAGCAAAAAATAGACTCATCCACGAAATTCTGCAAATTGCTTGGGATGATAACACAAAGGCTCGCATTCTGCATAGCAACGGACACTATGAACTCAGAACACCGAAGGATCAAAAGAAAAGTATTAGGTCACAAAGCCGATTTATCGAGATTGCGCGCGAAGGGGGCGTTCAATCGATCCCCTACGACGTGGCCATTCGCTATAACCCCGCTCATAAACAAGGTAGAAGACCAATCGCAAAAAAGAAGGTCAAGCGGACCGAAAAACCTTAACTGAAGGCAAACTTTTTTCATTTACACCATAGTTTGGCCCTATACCCGCTCAATTCTAAAATAATTTTCCATAAAAATTACCTCCCTCCAGCCAGGCCCCCTCACTCAAAGACCCGAATAATCCGACAGGTTACCATCGTTAATCCTAGAATCAGACTTTAACATGCTGTTTATCAATGGTGCCGTAAAACCACGTCGTTTACGGCGTGGATATCAGGCACCAGCCCGAGCAAGCGCGAAAGCGATTGCGAGTTGAGAAAACACATTGTACCTTCCTCTTTGCCGTAGCTTTTTAACCGTTAGGTACCTGTGGCCCTGAAGTAGCTCTTTGACAACTGATAGGGCGTTGACCGGTGAATTCCTCCCGATCGCAAAATCGGTTAGGTACTGAGTGAAACAAAGTATAACCTGAAGCCACCAGGTTGATATGCATAGCGTTGGAATCGGCGGTGGTGTAAGTGGCCAAAAGCCTCCCTCTTGGACGCGAGAGGCTGATCAGCTCATGCCTTTAGCATGAGCAGTAGGGAATCTCCTTCGTTCAACGAAGGGGATGACGTCAACTACATCATCGTCGCCTCCTTTTTGATATTTGGCATATCGCTGAGGGGCTATGATTTAATCAAGCATTTAAAACTGGAGTCCGCTTGCAATCCCCTTCCGTGGAGACCCAGAATTTCAATGCTCATTAGCTCCACGAGGAATTGGATTTACCACGGATACAAGGGAAGATGAACGCATCCGAGCTAAGGATGATACTAAAGATCAGATCCATTTTGACTGCTCCTATGGACCTTTTGCACTTATCGATTTTTCCATAGGTGGATTCGGATTAGTAAGCGACACGTTTATAGGCCGAACATCCTCCATTACCTTTGTAATTGTTTTCAAATGATAAGTCATTTCAAAGTATGCTCCAGGTAAAATTCTTAACAAAGTTTATCTGTCAAGTTAGGTGGTGTATGCTTCTTAACGGAAAATTCTACCATCGTGTAAAAATCTCAGGCTTAAACCTCGATCAAAAAATGTTTCTGTTTCAAGAGTTGAAGATCTACCTCATCCACGGCAAAGTCACAATGCCTCGCGTATCTTAGTCGTTATACCAGACTCCCCTGTCGTCTTGATGCATATTGAATTTTTAAATAGCATGTCCAAAACTTGGGATGAATTAATGGGAATTTTACCCAAGCGCGATGAAAAAAGCGTCTCGCATAAAATCTACGGTTGATGTTTTTAGCCTTCTAGACATGTGATACAGAGCCTAACTCAATTTTTTGCAAAAGATTACCATGGTCCCGTTTGCGTAAAAACAAAACCCCGCCGTAACCGCGGCGCACTACAGAAAGAAACTTTAACATCTAAAATTGCCAAATAACAGCCGCGGGCATTGCAATCTTTTTATAGAGATAGGCACCTGGAAGTTCACCGTTTTTATCAATTCCAATACTACCCTTTGCATACGTCACACCAATTTGACCCGTCCAAATTCCACTGAAAAAACCTACATCTCGTGACTTCATCGCAAACTTTTTTTCGATTCCTAATCCAATCTCGTAAAGCGGCGTAAGCTCAGATAGTCCAGCAAAGATTTGTGCAAGCTCCATCGTACCAAACCCCGCACGAGACCCTTCCCCCAACCCACCTTGCCCAAGGGCGGCGGGTTCATAACGAAATCCACTTAGAAAACTAGTCCCCGCACGAAAACGCAGGACATGGCCGATTCTAACGGCAAGAGTGTCATATAAATCACGCTTTTTTTCCTTCAGCTCGACTAATGAAAACGTCTTTTGAGATTTAGAGTGGTGCTTATAGTCCAAATCAATCATCAGCTTTGATTTTGGCGTAACTTCGAGCATAGCCCCCACAAGAACACCCGCAAAGGGATTCGTTAAAACGCTATGGGACGAGCCACTTCCACTTAAATCGGGGCCTCCGTCAGCGAAGAGTGGACTATCAACCCTTAAGTCTAAAGTCTGTGATTTCAGGATATCTAGCGCTGCCCCCAAAGTTAACTTCCCACCCGCAAAGGAGCGGACACTCCCCCCCCGCATCGCTAAAACTTCCGCTGTACCTGTAATATCCGCCAAACTCCCGCCACCTGAAGCATTAAGTGTTGCGTCGATCCCAACCTTTGCGTAGTTCACTGAAATACCAAAAGCATAATCAGAAATCTCTTTGCCATAAGTGAGCTCCCCCGCACCAAGTAAAGAGCCTTTTGCTTTTAAATCGACTGAATTCTGCTGGCCCAAAACCACTACGGGTACACCCTTTTTCTCAATAGGCACACTAATTGGCAGAGGAGGTAGAATGAAACCGCCAATACCAGTTGAAGGAGAAAGTTTATATATAAACGCTGGCCGGGCCGTTACTGATATTAAGCCTAAACCTGAGTTAGTCTGACTAATACCCTGAAATCCTGGGTACCTTGCACGCACCACCTCAGACTTATAAACCTCTGGCGCATAATAGAGCTCCGATCGCTTTAGCATCGCAGCGTGCGCTGGATTTAACCTCGAAGTTTCAGCAGTAGGGTAGGCACCTCCCACCCCACCAACTAAGGGGTTCGCATAACCTTGATAGCTTAGGAGCCAGCCGACAATCCATGTCGCTTTAATAACCCAATGCATTTGAGCCTCTAGAGTTTGATCTGAGAATCTAAATCAACAACAGTGGTATTATTGCTCGATCAGCATCAAACCATCAACCATACTTTTTAGTCCGGTAGCAAGAAAAGAAGAAATCTGTTTTTCAACCGCACTATCAAGCCCGAGGCGATTGACATTGACATCAATAAAAGCATCGACATAAACATCTCCAGCATGGGGCACAACGAGGACTAAAGCTTTAAAGTTTTTAAGAAGAGAGACCTCAAACGGTCGATCTACTGTGGTTTGGACCGTGACTGCAATCATATTATCAATCACTTGTCCGTCAAACTGAATATCATGATCAGCGAGGATCGCTCCCTCCACATGGATATTGAGCTTCATCGAAAACTTCAGTTCTTTGATATCTAGCTCGGGAGCTTTTAAAAGAGTTATTTTAGGCTCAACTAACCCGTCTAATGCTTTCGCAGCACTATTTGGTAACTTAATTTCTCCAGGTTTTGCATCACCTCGATGCGCCATGGACTTTCCAACTAACGAGGCGATATCCAGTAAATTTTTATTAAGCCAAACCTGTCCCCGCACTGCTTTGTGAACTGTCTCACCATCTGTCGCATCCGATGACTTAAAATCCGTGAAATAAAACTTATCCGCAGTATTGTAATTTACCGCTGCCCTCCCAGGCAGAACACAACCTGCAGTCTCAAGATCTAAGTTTTTAGTGGAGGGTGGCTCATCACGCCCTTTAAGCGTATCGCATAGGTTTACGGTCTTTTGATCAAGACTTGCTGAAGATCCCGAAAACAAATCATCCACATCGGATGCTGAAGGCACAGGAGCCCCACATCCAAGAAGTATAAAAAATAATGTAAGCGTATGGCGCACGTTACCCTCCTCTACCTATTTAAAGGATCGGCAAACTTGCTCTTGAGTATGAGGCTAAATTTTAAAAAGATATTATTTTTGTTTATATATCAAATAGATAGGTCACAATTTTCGCAAAATCGAGAGAGCGGAAATTGGTTGGCAGTGGTGGCCGGAAGATGCGCCTTTGTCCATTTAAAGACCGCCACTGCGACTAAACTAAAACACGGTGGCAGATCTCTGCCACCGTGTTTCACCCGGAAGTCCGACTTATCTATTCTAAGAGAAAGCTAAATTAACCGTGTCCGCACCCACCACAATCACCACAATCACCACAGTCACATCCATCACCACAACCATCACCGGGACAACCATGCCCAGCAAATGCAGAAGTGTTCACTAACGCCATAGAAAAAACAGTCAATACTGCAAATAGAGCCTTCTTCATAAAACCTCCAAAAATTGATTAAAATTAGTTTTTTTTAAGAAGACGGACTCCGGGATGTCGAGTTAAATTAACTTAACACCAAGCTTTAGGCGGCCGCTCCAAAGTTTCTAGCAGTGGAGAATGGTATTCAAAATTGTGATTAAGCGAGACGATTGAGGAAAAATATTCTGGCTCAGGAATTGTTAAGTAGATCGTAAACTGAGTAGGTTTAAGTGACATAGGAGCCTGGCACATGTGGGTGCAGCTAGTACATACCTCACAAGAAAGTGGATCTTCACAGCATTCCAAACAATCTAAGTCGGGAACTGACTGAGTAAAAGCATAGAGGCCTGTGCTATAGCTGGTGACCAGCACAGCAACAACGATCATGCGCATGATGCGGATAAACGCCATAGGCAACTCCTTACTGCTAAATTCGATCTTAGCGTAGGAGTAAAAAGAATGCTAGCAAAATCTTATTTAGTTAAAATTTGTGCTTCTCGCAAAAAAGCCTCGACTTCGTGAGGAGATTTAAATAGGTGCGATAAAATTCCACGCTTACGCGCCCCTTCAATATTTTGAGGCATGTCATCTATAAACACACATTGTTCAGGTCTTACTTTTGCAGTTTTAAGTGCGGCATCGTAAAACGCCTGTTCCGGTTTCATGGCTTTGATTTGGTAAGAAAAAACTAGTTCGTCAAATTGTTTAAAAAAAGGGTATCTAGACTGGGCAAAACTCATATGCATATCACTTGTATTTGAAACTAGTACAAGTTTTTTGCCCTGATCTTTTAAACAATTTAATAACCGCACCATTTCGTGAATTTCTTCAAATATATCACTTGCGGCAAAAAGCCACTCCTCATTTGAAAAGGGCTTTGCTGTTAGTTTACGAAATCTAGCAAGCAATTCAGAAGTCTCAATCTCGCCGGCTTCATAGCGCCAAAAAAGTTTATCGCAAGAAAATTCACCCCGCACTATACTGACGTCAACTTCCATGACATTGGCAATCTGTTGATACATCTTCTCATGACTAAACTTAAGTAGAACGTTGCCCAAATCAAATAAACAAGTACGAATCATAAATGCCTTTATTTAAAATTCACGGTATTTTTTGGCGTTACCCTTTGCTAAATGCACAGGATACTTTGCTGCATTTTTTTCTATTTTTTTCGACATCGCATCTTTTAGATCGATATTCAAAATATCAGCGATCCGTAAAATGTAAGAAAGCACATCAGCTACCTCCTCTTTGACATGCAAGGCCTTGGCCTCATCCAGCATTATTTTAGTGGCCTCTTCGGGAGTTAACCATTGAAAAATTTCGACGAGTTCTCCTACTTCACCTGATAGGGCCATCACCAGATTTTTAGGTGTATGATAAACCTCCCAATCCCTTTCACGAGCAAATTCTCTCAGCTTTTTTTGCATCTCTTTAGTATCCACATCACACTCCTAATCCGTAAGAACTCGACACTTATCATAAATTTCTTGTAATTCGAGCAAGGGGTCACTGTGAATCGTCAAACCACTACCTGCCGCGTAATAGCCTTCGCCCTTATTATTTATATATAAAGTGCGAATCAAAACAGAAGAATCAAAATAACCGAGGTCGCTATGATAAAAAATATTACCCATAAAAAAGCCACGACTGCGCTTTTCAAATGTTGCAATTGCTTTCATAACTTCAATTTTTGGCGCTCCCGTAATTGAACCAGCCGGTGCAAGTGCATAAAAAAGGTCTTTTAACGTAAGATCGGCTTTAGGCTTCGACGTAACCTTTGCCTCAAGGTGGTGAACCCGGTTCGTCGTTAGTAGCCTTTCTGGATATTCTACCTTTACCGAACCCGGGTAAGACATTCGGGATAAATCATTGCGCATTAAATCAACGATCATATGAAGCTCAGCCAAATCTTTTTTACTGCGAAGCAAGGATGCTGCCAATTCCCTGTCTTTATCTTCTGACAAAAAATCTCGCACTGCAGTGCCTTTAATGGGAAAGGTTGCGAGGCAGTCTCTACCCTCTCTGCCGATAAATCGCTCAGGACTAAACGACGCGATCATGTCACCTTGAAATCGAATCAAGGCGCTATATCCACCGCCAAACTGGTCTAAGCGGGCTAATAACCACGCAAGGGTTACAGGTGAAGTCGTGCGGAAATAGCGCAGGAGGTTTATTTGGTAATACCGTCCCGCGAGAATTTCATTTTTTGCCTGAGCAGCAAGGCTAAGATATTCGGCGTCCGTAATTTCGGCAGTTAACTTAGTCCCCTTGCATTCAACATTTTGTGGTTCAGACTTAAGGAGGCCTATCACCTCACCAAGCGTCGCCTGGTCCACATCCCCAAGCGCAAAAACCCGCCTAGACTCATGCTCAAATAAGAGGGCAGCTTCAACCCGAAAGAATTTTGACTGAGTAAAGGTTTGCGTCCTTAAATCGTCATACCCGACTAGACCCATCACTCCCTTGTTCCAAGCGTCTCCCTCCCAAATGCCCAAGGGTCGCGATAGGGCGTCTTGGGCTGAAACAGGAGAAAAGCGAGTTGCAAATAAAGAGACACGGCCGCTCAGACCGGTGAGGACTAAAACATCCCTAGAACCAATCAATTGTACGAGTGGTGATAGTCGAAATGTTACCGCGTCTGCTACATGCCTCATGCGCCACCTCAAAAATCGTGCGTGGACCAGTGTACCCAAAATCCGGTAGGATGCCACTCACATTGGGCTGTAGGTTGAAAGGTTAAAAAATGAGTCAGCACGGTTTTAAAAAGGTAGGAGTTGTTGGTGCAGGGCAGATGGGAAGTGGAATTGCTCAGGTATTAGCCGTAGGGGGACTTTCGGTGGTACTTTGCGATGTAAATCCTAATCAACTTGAGAAAGCAAAAACAAGTATTGAGGGATCCCTGAGCAAACTAGTTTCTAAAGGCAACCTATCAGACGACATGAAGCAAGCTGCCTTAAAACAGTTATCGTACACGACCAATATTTCAGATCTTTCCGACAGAGATCTGGTAATTGAAGCCGTCATCGAAAATGAAGCCCTCAAAAAAGAGATCCTAACCAAACTTGACCAAATTCTAAGTAAAGATAGTATTATTGCCTCTAACACCTCTTCGATTCCTATTACCCGCTTAGGTCGAGCAACCAATCGTCCTGAACTCGTCATTGGCATGCATTTTATGAACCCCGTTCCGCTTATGAAACTTGTGGAAGTGATCCCAGGAATGGCGACTTCAGAAGCTACCACCCAAAGAATATTGAGTCTTTGCCAAACACTCGGCAAAGAAGTCAGCCGGTCGCAAGACTATCCAGGGTTTGTGGTAAACCGTATTTTAATGCCCATGATTAATGAAGCATTTAACGCGCTTATGGAAGGGGTTGCGAGTCCTGAAGACATCGATAAAGGCATGAAACTAGGAACCAACCAGCCCATGGGTCCACTTCAGCTTGCTGATTTTATTGGACTAGATACCTGTCTAGCCATTATGGAAGTATTATTTTCCGGATTTAAAGATCCGCGCTACCGTCCTTCACCGCTCTTGCAAAAATATGTGGAAGCAGGATTTTACGGCAGGAAATCAGGGCGGGGTGTGTACCAGTACCAATAGTAAATTGAGGTTTTTTTATGTCAGATACGTTTAATTCGATCATAGTAAAAAAAGATGGTGCCGTTATCCGCGTGACCATTAACCGCCCTAAACAGCTAAATGCCCTCAATAGCTCAGTTTTAACTGAGCTCCATCAAGTGCTTGCTGAAGTCGTTGAGGAGCAAACAAGGGTGTTAGTCCTTGAAGGCGCCGGGGATCGTGCGTTTGTTGCGGGTGCTGATATCGAAGAAATGTCGGGCCTTAGCCCGGCAGAGGCTCGGGAATTTTCGCGACTGGGGCAATCCGTCATGACCTTGATGGAAACCTTGCCGATCGTTGTCGTCGCTAAGGTACACGGCTATGCCCTTGGTGGTGGATGTGAACTGGCGATGGCGTGTGACCTCATCATCTGCGACCATAGCGCTAAATTTGGGCAACCCGAGGTTAATTTGGGACTTGTTCCAGGCTTTGGGGGAACGCAAAGACTCGTAAGAAGAGTCGGACAGCATGCGGCACTTGATATGCTGCTTTGTGGGCGTGGGCGCACTGTTTCTGGCATTGAAGCTCACCAGATTGGTATTGCCTCGCGCGTTGTCGAAGATGACAAGCTTGAAGCTGAGGTTCAAAAGGTACTGGCGGCCCTCTTAGGAGCGGGCCCTGAGGCCATCAGCGAGACGAAGCGCCTTGTCAGAACAGCTCTTGAGACGCCGTTAGGAAGTGGCCTTAATGCTGAATCCCTCGCGTTTGGTAACGCCTTCGCTTCTGATGAAGGGGTAGAGGGAATGACGGCCTTTATTGAAAAAAGACAGCCTTCTTTTAGCCAACGCTAACTATACTTGACGTAATTAACCTGACAGGACTACAAAAGAACCAGAGATTGGGGAGGGATAAACCTTCCTTTTATAGGAGCTGACGTTATGACCCTTGCATTCGAAAAACCACTCAAAGATTTCCTTAAGAATTTCCAAAAAGATTTGAATCTACTTCAGAAAAGACTCAAAAAGGAAAGTGACCAGTTCGTTAATAAAGCTAAAACTGCTGCTGATAAGAAAGTCTTGAACGCTAAGAAAAAAGAGCTAGAAGCGTTAGTAGAGCAAAAACTAGCTCAGCTTGAACCAACGATAAACAAACTAGTTCACGATTTAAACACCACCGCAAAAAAAGCGGGCGTGGATTTAACGAAACTAGAAAAAACAGTAAAATCGAATATCTCTGCTGCTCGCACCAAGCTAGCAAAAGACGTTGGTGCGATTAAGAAGAAAACAGCTTCAAAGGTAAAAGCTAAGGCAAAAGCTCGGAAAGCCAACCCCACTAAGAAAGCGGCAACTCGCGCAGATACGAGTGTGAGTGAAACGGCCGAGTGAGTCACCAGCAGTACTTTAGAAAGCATGTAAAAAAGCTGTCGCCTCGTCTTTTGTCATGGTACCGCCGGGTGGGGAGAGATCTCCCCTGGCGAACTAAATGGCAAGAATCAGGGGATCCCTACGTTGTGTGGGTTAGTGAGATTATGTTGCAGCAAACCGTCATTAAAGCGGTCTTGCCTGTGTACGAGAGTTTTCTAGTTCGCTATCCCACCGTGACAGATTTAGCTCGAGCATCAGAAGATGATGTAAGATTAGCTGTTAGGGGTCTTGGGTACTACCGCAGATTTGGTATGCTACATAAGGCTTCGCAAATCATCGCCTCAAA
>JACCDO011650609.1_pt1 | contig 15953 bp, 14 predicted proteins | sample 7446101 | NCBI WGS metagenome assembly JACCDO01 (sample SAMN15323440, study PRJNA562643) | freshwater metagenome | isolation source: river surface water | place: USA:Blue River Watershed | collected 2017-08-16
AAGGAATTGCGAGAAATTAATAAAATAACAAGAATTGAGAAACCGTATAGAATGACACTTTTAGAATCACAAATACCAGTTCAATTTAAAGCTGCCGCAATGAAAAAAGTAAATTCGTTACGATATATGGAACCTGGTAGTGGTGAATTTTACAAAATTAAAAACTGGGTTGATACTTTTATGCGTATTCCATTTGGAAAACACGAAGGTTTGCCAATTAGTATTGAAGATGGCGTTGAAAAGTGTCACGATTTCATGGAAAATGCGCAGAAAACATTAGATGCGGCAGTTTATGGTTTGAATGACGCAAAGATGCAAATAATGCAAATGTTAGGACAATTGTTGACAAATCCGAAATCAATTGGAACTGCGATTGCGATTCATGGACCGCCAGGCACAGGTAAGACCAGTTTAGTTAAGGAAGGAATTAGTAAGATTTTGAACAGACCATTTGCGTTTATTGCGCTAGGAGGCGCAACCGATAGTAGTTTCTTAGAAGGTCACGGTTATACATATGAAGGTTCAACATGGGGTAAAATCGTTCAAATATTAATTGATAGTAAGTGTATGAATCCAGTAATATATTTTGATGAATTAGATAAGATTAGTGATACGCCGCGAGGCGAGGAAATTGCCGGTATTCTGACTCATTTAACAGATACTTCACAAAACTCGCAGTTTCACGACAAGTATTTTGCCGAGATCAACTTTGATTTAAGTAAGTGTCTATTTATATTTAGTTACAATGATGAATCGAAAGTAAATCCGATTTTGAAGGATAGAATGTATAGAATAAAGACAAAGGGATACAATCAAAAGGAGAAGACGAATATATCAAAGAGTTATTTATTGCCAAGAATTTGCGAGCAAGTGCGTTTTACTAATTCGGAAATAATTATTCCTGATCAAACAATTCATTATATAATAGATAATCATTGTAATAAAGAAGATGGTGTGAGAAACTTGAAGCGTTGTCTAGAAATAATACATACTAAACTTAATTTGTATAGGTTGATGAAACCAGGTTCGAATTTATTTGAACAAGATATGTCGTTAAAAGTAGAGTTCCCTTTTACTATAACAAGAGAAATAGTTGACAAGTTGATAAAGAAGGAAAGTGAAAACATTTCGGCGCTGTATAGCATTTACGCTTAAATCCATATTTTAACATTTCCAATGCCGATTATTATAATAAAAATTAAAACACCTTAAACCATTTAAAAATTTATGTATAAATAATATAAACCATTATGAGTTTAGATTATTTTTTATCGTGTAAAAAAAACTATATCAAGATAATTCAAAAATTGGAATATATACTAGAAACACTTGATGATATTACTTATATATCTCTCAATAAATCTCCAAATGATTGTGATATAGAAAATAACAAGACTTTTTTTACTAGTAAAATACAACATTTCAAAGGTTTGGTTAATATTTGCAATGATAATTTGGAAAAATTATGCTGTCATAATTATATTATTGATACAATAGAAATAGACGTAGAAAGGTCAGAAACCATCGAATATTGTTCTATATGTGAAATTGTAAAACCCTAATTTTTGTCTTTAAGTAGTTTCGCCAATTTATTATTTAATTTGCAATATTTTTCGAATTTCAAAGACTTTTTTGGAAAATCGATTTTTGGACATTTATTTTTGTCCATTTTTGAAAAATGAAAATACTTTTGGGAATTTAAAAACAGTGATTTTTTGAATTTTTACTGAGACCATAAAAAAAATTAGCGTCAGGTCACCAAAAAAATAATTCAAAGTTTGTGACGATAAAATTTTTTTATGAAAATATTAATTATTTTGAAAAATACTTAGGGATTTTTTCCATTGCTAATATATCAATGTTTAGCAATGAATTTGTCCCCAAAAATCCCCTAAATTTTTGTTGTGATAAATGTGATTATATTACGTCTAATAAAAAAGATTATTCAAAACATATTAACACGAATAAACACAAAATCAATGAAAATCAATGTTTTTCAATCCAAAAATCCCCAAAAATCCCCACATACGAATGCTCTTGTGGAAAATCGTATAAGGATAATTCGGGGTTATGGAGACATAAAAAGAAATGTAAAAATAATGGGTCAAATATTGATGAAAATGAAAAATTTGAATTAAATGATCCAAATGATTCAGTAGAATTAATAAAATATTTAATGCAAGAAAATTCAGAGTTTAAACAAATGTTAATAGAGCAAAATAAGCAAATGATAGAAATAGCGAAAACTGCGGGAACGTATAATAATATTACAAATACGAATTCACATAATAAATCTTTCAACTTAAATTTCTTTTTAAATGAAACTTGTAAAGACGCAATGAATATTATGGACTTTGTGGATTCTCTCAAGATCCAACTTTCGGATTTGGAAAATGTTGGAGAGTTGGGTTATGTAGAAGGTATTTCAAATATTATTATTAAAAATTTGAATTTGTTAGATGAAACCAAGAGACCGGTTCATTGTACTGATACAAAACGAGAAGTACTATATGTTAAAGATGAAAATAAGTGGGAAAAAGAAAATGAGGAAAAATCAAAAATGAGAAAAGTGATAAAACATGTTACACATAAAAATTCGAAATTATTAAAGGAGTTTAAACAGAAGTATCCAGGTTGTGAAAAAAGTGAATCAAAATACTCGGGTAAATATGATAAACTTATTATTGAATCAATGGGTGGCAAAGGGGATAATGATATAGAAAAGGAGGATAAAATAATTAAAAATATTTCTAAGAAAATAACAATAGATAAGAATATGTAGAATAATATAATTTTTATATTATTTTACCAAAATGAATTTGCGTGTTTTACCAAATGGTATTTGTATTATCCCACCACATACCGTCACCTTTTTTCACATTATATAATGCTCTGAATATTTGTGACCTAGACAAAGGAATATTACATCTATATTTATCAAGAGGATGAGGATTTGTTTTTAATTGTGCCATTAACGCTTTCTTACGAATTACCTGTCTTTGTTGAAAGGCAAAATAAACATAAAATGTTTCAAATGATAAGTATCTAATTGGGATTAAATCTTGGTTATTTTCTTGGAAATTTTGTAAGTATTCATCACAAATAGCAATACCAGATATATCAGCAAGATCTTCTCCAACACCAATAGATGCATCAAATTGAATTCCATCTTTGGCAGCAGCTTCTTCATATTGTTTAATAACATTCTCTTGTATTTTTTTGAAATCATTTTTATCTTCAGGTGTCCACCAATCAAATAATACTCCATTTGCGTCATATTTACTGCCCACATCATCAAACCCATGAGACATTTCGTGACCAAGAGTAAAACCAATATGTGCCAAATTATATTCAATTCCTCTTTCATCTAGATCAACAAAAGGTTTTTGCATATATCCTTGATTAATATATATACAATTTTTAGAAGGTGTATATGAAGCGTTTACTATATACGCTTGTGTTCCTGTCATTTTAACTGGATATTGTGTCCAATCCATCATTGGAATATCAATATATGGTTGCCCCTCTAATTCAATAAATTTTTTATGTCTCCATGTATATATTTTATACATATTATCATATAAATTAGTGCCATAATTTAGATCAGGATCTTCACGTAAATGTTCAGGTTTACCTATTATAAATTTGAATTTATCCAGTTTATCAAGTGCATAATTTTTAGTTTTTGCTTGCATCCAAGTATTTCGCATTAAAATTCTTTTAAATACAACTTTAAGATCATTACATAATGTATTTACATATTTTGTTACCAGTGGATTACTATATTTTTCCATATACTGGTTTGTTAAAAATGTATTAAAGGGTATGGACATATATAATGAAGCGCTAACGGCATCACTTTTATTAATAACTTCTTGACCTCTTTCATACTTACCATAAAATTCATATGGTATTTTTTCCCATACCCTTGTTACCCTGGCGATTCTTTTCAATAATATCCAAACCCAGTGTGTGCGCCATTTTTGTGTATTCCAATTTTTCAAAAATAAATCAGTACCACATTTTAAATAGTTCAAACTACTTGTTATAAAAAAAGATGGAACAGTTTTATAACCAAGACTTTTAGAAAATTGTCTCCAATCAAAACCATATTTACTTAACGCTTCATCCACAGTTACTCTATTATACAGTTTTTCTTCTTTAGATGTAATATCTGTACATCCTAAAGCATTAAAAACATCTACTCCTACATTAAAAACATCATTTGTATCAAAACCGTGACCTTTACCTAAACAATTGTCAAATAAATTTCTACATGTTTTTTTAAATGATGCTCTATATTTTTTTTTATATTCAACATCAACACCATCATCATAATATACATTTAAGTCAAGTAAAGCAAATTGATGTGAATCTATATAAGATCTAAATTTTGTAGGTTCTTTATCATCTGGATTTACAGACCAAACAAAAGGGGCGTCGGAAGCGGTCATTTCATTACTATTAATAAACGCTAGTAAATCCCAAGGATTTCCTTTTTCTATAAATGTGTCAATTGTTTTAACAGCTTCAACTGCCAATTTTTTACTATCTTTAATGCTATTCATTTTAATAACTGAATTGTAAAAATTTTTCAAATTTTGCGCTAGTTTGTTATTATGAGTTTTAATATAATCTAAAATAATTGTATTTAATTCTCTATAAACTTTATCCTGAGTTAATCTAAAATCGTCAATTTGTACGATATATTTTTGTTGTTCTTCTAATGTTACTTCTTTTAACCAATTATAGTTAATGTAATCATAATAGTCATTTTGAGGTTTAATACTATGTGGAGAAAATTTAGATAATAATTGTTTGACAAAATGTTTTTTCTGTAATTTATTTGATATTTTTAAATGACTCTTTGGTATTTTTTTACTAAATTCTTCTTCAAATGATTTCAAACCTATAGGACATAATGCTAAATCTTTCTTTCTAATATTTTTCTTTGTAACATTTTTTTTTATAGCATTTTTTCTTGTTTTCGTCATTTATATAGTATAATAATATTTAATCATGATACTTAAATATTATTTCTAGAAGTAAAACATTATTTATTATTTTTAATATTCTGAGTAAGGAACATTATTACCGCCTCTAGTAATAAGATAATTGTATTGTGCTCCAGTCATCGCAGCACAACCAGTACTTGTACTATATGTATTTGGACAATATTCGGGTTTAAACTCTGTATTAGCGAACATTAACATTTCGCCCTCAGGAAGAGGCACTGGTTGTTGAGGTCGCGCCAAAAACGCCTTAACACCGGCGCTAACAGGTTGACCAGGTTTAACAGTCATATCTTGAGCGCTCCATGATGAAGTATCAACAGGAGTATCATTACCTAAACTATAAAGAGCTGATTCGCCATAATTAATATTGGCGCCAGTGAAACCTTCAGTAGTTGTAGAGGTTCCAGAAGTAGTAGAAGCAGAAGATCCATCAGAAGTGGTTTGAGTCGCAAGTTGTTGATTTGCTTGAACTTGTTGAACCTTTGCTTTGACCTTTTGCATTATTTGACCAGAAGCGTCTTGTAATTGGCCTTCCATACCTTCAATCAAACTATAAAAATTGCAACAACTACATAAAGTATGTCCAACTATTATTAAATAAAGTACGGCAATCAAGATTAAAATCTCGAGACTAATCTTATATCCAAATATTGAGATATCCATATTATACATATTTCATAGATAATAATTTTCCTTTACTTTTATCTAAAAATAAGTCAATGGAAGCGTTATAATCATAAAATCGAATATTATGTACATAGAATGTTTTTTTATTTGTTAATAAATGATATAGTTTATTTTCATTTTTACATAATTGTTTTTTTGAATTAATTTTATTCTCTAAATAATTATCATAAATTTCATTTAAATTTAATGTAGATGATAATTGTATATTTTTATCACATATAGTTAAATTAGGTCCTCCCTCGAATATTTTGTCACCTAAATTATATGTATATTGACCATTTAAATTTCGCCCATCTATTTCGACAATTCCATAAACACTTTCATTGTTTTCCAAAATATCACCAATAAATATATCTTTAATTTGTTTAATATGTCCATCACTGAGTTTAATTTCAGTATTTCCTACAAATCCACCATCTAAAAATTTATGTATATCCTTTTTCTCGTTAAACATATGGTTTGTATTTTTCTGAATATTATTAATATCTTCGTCGCTAATTTCATCCCAATCACTGAAAATATACTCACCGATTTCAATTGTTTTGTTTGTAGTATTTAAACAGTATAAGTAGGGTTCTTGATAAAAACTACATTTTTTCGCATTAGGATGTTTTGATACGGGTATCCATTTATCACCATACTTTATAATATGTGAATCAGATACAATGATATCATCCAATTCATACATTACAGACCCTTTTGTTTCGACAGTAATTTTGCTAGTTACTATATTACCACCAATTAATACATCTCCGACATTAATATCTGTAATTTTTTTTTCTACACCATTATACATATTTATATATGTATTTTTATCAAAACATTTTATATGTGGAATACTTTTTAATCCTTTTATGCCAAGTGTGTTATTTAAAAATGTTAAAATTATTGCCATAGGTATAGCAATTGATAAAAATATTCCAGTGTTTACAGCAGCAATTCCCCAAGTAAATGGAAGAGCCCACATAATAGCAATTGACGCGGCTAAAGCAATCAATATTATAACTATGAATTGAGCGATGGCACCTAATAAAGATTTTAAGGTATAATAAGATCCTAGCAATGTAAATAATCCAGCGGTCATTGTTCCTTGTATTTTGCCAATTAAGTCTCTAAAACTAATAATGATTTGTTGTAATGGTATCATTATATTCATTAATCGTCCCATTATTTCCTCCGTAACTGATTGGAAAAACCCTCTTAGTTTATCAAACATTGCTCTTACAGAGTTTAATGAATTTGATAAATTACCAATAAGAGTTTGAAATGACGCAGTGACATTTGTTAATGGCGCCAAAGCGTCACCGGTTATACTAGTTAATATGCTTTGAGTACAATATGTAAAGTTTTGTGCGGTGTATTCTGTGGCGGTGACACCTTCCGGATGTGTTATAAATCCGGCAATAGGTATAATTTGAGGTTTACATCGTTGGTTTGCCCAATCATCAATAATTGGTTGTGAATTAATCATTATATGACAATATGAAATAGCGACAATTAGTACAAATGTTATTACAATTAGCATTATTACAGAAGAACCATATTGATCAAGATATGTTAAATTTTCATACATTTTCTTAAAATTTTCAAATCCTCCATCAGTATTATTTTTAATATTATTACTCATATATAGTAAATGGATAATTATTCATTTACTATATTCTCAATTTAACATTATTTTATTATTTTATTATTTTCTTAAATTTCAAATATTAAGTTTTAAGATATAGTCTTCCCAATCCCAAAATATTTGGTTACCTATTTGGATTTTATGATCGCTGGTAATTAAACAAGAAAACCAATCACTCTTTTTATCAGATATTTCGGCTTCATCATAATCTTCAACTTTACAAAATCTTTCGACGTCTTTCTCAAATACTAAATGTGAACCAGTAACATATATATCATCATTGTTTACACCTTTACCTTTTATTACATACAACGGAACAGGATTACGCTTATTATCTATTTTCATAACCGATTCAACAATCGAACCATTTTCTAAAATGTCTCCTAAATCTATATCTTTCATTGTCTTAATATTTCCATTTTTTAGTTTAATTAATGTTTCAGGGTGAAAGCATTTACCAAGAGCGCGCACTAGTTGACCACTAGGACCATTCCAAGCACTTCCCATAGTTTGAACACTTCCATCCATCACATACATGAGACTAACCATAATACCAATTGTTTTACCAATTAAATCTTTAATTGATATTGTAATTTTTTGAAATTCAATAACTAAATTTAAAAATACACCAAATACAGATTGTATTGTAGAAGACATAAATGTTCTTACTTTGTCGAACATAGCGCGAACCATATTTATATCATTTGTAAATCCGCCTAATGTATTGCTAATAGATGAAGTGACATATGTGAGAGGTTGCAATAAATAACCCATAAAGTCGGTTTGCATATTTTGAATACAATATGCGAAATTGCTTTCGATATTATCTGCGAAAGGCATATACATAGGGTTACAACGATACAAAGGCCAATTTGCTTTGATTTCTGCCAATTGACTATAATAAAAAACACCTGCTGCGTATATCGCAAACGCTAAATTAACATATATAAAATTAACCCAGTTTTTTCCCGATGGCATAACTTATATTATTAATATATAATTATTCGTGTATTTTCACAATAATTGCTTTTATTTTTTATTGCGTCGTGATTTTCTTCTTTTAATAGTTCTCCTCTTAGATTTTCTTCTACCACCACTGTAGCAACCCCATGACCAATTAGGGTTTCCGCCTTTTTTTCGTCTAGAACCACCTTTTTTCATTGCAGCAGCGTCATATTGAGCGTTTGCTGCCGCTTGTACACTATTTTGAGCGTTTTGAGTAGCGACCGCATTTGCGCCACTAGTATCACCAGGCATTTGTGGAACGGTAATAGCGCCGCCCCTTCTCATTTTTCTACGACCTCCAACTGCGTTAGCGAGTGCTGCTTGCTGTATTGACTGATTATTCCTTGCTGCCATTGCCGAAGCACCGGGACTTCCCGCTAATGGTGCTTGAGTAGTTGGCAATAATAAACCTGGAACATTACTATTAGTAGACATTTATATATTTATAATATATTTTAATTAGTTTTAAATAAAAAGGTTTAAAAATTAAATACTTAAATTAGTATAAAATGGACGATAAACAAAGGTTACAACTACAAAACATGATTAAAGCCAACAATGTTGAGGATCAAACCGATTTAATACGCAATTTGAAACATAGTCATATTTTGAGAAACGAGGTTAACAATATGATTATGATTAAGGCTAAATATAGAGGCGATGATGAAAAAATTGCTCAAGAATGTATGAACGAATCGAATTTTTTATTTACATATTACACTGATATTTTTAACAAAGTGAAAAAGGATGAAATCGAAATTAGTTTGTTATATAAATTTTTGGATATTTTAGGAAAAATCGAGGAAGGCGAATTGGACCAACACGAGGGATCATTTCAAGTAGGAACAATATTGAAAGATATTTATGTAGATAGTGCTTTAAAGAAGGCGGAAAAGTTAGATGCGGCAAATGAAACCGAAAAGGTAGAACCAAAGAAGGCGAGTGTGAATATATCATGGAAACAATTTAAGACGATGAAATAAATAATCTTGTAAAACTATATGAAAAATACATAAACATATCTCAACATAATAAGATATATTTATGTCAAAAAAATATTCCACCACTACAACTCTTGTAATAGTAGAATCACCTGCCAAATGTAAGAAAATAGAAGAGTATTTGGGTCCTGGTTATAAATGCGTTGCTTCATTTGGTCATTTACGTGAATTGTCTTCTCTCAAAAGTATTGATATAGAAAATAATTTTGCGCCAACATATACAATTATTGACAATGCGATAAAGAAAAAACAGATTGCTTTCATTAAAAAGGAGATCAAAAATGCTCATGAAATAATACTGGCGTCTGACGATGATCGTGAAGGTGAGAAAATCGCCTATTGTGTAGCGCAAATTTTTGATTTAGATATAAATAAAACAAAGCGTATTACATTTAACGAAATTACAGAATCCGCGCTCCAGCACGCAATAAAAAATCCAAGAACAATTGATATGGATTTAGTTCACGCTCAACAAGCGCGTCAAATATTGGATCTATTGGTAGGTTTTAAGGTGACACCAATGTTGTGGAAATTTATAAATAAAAATAAGGATAATTCTTTAAGTGCTGGTAGATGTCAAACGCCGGCGCTCAAACTGATTTATGATAATGAACAAGATATTAAACAAGCAGAAGAGAGAAAGGTGTATAATGTAACAGGTATATTCACAAATTCGAATATAGTGTTTGATTTATCTCCGCAAAATAAATATGAGACCGAAGATGATATAACGGATTTCCTAGATGGATCCGCGGATTTTTCACATATTTACACATGTTCTAAACCGGTTAAGACTGTAAAAAAGCAACCGGAACCATTTACAACATCATCATTGCAACAAACAGCAAGTAATGAATTACATTATGCGCCAAAAGAAACAATGCGAATATGTCAAACTTTATATGAAGCGGGATATATAACATATATGCGTACAGATTCGAAAACCTATAGTAAGGATTTTATTGATTCGGCAAAAAAATATATTGTCAAGACTTATGACGCCAAATTTATAAATGAAAATATAGATGATTTAATAACAGGTGCTGTAAAAGAGGAAACAAAAAAAAAGAGTAAAAAGGTAGATAAACCCTTAACGCAAGACGCACACGAAGCAATTCGACCCACAAATATTTCTCTCTTTGAACTTCCTGAGACAGTAGATTCAAAGGAACGAAGGATGTATAAACTCATTTGGGAACATACGTTGGAAACATGTATGGCGCAAGCAATATTTTTCTCGATAACAGCAAATATATCAGCATTTCAAGATACAAAATTCACGTATACAAGTGAGTTAGTTGATTTTCCCGGATGGAAAATAGTGTCAAAAAAATATGTTAATGAAATTAAATTGGAAAACAAAGAGTATCAATATTTGCAACAAATAAAGCAGAATTCAGAGATTCCATACAAAAAAATGTGTGCAAAGGTTACAATAAAAGGTTCTAAACAACATTATACAGAAGCGAGATTGGTACAACTTTTAGAGGAACGTGGAATAGGACGTCCTTCTACTTTTTCTTCTCTCGTCGACAAAATTCAAGAGAGAGGTTATGTTAAAAAGGAGGACGTAAAAGGTAAGGAAATTGTGTGTAAGGATTATGAGTTATCAAATGGTGACATTTTTGAAATAGAGAATAAACGAGAATTTGGTAACGAAAAAGGTAAATTAGTTATTCAACCATTGGGAACAATTGTAATGGAATTTCTAGATAAACATTTTTCAGAAGTGTTTAATTACAACTATACGAAGGAGATGGAAGATGAATTGGATAAAATTGCCAAAGGAGAAAGTATATGGTATAATTTATGTGGCACATGTAATAAGCAATTAGACACATTAGTTGATGGTTTAAAAGATGAAACTAAAATAGAGGTAAAATTGGATGATAATAACACATATTTAGTAGGCAAATATGGTCCTGTTATAAAATGTGTTGAAGAGCGCGATGGAAAAGAAGAAATCAAATTTAAACCAATTAAAAAGGGTGTAGATATTCATAAGATAGAAAATGGTGATTACAATGAAGCAATAGATGAGATTGTGGATACGAATGTAGTAAAAAGTCGATACATATTAGGAAAGCATGATGGGAATGATGTTGTTTTACAGAAAGGTAAATTTGGGTTATATATAACTTGGGGTAAAAATTCTAAGACGCTAAAAGAATTAGGCAATAGACCAATGGAAAACATAACATTTGAAGAGGTTAAAAAGTATTTGGAAGAAGGTAGTAATCTAATTAGAGAAGTAAGTACAAACATTTCAATAAGAAAGGGACCAAAAGGTGAATATATTTTTTACAAGACGTCGAAAATGAAGAAACCGCAATTTTACGATTTGAAACCATTTAGCACCGATACAAAATTAGACTATAAAACATGTAATATGACTATTTTAAAGTCGTGGTTAAAGGAAAAATATGATATTTTTTAAGAATAATTAATGCTTTCTGGACTTCTTATTTTTTCTTGACTTCTTGGATTTTCTTGACTTCTTATTTTTTCTTGACTTCTTGGATTTTCTTCGACGTCCTCCAGCAGCAGCAGCAGCACCATTATCATCATTATTATCAATATAATTGGTAATATCAGCTATAAGTTGACGCATTCTATCCTCAGTTATCGGACTTGGATCTTCTTCCAATATATAATCTTCCAGGTCTATTATAGTTTGTTGTGATAGATTTCTTATTAATATACCATGATCTCCTCGATTCCAACCAGAATTTAATAAAGCCCCTGCTACAGAACGCGCAGCATTTAAATTTTCTTCTTGAGGATTACCTGTTGGTTCCATCATTAACTTTCTCGCTTGAGCTATAGTATTAAAAATGTCTGCATACTGATTAATACCAACAAGAGAGGTGGACATAAGATTCGCAAAATTATCCATTACTATTTTATATATTATTACAATATATAAAATAAATTACTTTATAAATTGGCGTTCATTTAAAATTTTGGACTACATTATTAATTCTTCGTGGTTGATTTGGTATAAGTGTAGTAAATTCAATAGCAAATGAAAAAGGGAATGCACCAAAGTTGACTAATTGTCCATTGTGATATCTAAATTTAATACTTAATTTGCGCATTCTTTCGGCAGGTGGCCAATACATTTTATAAGGAAGTGATTCTCTATCGAACCACTGTGAAATAGGAGTAGTAGGTATTCCAATTTTAGCGAAGGAAGCATTAGTAATACCATTTGTGATATTTGTGGAAAGCGTAAATTTGTTTACAGCATACGGGGCAGTTTCATCAATACAATTGTTTCCAGCAAGTTCCATATAAAAGTATGCAGGTCCCATTAAATTAATTTTAAATGGTGGTTCAATAAAATAAACAACTGAATTAGTTAAATCAGGGTTAGGAACCAACCAATATCCATTATCTCCATTGTTAACGTCTCCATAGAAAAAACGAGGCGTAAATGGTTCTCCAGTTACAGAATCTTTAATGGAAATAGCGGTAGTATTACATCGCGATAATCCTAAATTTCCAGGTAATCCCCAAAAATCAAATTCAGGCAATTGTGCTTTAGACGCACAAAATAGATTATCAGCGAGAGTGCCAATAAGAGAAACTGCTTCATTTGCTAACATAAATTCATCAGAAGTATTGCCAAACCAAATCTTTTGTCCAACAGCGTTATAAACAATAACAAATTTACTGTATCCTCCTTGCTCATTAAATTGAGATAATAGATCAGTAAGTGAATTGATTGTAAGATATGCTTTAATTCTCTGAGTAACAACAAAGTTAAATTTATTTTGTAGTTCGGTAACCATTTGTGTAGGATTATAAAATCCCTCTTGAATATTAAAACTAAACAGTTTTTCAGATGATTCAAATAAACAAGTAAAAATTGCTTGTTCAAGTGGGTTAAATACTTTATTTTCACCCGGATTATAAGGATTAGTAATTTTAAAAAACATTTCAATATTAGAATTGGAATATGAGAATGAATTATAATTAGAAGGAAATGTCCAATTAATAAGTCTTAATGAATATATATTTGTAATATCTTCAGGCATTTCAATTTCAAACTGATTTGAATTAGGATATTTTAAAACATCCCGATCTTCAGAATGAATAGAAACATATTTTTTATAAATAATATAATCATTAGCGTTGGGTATTAAAGGATGGCTTGTCGATGTATTAAATAATTTAGAAGAGGGATCTGTAAACATTCTGCTATCATTATTCATGATTTATATTTATAATTAATAAAAAATTATTTTTATATTTTAAATTAATTATATAATAAATAATACTTTATTAAATATATATGTCAGGGATATACTCTACAACACCTAATTATAGTGGTAGACAAGGAGATAATATACAAAATATTAAACAGTTTGTTACATCTACATCAGGTATAGTTGATTGGATATATAAAACATTACCAGCAACAACTAAAAAGGTGATTACTCCTTATATTCAAACAAATAATCAAAATTTGATTCCAACAGTAATGATACCCAAAGATCTATTGGTTTTAGGTGCTATAAATAACCCATCAGATATAAATTTAAAGAGTAATATAGAGGAAATAAATGTAGACACAAATATTTTAAATAGTTTAAACCCAGTATCATTTACGTTTAAGGACGATGAACAAAATAAAAAACATTTTGGGTTTATTGCTCAAGAATTAGAAAGTGTGTATCCTGAATTAGTTACCAATAGTGAACTTGGATTTAAAACGGTAAATTATATTGAAATTATTCCTATATTATTATCACAAATGAAGAATATGCAAATGGAAATAGATAAGTTAAAAAAAGAAATAGATGAAATAAAACTGGATCAGAATAGATGAAATAACTTACACAATAAATAACTTACACAATAAATATTTATATTAATAATATTTTTATAAATATTTATATATAATAATGGCTTGGTATGAAAGTATTTATAAAGCATTAATATTTGGAAGTGCAATAACCTTTATAATAAGTAATTTAACAAGTGGTGCAAATTCGTATAATTCATTGATAACAGGTTATTCAATATTGATACTAGGAATACTAATGATTTTAACTATAATGATCACTAAAATTTTGGATGTACAAAAAACTAGTTCAACAACGCAAATATTATTATCAATGATAATGACATTAGGTCCATTTTTACTAATGTTAGCAATTATAGGATTTATGTTATTTTTAATAATATTTTATAAAACACCAATATTACAAAATCAAGTATCACAGAGTTATAACACATTTAGTAATATAACATTAATACTATTATTGATTCAGGTGTATATTATTTATACCAATATTGATACAGATGATTTTAAAATAAATGGTAAAATATCTCAAATGACATCAGGTTTATTATATTTGTTGGGTGTATTATCATTATTTTCATCAGGCACAATATATATTATTTTAAAATATTTTAGGTCAGATGGATTTCAAATGTTGCAAAATGAGAAAAATATACAATTTAATTATTTACTTTAATAAATTTATAAGTTAAACCATAATTGAATTTTGTTTCCCATACTCCCGAAATCTTCACAATGAATGAAGATTCTGATTGATCTATTATATTAAAAAGTTTAATATTACCATTTCTAAGTTGTTCAGTGATTTTGAATTGTGGTGTTTTTTTTATGTCGATTTTTTTTAAAATTGTTTCTTCGATTATTTTAATATTCTCAATTATATCATTGTGATTATTCGGATTAAAATTACATTTAAATTTATTGTAATATTTTTCACATGTAATACCATTTAATTTTATTAATAAATAAATACCATTTAGTAAAATGTTATGTGTTGAATAAAGAATTCTTATAAATGTGCCGTCATTCATTATATTATTTTTGATTGGTTCGCAAAAAAATATATTATTTTCATCATATTGATTAATATTTTTTACTAAATTCATTATTGTCTATGTAGTATTATAAAATCTTTTTATTATATAATTAAATATATATATATATAATAATAATGAGAGAAAAATCAAGAAAAAAAATAAATTATAAAAGAAAAAATAAAAGGAAAGGTAAAACAAAAAGACGAAAAATCTATAAGTTAAAAGGAGGTTTTAAAGGTCAGCACGTAATAAATATACCATATACTTCAAATTTAACTGAATCTATTAACACTTCTTTAGCACCTATTTTTGAAATTATTCCATCCTTTTCAAAAGACTTAGTCTATATATCATTTGGAAGTAAACTGAATGAGAGAACTTTAGAAAGTGAATATATGGATTCAGATTATTCATATATGAATAGAGTAAATGCGGGATACCAAATGGCGCCATTTTTTTTATGTAGCAATTCAAATGCGAGAAAAAATATGTTATGTGATGGAAGACCATGTAGTGTATTAAATATTGTTATTGATATATTTAGGGATGAAGATGATATTGAAGAGTCAAAGAAGTATATAATAGAATCATTAACAAATAAGAGAGAATTAGATGCGCCTTTAGATACATCAAATATTACGCAATTTTTTATAAATATTTGTGATATTGGAGATGGTATATTAAGGGATGCTATGTCGAAAGGTAAAAATCCATATACAGCAGAGGAACACTATACAGTTTTAGGAATGTTAGCAGATATATTATGTA
>JACCDO010104877.1_pt1 | contig 15949 bp, 14 predicted proteins | sample 7446101 | NCBI WGS metagenome assembly JACCDO01 (sample SAMN15323440, study PRJNA562643) | freshwater metagenome | isolation source: river surface water | place: USA:Blue River Watershed | collected 2017-08-16
AATTAGCTCCCCCATGCCTAAATTTAAAGAAAAACAGTTATTAAAAACGCGTTGCGTTACTGTCTTTGTTTTGTCTGTGGTTTTAGGTTGGGTCGGTATTTTTTGAGGTTTCTAATTAGTCCGATTCGTAGATATCTTTGTGAAATGACTTATCAGAATTAAATTCTTGCAGGATCTCCTAAGTCGAAAACTAGGGAGATCCTGCAAAATAATTAGAATATTATCTTAAGCGTGAGCGGGTTTTGTGGTTTTGCTCACGGGTTGAGCTGCAGGTTTTGCAGACTCAGCTTTAGCTGAATCTTTTTCTTTTCCGGCAACTATGCGCGCTTTGATGTCAAACTTCTTGTAAATTTCTTGCGCAATAGAGTTCTCTAAATCAGGGTTCTGCGCAAGATAAGCTACAACATTGTCTCTACCTTGGCCTACTCGCTCGCCCTTGTAGCTATACCAAGATCCGGATTTATCCAAAATATTGTGTTCGCTAGCAATGTCTACGATTTCGCCCAATCTGTGTGTGCCTTGTCCGTGCATCATGTCGAATTCGGCTTGTCTAAACGGAGGAGCCACTTTGTTTTTAACAACCTTAACTCGAACTCTAGATCCAATAACTTCCTCACCTTGTTTGATAGGCGACACTCGTCTGATATCTAATCTGACCGAGGCATAAAACTTTAGCGCATTACCACCTGTGGTGGTTTCGGGGCTTCCAAACATCACGCCAATTTTCATTCGAAGTTGGTTGATAAAAATCACCAAACAATGACTTCGGTTAATAGAGGCCGTGAGTTTTCTTAGAGCCTGACTCATAAGTCGAGCTTGTAGACCCATGTGAGAGTCGCCCATTTCGCCTTCGATTTCGGCTCTTGGTACCAAAGCTGCAACAGAGTCTACGACAACCATGTCAACAGATCCTGATCTTACAAGCATGTCAGCAATTTCTAGAGCTTGCTCGCCCGTGTCTGGTTGCGAGATAATAACGTCTTCAACTTTAACTCCTAGCTTGCGAGCATAGTTAACGTCGAGTGCGTGTTCTGCGTCTATAAAAGCAACTGTGCCTCCCGCTTTTTGGCATTCAGCAGCGGCTTGAAGAGTGAGTGTTGTTTTGCCCGAAGCTTCGGGTCCAAAAATCTCAATAATTCTGCCTTTGGGAAGTCCCCCAATTCCTAATGCAACGTCGAGCCCTAGAGAGCCGGTTGAAACTACGCTCATTCCGTCGGTCAAAGAGTTTCCGGTACCGAGTTTCATTACAGCACCTTTTCCGAATTGCTTTTCTATAGTGCTAAGAGCAAGTTCTAGTGCTTTTTGTTTTTCTGGATTCATGGCCATGGTTTATGTACTCCTTAAAATAGTGTTTATGCCCATCAGCTTTAAGATCTACCCAAACAATATTTAAAAGCCGCTTTTAGTAGAACATCAAGCGAGTCTTTCAAATTGATCATTTTTAGCGACTACGTTGTAACGCGCTGTTTTGGGCGTAAATATACATCTACAATGTAGGGCGCCAAACAAAGGGCCACCCATGCCACTGCGAAAATCATGCCAATTTTTTCGGGGAGAAAAATCTATCTACGATTGCCCCTGTCGAAGCGGGCTTTCTGTCTGTTGAACCAATCTCTAAATTTGTCGTAGCTTTCGTCTTTTTCTAAAAGTGTATCCAAACTTAAATAATCAGTTCGTGCGGTCACACGCGCTTTAGATTCGTCGTAAAATGAATATTCGTCTTGATTAAGGTCAACGGCCTCAATCCAAGATTTAATGGCGTCTTTAAGCCACATAGGCACATTACGAAGATCAGCCTCGCGAGTATAGTTAATGAGTTCTTGTTTGATGTCGTGCTGATTCATTGTCCTAGTCTTTTATACTATCAAGCAGCCATTTGTGAAGCCTAGAGTTCGTTGCCACGATTTCTCCACAATTAATATCCACTTTTTTGCCGCTCAAATCTGTGACTTTTCCTCCTGCTTCTTCCACAAGTAAGACTCCTGCTGCGATGTCCCAAGGAGCGAGTCCCCACTCCCAAAATCCTTCAACTCGACCCGACGCAACATATGCCAAGTCTAAGGCGGCAGATCCATCTCGCCTTACGCCCAAAGTTTTTTTTGTAATTTTTGTGAACAAATCAAAAGGTCTTTGTCCATCGGTCGAGCGTTCGGAGGCAAAGCCTGTAATCCACAGTGAATCAACGCTATCGGAAGTCTGACTCACTCTCATTCGAGTTCGATTAAGCCAGGCGCCGCAGTTTTCTGCTGCCCAAAATAATTCTCGAGTCAACGGATTCCATGTGGCACAGACTTTGGCTTTCCACTGAGAATTTTTTTTCGAATAATAAATATAAGCCGCAGTTACACAAAAAAACGGATAAGCCTTTGAGTAATTTGTTGTGCCATCTATAGGATCAAAAATCCAAATTCCTTTTTCGGATTCATAATCTTTTAAAAAGAGATGCGACTTTAGATTTTTTTGGGAAACTGTTTCCTCTCCCAAAACAATTTCATTTTTAAAAACTTTTGAGAATTGCTCCAAAAGATAACTCTCAACCTTTTTGTCGAAAACGGTAACAAGGTCTTTTGCGGAGCTTTTAATTTGGGTGCCCAGAGATTTTTGTCTACGGTAAAACGCCGAACCTGGGGCCGTGGCGTAGCCCTCGAGTAAAAAAGGCGTTGCCGATACTAAAATTTCTCCTAACGATTTTGCTCGATTCAAATTGCTGTCGGAATTAAATTTCATTTAGCCTAAACTTTTTTGCGGCGAAATCTCGCCCGCCATATCGGTTACAAACTGATCTCTAAAATGCCCCAACGAATATCCTCTACCCAAGAGAACCATCATTTTAGAAATTATCGCTTCCCAAGTCATATCACCTGCAGAAACCGCTCCAACATCTCTTGCGGCTCGACCCGTTTCGTACAATCCTAAATCGACTGTGCCATAAATAGCTTGAGAGCAAATCACCGTTGGAATCCCTTTAAGAGTCAGATTTCGAATCAAGTGCACAACTCCGAGTTCACTCATCGGAATATCACCCGGACCAAAAGCCTGAAGCACTAATCCTTTAATTCCACCCTGTTCAATAATGGGATAAAAAAGTTCGGCATTGATGCCAGGAAACAAACTCAAAGATAGAATTTGAGTTTCTAGTCTTGGGTCAAAGCGATAGGGTTTAGTGGGGACCGGGCGAGAATTCGAATAAGTGGTTTTGACTCCAACAGTCGCTAAAGGCGAATAATTGGGACTTTCGAAAGCTTTAAAGCTTGGAATAGATATTTTTTTCGAGCGATTGCCTCTGAGCAAATGAGAATCAAAAAATATACAAACTTCGTTTATTTGTCCTTCGCATGCGAGTTGAACCGAAAAACTCAAATTGCGAATCGCATCCGACATCTGGTCGCTCATGGGTAATTGCGAGCCGGTCAAAATTACAGGCTTGTTGAGACCCTCAAACATAAAGCTTAAAACGCTCGCCGTAAAAGCCATTGTGTCTGTACCGTGTGTTACAACTATGCCGTCCCAATGAGGTAGCGAGGCATCGATTTTTTTAGCAAGTTTAATCCAGTCTTTGGGAGCGATGTTCGAAGAGTCTTTGTTGAACAACACATCAATTGAGATATCTGCTATCTCAAAAATGTGAGGAGCTTTTTTTCGCAATACACCCAAAAAAGTTTCGGTATCTTCAGGCTGGCCGGTTAGGTTCATGCCCAAAGTTCCGCCCGTATGTATCAGCAGTATTTTTTTTCTTAATGTCATGAATTCACTTTTTCTTGATGGCGGCGATTTTCTTTTTTTGTTCTTCGTCTTTTTCGTCTTTGAGATGATCTTCGTACAAAACTTTCATGATGTCCGCCCGAGAGATAATTCCAATCAAGTTGCCGTTTCCGTCAATCACCGGAACGCGCTTGAGCTTTTTCTTAACTATAAGAATTAAAACATCACGAAATGGAGTCATCGCGCCCACTGTAATTGCGGGCTTAGTATATTTTATAGGTGCCGTTAAAGGCTGGCTTGCCCCCTGAAGCATGGCATCTAATTCGGAGTAGATACCCAAACACTTAGTGGTTCCGTCGGCCACAGGTAGGCCGCTGATTTTATGTGTAATCATCATTTGCATGGCCACATGAATTGGAGTTCCTGGCATGGCATAAATAATTTTACGGTTCATCAGTTTTGCAGCCGGAGTCGCAGCTAAAGAATCTGAAATCGGGCGTTTATAAGCACTGGGTGTATCGTTTGCCATTATTCGTAGTCCTTCGGAGTTATATTGTACTTCCGAATTTTTCTTAGCAAAGTGTTTTTAGGAATATTTGCATTTTCGCACGTTTGATTTATGCGTCCTTGGTTTGTTTTTAGGGCCTGAATAATAAATTCACGCTCAAAACGCTCTTTGTCTTCGTGATAATTCAGCGACAAAGTTAACTCGGTTCTCACTTCGTTGGGGCCTCCGATAATGGTGCCGGTCTTGTCGGGACCTTTATAGGGCAGGTTCCAGCCTTCCGCTTGGTCTTGGATAGATTCCAGAATCTGAGGCGGCAAACTCGAAACTCCAATTTGAGATTCGGTTTCGATAACAAAAGCATGCTCGACCGAGTTTTCTAGCTCTCGGATGTTTCCGGGCCAGGTATAGGTTTTTAATTTTTCGAGTGCTTCGGGCGAAATGCCTAGAATATTCCTATGATGCTTCTCGTTGAATTTTTTTATGAAGTGATTCACAAGAATGGGGATGTCTTCTTTTCGGTCTCGCAACGATGGCAAATAAAGAGGCATCACGTTGAGCCTATAAAAAAGATCTTGTCGAAAAGTTCCAAGCTGCATCATTTCTTCTAAGTTTTTATTGGTAGCAGCAATAATTCTAACATCCACTTTGACTTCTCGGTTGGATCCAACGGGAGTGATCTTTTGCTCCTGCAAAACTCTGAGTAACTTGACCTGCATGGGCAGGGGCAGGTCGCCAATTTCATCTAAAAACAAAGTTCCGCCAGAAGCGTATTGGAATCGACCGATTTTTCTCGATTGGGCTCCTGTGAAGGCCCCTTTCTCATGTCCGAACAATTCGCTTTCAACTAAATTTTCAGGAATAGCTCCACAGTTTACGGCAACAAAGGGTCGATCTTTTCTGGGAGAGTTGTAGTGAATGGCTCTAGCGACAAGTTCTTTTCCGGTGCCATTTTCTCCCAAAATTAAAACGCTCGTATTCACAAATGCGAGTCTGTCTATCATGCGAAAAATTCTTTGCATGGGAGCCGCTTGGCCAATGAAACTATCTTTGGGATTTTCTATCTCCGATTGGTTGGAATTATTTTCTCTTGGGCTCGAGAAAGCAACTTCTTCCACAAGCTGCCGAGCCGCAAGCGCCTTATCAATAAGCAAATCAAGTTTTTCAGGCTGAAGAGGTTTTTCGATATAATCAAATGCGCCATCTTGAATGGCTTTGACTGCATCTCTTAAGTTTGCGTGCGCCGTTATAATAGCAACAGTTGTTGCGGGCTTTGTGGATTTAATTTTTTGCAACACCTCAAGGCCACCTAGGCCTGGCATTTTTACGTCCAACAAAACTAGATCAAACGACGAATGCTGTAGTATCTGCCATGCTGTATCGCCATCGTGTGCTTCTTGGATATGAAATCCTCTGGGGGAAAGTTGGCTTCTGATCCCGGCGCGTAATTCAGGTTCGTCGTCTGCAATTAAAATATCTAGATGGGGCATGGTTACTTGGATCTAGTTTTTTATCGAGAATAACGTCAACCAATATCCATCTTTCAAACAATATAACGCTGCGCGAAATTACCCTAGATCGTCTGGGGAATCGAGCGGGCCATCAACAGGAAGAGTAACTCTCACCACGGTGCCAGTTTCGTTAGGATTCTGAGAAAAATACTGATCGCTAGGCGCGCCAGGCTCTGGAACTTCACCCGATGTTTTTGAAAACAAGTGAATAACCCCACCGTGTCGTTCAACAAAAAATGCCGACAAATATAGGCCGAGTCCGGTTCCTTTAACTGGGACCGAGTTTTGAAAAGAAGTTTCATTCGATCCTTTTACAAACTTTTGAAAAACCATTTCCCGTTCTTCCGGAACAATCCCGGGACCTTCGTCTCGAATTTCAAACCAAATCCCTTCTTGTGGGGGCGAAAGTTCCGGACATATTTCGGATTCGCCACTTTTAATGGTGATCTTGGATTCAGGGGGAGCATACTTAATTGCGTTTTCTACAATGTTAACCAAAACTTCAGTGATAAGACCCTTATCAAGCTCAACCAAAAACATGGGCTCGAGTTCGGTTTCGATACGGACCTTTTTTTCGAGCGCAAAATTTGAAATCTGGGAAATCGATTTTTCTATAATTTCGTTTAAGTCCGAGGGTTCTCGTTGCAGTCTAAAATCGCGAGATTCAATTCTCGATAAAATTAGCAGAGTCGAAATTGTTCGTTGCAAATCTCCGCTCGCAGAAAGGATTTTCTTTAGAGAATCAGACTGATTTAAAGATACGGGTCCAAAGTCACCACGTTCAAATCTTTCAAGAACGCTTCGAATTCGCGCGATAGGTGTCTTTAGATCGTGAGAAACAAGACTTAAAAAATTGTTTCTCAGTTCGTCTAGGCTCTTTAGGTTTTGCGCTTGCTGCTCTAGTGACCAGGCTCTTCGTTCCCTTTTGTCGAGACGATCGCTCATTCCAAGCAGGTAGACAGTGGCTATAGAAGCCCACGGAGCAACGAGCGGAAATTGCACTCCAAAGCGGTCAAATAAAATCATTGATATGACAAACAAAAAGGCACCCAAAATAAAAGTGAACAAAAAAGTTAAAAAAATGGGATACGAATAAAGGACCCACGCAATAACAACCGATGCCAAAAGCGAAACCGAAAACTGTGTGATTTTGTTGATGGTTATTAGATAATTGTTTTGTTGTGAGTTTCCTAAAATATTTAGAGCGACTTCAAGAGGATCTAAATCTCCGGCGGGTGTCATTACAAAATGATTGAGCTCAGATTTTTCTGGCAGTATGGCGAGAACGAGTCGATCATTGTGCTTTCTGTTTAAAAACTCATTTGGGGAATCAATAAAAGAATCTGCTCTAACGGGATTGAACGCTTCCAGGTGTCCATAAAAGTGCGGAGTTAGTTTGGAGTCAGATTCGATTTCTGCCGTGGGATTAAGATTTTTGAGCGTGTATTCTGCAAGCGGCTGAAAACCCGCCATCGTATGAAAGCTTTCGACGTCAAAATTTTTACACCCCGATGGAGAATGATTGGGGTTTTTAAAAAACGAGACACAAGATCCTTCACTATTTGATTCATGAATTTTTTCTTTGAAAACAAGAGCTGCGTTATGAGCTACTTGGGGGCTAGATGTTGTTATAACTATCAATGAAGTCGATGGAGAGCGCTGTCCTCTCAGAGTGTATTGAGTTTTTAACAAGGCCTCATCGAGCAATCCAAAGGGCAGAAGTCCAACAAATGCGGCGGGTAAAACTCTCAACAGTGAAGCTCTCGAAACGCGAGCCAAAGATTTGAGTAATTGCGCCATACTTTGTTTTTTGTGTAGAATAGCTATAGATGTCAACACAAACACAAAGTAACTCTGTGGTACCTGCTAAACCTTGGAAAATTCTCCTAATCGATGCTTCTGCTGATTTTGCGGGATATGTCAGAAAGCTTTTGCAAGATAATGCCCAGTTCGAACTCGCAGAGTGGTATAACTCGGGAGTGGGTTGGGTGAATGTGTGGCATCAAGTAAAACCCGACTTTTTATTTGTTTCCTTGGAGCTTTCTAAAAGAGACGGACTGTTTTGTGTCGAAAAAGTAAAGAGCCTAGATCCACAGGCCTTCATCGTTTTTATGCATAATTATACAGGAGCTCAGGCCAATACTGTGGAGTTAAAGGCTTTGGCGCTTGGAGCTAATTCGGTTTTGCAAAGACCCTTTACGGATGAGCGATTTTTCACAACTCTTAATCGATTGGCGCAACAAAAAGGAAAAATCATTTCTGTTAAAAAACTAAAATTTGCCTAAGTTTGGTTTTAAAATCGCAACCCTGTTCTAAGCCCACCTGAAATAAAATTCATATTGGGTTGAATTCGGTTCAGATACACAAAGGGTTCAATGACAAATAATCCAAATTCCCACTGTAGGGCCAGGCCCCAATGAGGTACAAGTCCCCAGCTAAGGCGGGTTGATCCGTTTGTGTTGACGTAGCTTGCGTATCTAAAATCAAGACCGCCCTTAAATCCGTATTTAAAAAAGGACCTAGCTCCGGTTCTTGTTCTAAAATAGGTGCCAAATCCCAGTGGAATAATGTGAAAAGGTTCGGCGTTGCCAAGGAAATGTTGTCGGTATCCGGTTTCGAACTCTACAAACGCGGGATAAAATCTAAAATCCCAACCTAAGCCTAAAACGGCTTCAAGACCAAAACCCTTTGTTAGCTCGGAACCGGCATCAGATGGAACCTGAATAAAAGAGTATTACCTCCAAGTCTAAATGAAAATCTTTTTAAAGATCTGGCGGGCTCCGGTTTGGCGCCAAGTGATTCTGGTCGCGAATCAGAGGGGGTTTCTTTAGGTAAACTGTCTACGGTGTCTGTTGGCGACGAAGCATTGGGTGAATCGTAGGGATAGTCTTGTGAGTACGAATTTAACGACAAAGAAATTAAAATCAAAACTAAGGCTGTGTGAAAAAAGGATTTCATTTTCTTATTTATAGAGTGCAATTTTTTGAAAATCAAAAGGTTGAAAAACAAAAAACCCCTATCGCTCATCTTGAGCGATAGGGGTAAAACTGGACCGTAGTATTTTGCTGGGCCCTTTCGGCTATCCCTGGCCTAGTGCCCAAAGAGTCTAGAGAAGGGAGGCTCTCCGACCTCGCGACTTCTAGACCGTAGTGCCTCGAAAAAGGGCTCGCTTCCTCTACGGTCCAAATAGACTCTTATAACTTTATCCGATCAGCTTGATAGCGGATGCAGTTGCGTTGTTTGCTTGCGCAAGTGTTGCAACTCCAGCCTGCTGAAGAATCGTGTTCTTTGCAAGATTTGCAGATTCTTCGGCCATGTCGGCATCTTTAATTCGGCTAGTAGCGGCCGAAAGGTTTTCTCTGTAGGTTGCAATGTTAGCAACAGAGGTGTTGAGTCGGCTTTGTACCGCACCAAAGTTAGCTCGCATTTCTGCAACTTTTTGTATGGCTGGATCGATGGCTTCTAGGGTGGCTCGAGCGTCTTCTTTCGAAGAAACCGAGATTCCGCTAATTCCTAGAGAGTCCACAGTGGCGTTCGATGAACCTGCTGCGTATGTGATGTAGTCAAATTCAGTTCCGCGAATACCAATTTGGAAATCCAGTGATGGGGCGCTACCATCTAATAGTTTTGCGCCAGAATATTCGGTGCTGTTTGCAATACGGTCGAGCTCTTTCATGAGTTCGGTTACTTCTACGTTTACAAATCCTCTTTCGTTATCACCGATTGTGTCAGAGGCTGCTTGTGTTGCTAGCTCTCTTATTCGCACCATGACGTTTGTGGCCTCTCCTAGCCCGCCGTCTGCGACTTGCACGAATGATATACCGTCCTGGGCGTTTCGCTCTGCTTGAGCTAAGCCTCTTAGTTGTCCTCTCATAGATTCCGAAATCGCTAGGCCGGCTACGTCATCCATGGCCTTGTTGATTCGGAATCCGCTAGCGAGTCGTTCCATTGATCTCTCTAGTCCCGAGCTGTTAAGACGGAGTTGCCTTTGCGCGACAACGCTAGGCATGTTTGTTTGAATCCTTAATCCCATAATTTACCTCCCTTTAAGGGGGCGAAATTGCCCTCCTTATTGATGTGAAAAGTGCATCCCGTTATGGCAAATCCTTATGCCTTAACGCTATGCATCATGCTCACAATGGCTCTATCGTCACGTTGCGTCAAAACTTTAGCGCGGTGCGTGAAGTTGTTGTCGTTGTTGGTTAAAATTGCCAATGTTTTTAATGTGTTAGGGTATTAAAAAAATTATGCGTCGAGTTATGTTAAGTCCAGGCTTTGGAGATGTTTAGGGGTTTTATACGAGATTGACACAGCGCATAAAGTGCGCTAAAAAAGGCCCTCTCACGATTAGGAGGATGCATGAGGATTCTGGGGTTTAAAAAAAGTCTTTTACTGGTCACACTCATACTACCGAGTGCTTTTTCGAATGGGGCAACTTTATGTCCTACACAGCTAGGATCTCTTCTTGGATCAAAATCATTCCTAAAAAACGCAACCTTAGTTTACGATATTTCGAAAGCAAAAGTTTCCGTGAGATCTCAGTTCACCAAACAAGACCACATTCAGTCTCTTAAATCTCAGTTCAAAAAGTATACAAAAAATTCTTCGTTTTCAGGCGAGCTTACAGGTGGGCAGCTAAATCAAGTTATCGATTCGGTTTTTAATAACATGAACCTGGCACAAAGATGGTATTTTGAACTTGTATTAAAAATGGCAAATCAGCATACCGCACTAACTGGCGGATTAGTTAAGCACAAGTCCATGGCTTCGTTTGTAGAATCATTTCGGGCTCAAGTTGATTTGGATTCTACTTTTCAGGACGCTCTCACTGAGTCGTTAGCGGCAACATTGGCGTGTACTTTGGTGAGTGCCCCGCTTATCCCCAATATTTGGGGCGGATTTATGGGCGGATCAATTTCAGAACTCTCAATTGTCTTTGGGGTTATGTGTGGAAATGTCGCTGGGTTCTCTCGTTATATGTTGAAACAAAATGTGAATCCCAAGTCTTTGGTTTACGATTACGATTTACTCAATGACTCTTCTTTGAAGCTCAGCTCGGTTCACTATGACTCTTTGCTGGCTCAATTTGCTGAAGAAATGCGTATGGATTTCATTGGTAAAGACTTAGACGTGGCAAGAGTTGTTTCTGATATGAAATCCGTTCTTCAAGTCACAGGATGGGAAGGCGACAATATCGACTCATTGTTGGATTTGGCTAGCCTAGCAAACTCCAAGATTCGGTCTGAGCGCGATTATTTAAAGGTGCTTTTAAAATCAGAATCTCTTTCTAAATAATTAGGCTCAAAAGTCTAAGTTTTAGAATTTGTTGAGAGTCTGGCTTAACCAAATATTAATATTACAAAAGAAAGTCTCAACTCCTGTAAGTTTATATTTACCTGAACGTATGAGGAGGAATACTAAATGAGACTTCTGGCAATTCGTTTTCTGATTATGACAGCAGCTCTTGTGTATCCGCCTCTAGTTGCATATTCAGCTCCGTCGAGGGCTATTGATACAGCTGAACTTCAGTGTTTGGTGTCCAAGCAAATTGCAATCCCAGAGGTTTATGTGTTTCTCAATCAGGATCCAGATCAAAAACACGCTTTAGACAAAGCCAAAGAAATTGCCATTCGGGAGTGTCTAAAAGACGACCTTAAAGATTCGCAGTGAAAACTGAAAATTCTTGCTTCATTGTGACCAAGTGAATTAAAGCCAGCTCTCATAAATGAAGAAGTCAGTTTCTTTGTGTTTGCTTTTTTGTTTGGTTACACAAAAAATCCACGCTTCCTGCCCTGGTTCATTATCTTATGTATTAAATTCTGGATTATCGCCCGGATCAGTCAGCGATAAGGAGCTAAACAAATTTCTGAGTGAGTATTTGTTATTGGTTCAAAACACTGCCAAGAAAATTAAAAAACAAATCGGAAACGTGCATTCAATCGAGGCCGACGATTTAGAATCTGTTGGGCTGTATGCTTTGGCCCAGGTGTTTTCAAGAACTGTGGAGTCTGAGCGACAACAGATGCTGAGTTCGATTCCTTATATTGTCAGAAACGCGATGATAGATACTCTCAGACAAAAGGGAAGTGGAGCTTTCCTTGGGGTTGGCCGAGTTATGTTTCGGCGACTCATGAAAACAAGGAAGCTCGCTTTTGATTTTAAAAATGAATTCGGAGTTTCTCCGACAGACTATGATTTACAATTTTATGTTGTTTCCGGGCGATGGCCCGCACCAACGGATTATTTGAAACCAAAAATTTTTAAAGAGTCACAGTACAAGAATCAAATAGTTCCCTTGTCCGAAATTGCGCCTTGGATTCACGGTCCTTCAGATGTTTCATTGGAATCAAACGGATATTTGGGGTCGGAATGGATGCACCTTATAGAAGTCAGAGATGAACTGGAGGCCATGCTTATTCGATTGCCCGCCAGAGAGCGGATCATAATTAGAGACTTTATTTTAGATTCTCAACCTGCTGACAAAGTTGCAGAGAGGCTTGGAATTTCGTTGGCCAATCTTCACACTTCAAAACATAGGATTATTCAAAAGCTCAAGACTAGATATCTTAAGAAACACCCTAAGTAGCTGATAATTAGGCAGATATAGGGTTTGATTGAGCGCTAAAATTAGTGTATAACGCAAGGCGTAATTGATATGAAAATCAAGCTCTTATTAGTTCTATTTTTATTCGCAGGCACAGGGACTCGATCTTTCTCTGCCGAAGGCGACAGAAGGTGCCGTCCAAGTCTGGCTCAAACGCTGGACTTGCTTTCGTTTGTTATTAAAACACCTACTTTAGAATCTTTTTTTACAGATTCAAACAATTCTCAAACTGAACGAGCGCATCTGGTTCACGTTTACAGCATGATTAAAAACAATATTCATGGTCCTGATAAAGGTATTTATTTTAAATTTCTGAAAGAAGAAGGACCTGCCTATGTTGAGAAACTAGTTTGGTCGCAAGTCGATTTAGCAAATCGTGATGCTAGTTTTGGTGAAGCTTATAATCGTTTAGGCTTGTATAAGAAATTTCTAGAGCTTGCAGCCAAACGTTCAAAAGAAAAAGTCTCTGTCATATATTTTGATTTGGCCTATTTTAAAATAGTAAACGAAATTTTGGGTCAAGATCAGGCCGACGATATTCTCTCTTTTTTTATTTCCGAGTTAAACAAATTTAAACGCGCCGATGACTTTGTGGGACGTTGGGGTGGAGACGAAATTCTTTTGGTTCTCGACACCTCTAAGTCAAATGCCGAGCTCAAAGTTTTGGCAAGACTTCTTTCTTACAGAGATCAAATTGCCGAAAGGTACAAAAACTTAATTCTAAGTAAAGTACAAGATAATCAAGAATACAGATCGATCATAGAAAAGGCGATAAATACGTCCTTGGTGAATCCTTCTCTTTTGGCAGAACTTGGGATCCCTACACGTTTAACACAAGAAACAGTTTTAGATTTTAAACAAAAAATCGAAAGCGAACTTGTTGTTCTAGGGTCGGCAAGATACGGAGTTGCCGAAATAGATTTTTCAAAAATTGATTTTTCTAGAATTCAAGCAACCGATCTTTTGGTTCACTTCGATAATGCTCGAGTCGAGGCCGAGTCACAAGCTGTGCAAAAAAAGCTGATAGAGGCAAAGGCCCTTGGAACAAGCTCTCGTCCGGCGGGTTTGAAGTAGCTTAAATTTTGACCAATTTCATTTTTGGGTACATTCTGTTTGTAAATGGAAATACTCATAATTCAAATTAAAGTCGCAATTGGTTTTATTCTATTGGGATACTCCTGGTCCCGTTTAGCTCGTAGAAACGACATTGCTGATATTCTTTGGAGTCTTGGTTTTTTAGCTACAGGTTTGGCCGCTTTTGACTGGAGCGTAAAGGCCGACGTTCAAAAATGGGTATTTCTTTGCTGCTTGGCTCTTTGGGCTATTAGGTTGTCGATGTATCTTGCTGTTCGCAATCTTTCAAAGCCTGAGGACAAAAGATATCTCGGATGGCGAAAAGATTGGGGTTCAAAAGAGCCTGTGAATGCTTTGATTCGAGTGTTTTTTTTGCAGGCCATACTCATGGCATTTATTTCTTATCCAATTGTGGGATTTTTGACCTCAGAGAGTTTAGAGCCTGTTGGCCCCTTAAAATTTGTAGGACTTATTCTGTTTTGTCTTGGATTTCTTATCGAGACTTCTGCCGATTTCGATTTGTTCGAGTTTAAAAAATCTAAGACTCAGGGAATTTGTCGAGTCGGGCTTTGGGGGCAATCCCGGCATCCAAACTACTTTGGTGAAATACTTGTTTGGTGGGGGCTGGCTACAATGGCGACAGGAACTCAGTTGGGTTATTGGGTTTATCTTTCGCCGTTGTTTCTAACATTCCTTTTAGTTCGGGTGTCAGGTGTAACTATGACAGATCGCCAGATGCAAATTTCTCAAGGTACCGACTTTGAAAAATACAAGAGTCGAACTGCGGCCTTGATTCCATTTAATCTCAAACAAGTATTTATCTTTTTAGCTCTGGCAGTGTTCATACTAGTTGTGGATGTTCTCTTTATTGGTTTTGCTGCAGGAGACTTTTTTCGTGAACAGTTGTTTGAGCTTGGGCGGATAAATTCCCAGGGCGACGGATTTGATGCTGTAATTTGGGCCATGGTTATGGTCTATTTTTGTTTGCCTTTGGGAGTATATTTTTTCTCTAAGTGCGAGCAAAACACCTACGGTTCAGTGCTTCTGTCGGGTGGAATTTATGGTCTTAGTGCTTATGGAATTTATGAATTCACAAATTTGGCCTTGATTAAAAACTGGCCAATAGAAATGGCGTTTGTAGATATCCTTTGGGGTACAGTCCTTTCTTCAATGTCTGCGTTGTTCGTTTGTTTTCTAAAAAAACAAACCAACCATCGTACTTAGACAATGAACTCGTTCCAAAGAATCTGAATAGATTTTTCTTTGTATTTTTCGCTAGCCTGTAGGCCCTTTTTTAGAAGTTTTTTTGCGGCAACACTTTCGTTTCGTGTCCTATATAAATTTGCCAGTGTTAAGTGAGCGTCCGAAAAGGTTGACTTATGGTCACAGTATTCTTCTAAATACATAATAGATTTAGAGAGCTGATTGTTCCTTTGATGATTGATCGCTAATCTAAGCACAATAAACTTAACCAAAGAAAACTTTATAAGCTGATCCATGCGATTGCTAGCAATTAATGTGCGAGCACGTGACTCGATTAAAAGTAGTTCCTTTTCGTTGTTTGTGGAAGAGTTGCTTTTCAATAGCTCGACTGCCGCCTGGAGCCTGATTTGGATAACTTCTTGAACAAAAGGCGGTATGGAGTTTACTTTTCTTGCAGCTTTCAAAAGTTTTAAGATTCTTTTTTCTACATCAATGGCAAGGTTAGGATTTGGGTCATTTGACAGAAATAATTTATCTAAAATCCATAGCCCCTGAAACACCCAATCTCCAACGGAACTCAATACCGAAATTGCTGTGTGTTTAAGAAACCTTTTTGCAAGGAACTCGTTTGAGTCTTGCGACGCAGATGGATTTGTTTCCCAAGCGATAGTTTGTAAAATTGGAGACTTTGAAAAATATTTCGAGCTCGAAACTTGCGCTCTGCTATGGATTCCCTCAAAAAAATCTTTAACTGATAAATACTCGAATCCGCTCTGCTGATTTAAATCGAGTTTTAAACATGAGAAACTTTCTTCATCTTTCGGAATAGAGTGTGTTATTTCTGTATGTTTATATAAGTATGATAGTTCAGGATAATTCCAGAATAGATTGCTGATTCCTAAGGTATTCAAGGAGTTTTCACATATGTAAGTTGATATTTCCTTGTGAAACGAAATTTTTGTGGCGTTTTTGCACTGAGAAAGAATGTTTTTGTTGGCTGGGTAGTGGGATGCAGAGGCAAATCCAACTATAACTGTCTCTTCTGCCTGGGGACTTCGTTTGTTTTCTTGGAAGTCTAAGTATCCCAAAATAAGATCGCCCGGATTGGGGTGGCCAAGGCTTATGGCTTTTTTAAGTAAAGGTAAAAACAAATCTTTTTGATTTTGAAGAAAAGCTAAAAGAAGCGATTGAGCCCAAACAAAGGGACAAAGGGGATCAATATTTAGGGCTTTTTGATTGAAGTCCTTTGCGAGAATATAGTTTTTTTCTAAAATGTACTTGTTCGAATAATTTATAAAAGTGTTGCATAGCAAGTGGCGTCTTATCGTAAGATGAGCAGAAGTGTTAAGA
>JACCDO011743227.1_pt1 | contig 15948 bp, 4 predicted proteins | sample 7446101 | NCBI WGS metagenome assembly JACCDO01 (sample SAMN15323440, study PRJNA562643) | freshwater metagenome | isolation source: river surface water | place: USA:Blue River Watershed | collected 2017-08-16
ATTAACCTAAAATACTGACAGACTCCTTACTTCAGCACACCCAAAATCACCATGACCTCATTTGTATACGCCCTCAAAGTACTTGCTATCGGTATTTTGGTTGGTGGCGGCCTAATGTATTTTTCGGGCCCCAGTTCAAAACACACATCCTCCGAGAAAAAATCTATTTTTTCTAAGATTAAAATTATTGTGAGATTTTTCGGTAAGGTAGTAATTTTTATTGCAATGCTTTTATTGCCTTTTGTGTTGCTGAAAATTGTTGGATTAATCTAGGCTGTTTTTTAAATTAAAAATTGAAAATGAATATTAGTAACCTAAAAAAATATCTATTAATTGCCTCCACAAGTCTATTGGCTTCTTGTGGAATTACTCCCAGTTTTTCAGATATGTCACAAGCATATCAAACTGAAGTGGCGAGATACTCCAATAATAATTTGCTATTAAACGTTGTTAGGGCATCGAAGCAAATGCCAATGAGCTTTTTGGATATGCCTTCAGTCTTGGGTTCGGGATCGATTGGTACAAGTCTTGGCTATAGCGATGCTTGGTACAGTACTGGTATAGCTGGTCCAGCACTTGCTGCTGGTGGGGGTTATTCTAATTTTGCAAATTTTGGCTTAAATACAAATAGGGGCTTTAATTTCACGCAATCATCCCTAGATAATGCCGACTTTATTAAAGGTTTTCTGTCGCCTTTAAATATGGCTAACGTCAGTTATTTCACAAACGGTCAACAGCCTAAGTACTTGGTTTTTCATCTGCTCATCGGCAGTATTAGTTTCACCAATAAGGATGGCAAGTTTGTTTCATTGATTAATGATCCTTACTCATCAAATTATGCGGATTTTCAGTATGCAATGAATTTGCTAGTGAGCTTGGGCCTCACGACCGAAATGGTTCAAAAAATGAACTTTATTGGCCCTACTTTTACTGAGCAATCACTGATTAGTAGTCATATGATGTCTACCTTTATGACCTCTCCCAATAAGGGCGGAACAATTCTTAAAAAGACTGTTCAGGGGAAGGATATCTATCAATACGGCGTGCCTGAAATTGGTTTCCGCTTCTGTTTCAATCCAGTCATTGCGAAAGACGAAGTGGTGGAGCGTTTTGGAGAAGATTTACTCTGTCATGCTATGGCTGGTTCTGGCGCTGAGATTCCTAAAGTTGATGGCACAAAACCAATTAAAGATAGCGCCCATGAAAAAGTAGCGTTAAATAACTCTCAAAAATCAAGTAAAAAGCAGGCATTTAGTTTGCAGGTCCGTTCTCCAAATGATGTTTTTTCATATCTTGGCGTGATTACTTACAAGCAAATCCAATCAGGAAACAAAGAGTACGTAACCATTCCTTCTGATCAGGGTACGCTCGTTGGGGATACTAAGCAAAATGTACAAACTCCGATCTTAATGGTTGAGCAAACAGTGCCACGCAAAAAAATTGCAGTAGTTGAATATGATGACGAGATTTATGCAGTACCGCAGGTTCAAAATGGATTTAGCTCTGCCACAATGAACATTCTCTCTCAGTTGGTTAATATCTGTAAGGTAGCTGGCTCGATTCCTCCATCTCCAGCTGTTTTGGTAAAGTAATTTCATGACTAATTTAAAAGACGCAGATACTATGATTTACAGGGTGGTGAAGAACCACGAGGAGCAGTACTCAATTTGGCCAAAAGGCAAAGATCTGCCCTTGGGTTGGGTTGATGATGGTTTTGATGGTTCGAAGCAGTCTTGTTTGGATCATATTGATTCTGTTTGGACTGATATGCGCCCCTTAAGCCTGCGCAAACAAATGGAGGAGATGGCCAAGCAGCCTCATTTGGAGTCAAAAGTTGAGCCTGAGGTTCCAAGTGGCCCAAGCCTAGTGGAGAGGCTATGCTCTGGTGAGCATGAAATTCGTTTGGTTTTGCGTCCAGAGAATACTCTTTCTGCACTCAAATCTATGGTTGAGCGTGGTTTTGCTCAGATTGAGTTTACTAATACCCGGGGCGGGACAGTTCTGGGTTTTCAAATCGATTCCGATCTCAGCGATACTGGCGCTCTACTCAAGCCTGATAGCGAAAGCAATATTCGCCTGTCAGGCTCCCTTACTTTGAACTTTCAAAAAGTGAGGTGTACTGCTAATCTTTCCACAAAAACTTTTGACGGAAAAGGTAAGTTAGAGTTAATCAACTGATTTTCCCAGAATTTGAATTAGCTCTTCAGGGGTATGATCCCCCGCAAGAAGAGCTTCAACTTCTTCATCGGTCATATTCTCAATCTGTTTAATTTCTTCTTCGATATTGAGGTTACTTTTTTGTCCGGATTGTTGATCTATCAATGATGCAAGCTCGGATATTGTTGGAGCGCTAAAAAACAGCGCCAAATCGAGATGAATTGCAAATTCTTGTTTTATTTGGCGAATTAACTGGGCAGCTAGAAGTGAGTGACCCCCTAAGTCAAAGAAGTTATCAAGCACGCCAATTTCTTTGATCTTTAAACAAGCTTGCCATAGCTGAGCAAGCTCAATTTCTGTTTTGCTGGATGGCGCAATGAACTCATTACCCAGATCAGGCCTCTCATAAGCTGTTTCTTCAGCTTGATCTTGAATGGTTTGGCTTTGCCCCCCTTTTGAGCTATTCAACCTTGCATTCGGGTTGCTAGTTGCAACAATAAAATTGGGTACATGGAGCAAAGAGAGGGCTTTAGTAAAGGCAAGCATTCCTTCTTCCGGGGAGAATCCCTCGCGATCCGAAGATTCATCCCAGCGATCCCAATTTATTACCGTCCATGGCGTTTCAGAATAGACGGTTTGCATTCCAGCAAAAGCATTAATTAGATTGCCTCTACATGCATGGACTGTGCTGCCAAGCCCACCAATTTTTGAGGATAGGGAAGACATCATTACGCAAAACTGAGCCTTTAGCGGCTTAATAAAATGTGCAAATTTTTCTAATTGAGTCTGTTGATCTTGAAGCTGGCTCTCCAAAAGTGCACTATCTGTATCTAATATTAGGCTGTTATGTTGATTTACATTCATATCCAGGCTATTAATTACGCCTTTTATTGGACCAGGAAAAGCGTGCAGTTGGTCTATAGGTGCATCAATATTGCTAGGGTCAACATGTACAGGAATAATATTGGATCCTAGGTCTTGCAACTTTTTGATATTTGACTGAATTTGTCGATCTTTTAGATAATCGGGATTAGCAGAACTCAGAATCAGATTGCAATTGACTGATTGGGCAATAGCTTGAGAAAACGCATATCCAATGCCATCAAGGCCACCAAGAATTAAATAAGTATCTCCGTCCTTTAATGGGTTGGTAGATATATATTGTTGAATGGCTAATGGTTCAATTGACGGCGTCCAAATATCAGCATTGCGGATAGCGCAACACACTGGGGTCTGATCTGAATATATCCAACCCAAAAGATGTTGATTGAAGTGATCTTGATTGCCTGAATTTTGCTGAATATCTAAAAGCGAGCAGGGGAGCAGTGGCTGCTCAAAGCGATTGGTGGTAATGATCCCTAAAATACTGGATTTTAGGCATGGCTCGTTCTTAGGGCCGTCAAAGTTAATAACATTGCTATCAATAATCTTGATTGATAAGGATTCATTAAATACTTTTAGGATATTTAACAGGGCAATTGCATTATTAAAATCTTGAGTATGTTCAGCCCCAATAAGCAGAATGTGGGCATTGAGTGCGTGATGCTCAGTAAGCGCCTTTTTTAGCAAGGCAAGTTGATTTTGCTGACTAAAATTTACAAAATAAGTATCATTTTTTTCTGCTTTGTAATCAGAGCCAGAATAAATATTGATTACCGTATTTCCATCAGCAACGAGGGTGTTTTTGATGCGCTCTGTTAATGGCTCAGCGGGCCCCATTAAAAGATAACTTTCACCACTTTTTGGGCTATAGCTAAATGTAGGTGAGGATTTCCAGGAGTTGATATAAAACCAATGATCAGGATTAGTCTGTCTCGTATTGAGTAAAGACACTTCACTCTTTTGGTTATCGCTAGCAATCCTCTGTTCAATCCAATATCGAGTTCGCTCAAATGGATATGTTGGGAGAGATACTTTTAGGCGCGCTTCATTTTCATAATAGGCATTCCAGTCTATAGAACCATTATTAAGCCAAACTTTAAGGAGGCTATCTATGAAATAATCAGCGGCGCTCTTTTTTTCAAAAGCTTGCGGAAGACTAGAGATGATATTGTTCGTAGTTGAACTTAGATTCAGTTGAGTAAGTTGGCTTAATGTCTTGCCGGGCCCTATTTCAATAAATAAAGGCGATTCAATATCCGTATTTAATCTTTGAATTCCTTGCCCATACATCACCGTTTGTCTGAGATGATCGCACCAATATCTTGGACTATTCACTTCATTCTGATGAATCCATGTACCAGTCTTATTAGATATAAATGGAATGGACGGTATTTGCCACTGAACTTCACTTAGGGTTTGATGAAATGCCTCCAGCATGGGCTCCATCATTGCTGAATGATAAGCGTGCGAAGTTTTGAGAATTTGACTAGAGATTCCCTTCTTTTCCAGTTCAGCTTGATATTGGCCTATAAGATCTGAAGGGCCTGACACAACACATAACTCAGGCGCATTGTTAGCCGCTATATCCAAACTCATTTGTAATCGATTGAGGTCCTGAATGATGGCATCTGAGGATAGCGGTACTGAAAGCATGGATCCAGAAGACATCTTTTGCATTAATTGACTACGCTTGACAACGAGTTTTAACGCTTCCTCGAGCGTGAAGACTTCTGCGATACAGGCTGCTACATATTCGCCAAGGCTATGACCAATCATTGCCTTTGGGGTGATACCAAGGTGCATCCAAAGTTTTGCTAGAGCATATTCAAGGGTGAAAAGGCAGGGCTGGGTTAAGGAAGTCTCTTGAAGGCGAAGATTCGCGCCTTCTCGCATTGATTCTGAGGGAAAAAGAATTTCTCGAATATCAATTTTGAGCAAAGGCTTCAGAATTTCAGAGCAAGAATCGATGGCATCCTTAAATACCTTTTCATTTTCATAGAGAGACTCACCCATGCCCGCATACTGACTCCCTTGCCCAGTGAACATAAATACAGGTTGGGGCGTGGTTTTTGATTCTGTCGATTTAGCACTTGAGAGCAAGGAAGTTGCCTCGCTAATAGAGGTGCAGCTAAAGGCAATTTTATGAGAAAAGTTTTTTCTACCGCGTTGCAGGGTGTTTGCGACATCCGCAAGGGAGATATTAGGATTTTTTAGAAAATGGTTTGAAAGATTCTTGATGGAATCCTCAAGGGCCTGTTTTGTTTTTGCTGATAAGGTAATGATTTGCCGGTTTCTTTTAGAGGGCTGACTCTCCAACCGTGGCGGTTCCTCTAATATTGCATGAGCATTGGTGCCGCCAACACCAAACGAACTTACTCCAGCCCTTCTGGGTTGATGACTTCTTTTCCAAGGCGTCGGTTTATCTACGATATAAAAGGGTGTTTTCTCAATTTCTAGTTTTGGATTGGGCGCAGTCCAATTTAAGCTAGGGGGTAGTAATTCATGCTCTAAGGCTAGAGTCGTTTTAATTAAGCCCGCTAAGCCAGCCGCTTTATCCACGTGACCAATATTGGATTTCACTGAACCAAGGCCGCAAAATCCTGTCTTATCGGTGTGCACTCTGAATGCTTGGGTTAAGCCTGCAACTTCAATGGGGTCACCCAACGGAGTTGATGTGCCATGTGCCTCGATATAGGAAATGGTGCTGGGGTCCACGTCAGCAACAGCTTGGGCCTCTAATATGACATCCGCCTGACCGTTGATGCTAGGAGCTGAGTAGCCAACCTTTTCAGACCCATCGTTGTTAATCGCGCTACCTTTGATCAGGGCATGAATTTTATCCCCATCCTGTAATGCATCTTCAAGTCTCTTGAGAATAATTACCGCTGCACCATTACCATCAATCAGTCCGCTGGGCGTGGCATCAAAAGGGCGGCAATGATTGTCTGGCGAATATGCTGCGCCAGGTTCATGAATATGCCCCATCTTTTGAGGTAAATGAATAGTGATGCCTCCTACTACTGTCATATCTGCTTGGTATGTGAGTAGTTGCTGGCATGCTAAATGGGTGCTAACGAGAGATGATGAGCATGCGGTACCTATATCAATGGCAGGGCCATGAATATTCATGCTGTAGGCAATTCTTGTCGGAACAAAATCTTTGTCGTTATAGATTGATAATTCAAATCCACCTACTTTTTCTAACAGCTCTGGATTAGACATTAAATTAAAGGGCAAGTAGGTGTTCATGCCAGCGCTTGTGAGAATGGAAATGCGGCCAGGATATTGTTCGGCTACATATCCAGCATCTTCCATCGCAGACCACGCACATTCCATTAATACTCGATGTTGAGGATCCATCAGTTCGGCTTCTCGGGGAGAAATACCAAAAAAATTAGCATCAAACATTTCTGCTTCATCCATGATGCCTTTAGCTGCAACGAAATTGGGATGATTCACTATCTTGGGGTCTAACCCTGCCGCTAACATTTCTTCTTTTGTGAATAAAGAAATGGATTCTTTACCCTTGCTCAGGTTTTCCCAAAACGCCTCAATGTTCAGTGCGCCAGGCATGCGTACTGCCATGCCAATAATTGCAATACAGTCTAAGTTTTTAATTGCGTCAGTTTGATTCATGGGGTCATTCGACTTCAATGGTTTTATTTGGGCGATTCTTATTTAGTGTTGATTTTTGTCGATTGGCTTTCTCTAGGGTGGCAGCTTTTTGCTTGGCTGCCCTGCTAATTACCTTATCGCTATCTGCTTTTGGGTTGATAGATTGCTTTGAAATAAATTCTGACAAAGATTGAATTGTTGGATATTTAAATAAGTCGATTACCTGACAACCTGTTGGCAAAATCTGCTCTAGATCTTTGAAGACTTGCAATATCAAGAGTGAATTGCCACCGATATCAAAGAAATTATCTGCGCGACTAATTTTTTCAGTATCCAATGCTTTTTGCCATGCGCTAAAAATCTTTTCTTCAATTTTACTGCCCGGCATAAAGGCGTTTACATCAGAATGTAATGAAGATTGAGGAGGGGGTAATGCGCCAATATCAATTTTTCCATGACTTGAAAGGGGCATTTCAAGAATGTGCATCAGCACGGTTGGAATCATATATTCTGGTAATTGCTCTTTAAGATTGGCCCTAATCAAATCAGGCTTAATTGGTTTTTGGTCGGAGGTGGTGTAATAGGCAATCAGCTTCGGGGGTCCTGAGCGATCGCTCTTAATGACAACAACGGTTTCCTTTACTTGATCCAATTGAGAGAAGCATGCTTCGATCTCGCCCAATTCAATCCTATAGCCATTTAATTTAATTTGTTTATCTTTTCGCCCTAAAAATACTAAATCCCCATTGTCTAAATAGCGGGCTCTATCCCCGGTTTTATATAGACGTGTACCGGGAACCTTCTCATAGGGCGAAAAAGGATCAGGAATAAATGCGTTGGCTGTTTGTGCTGGTCTATCAAGATAGCCTCTAGCTAGGCCAAGACCGCCAATATAAAGATCTCCAGCTATGCCTGGTGGCAAGAGCTGCAGTTGATCATCTAGCACATACATTCGAATGCCATCAATCGGCTTTCCAATCGGCATTGTGCCATCGATAGGTTTTTTTGTGGCAAGAGTGCAGCAGCCTACCACTGTCTCTGTCGGCCCATATTCATTAACAACAATGCAATTTTCATCCTGTAACCATGGATTTGCAGTAGATCCTTGCAGAGCTTCGCCTCCTAGTACTAACGAGCGGGTTAACTGAAGATCGCCATAGTTGTGAGTCATGCGTAATGAGTTCAAAAGCTCAAGGTGGGCTGGTGTAATTTTGATAAAACTAAATTGATAGGGCGATTTATTAAGAGCATCTAAGGCAGTTAAATCTTCACCATCCGGTAGCAAAATTACTTGATTGCCTGCAATGAGGGGTACGAATAGGCTAGTAATTGTAGCGTCGAAGCTAAATGAGCCTAAGACAGGAGAACCATCTCCTTGGTCGGCATGATACGCATCTTTTGCCCATGTTAAATAATTACTTAATCCTTCATGTGTAATCATTGCGCCCTTTGGATTTCCTGTGGAGCCAGAGGTATAGATAACGTAGGCTAAATTTTGAAGATTTGTTTTGACTTGGGGATTTAGCGGACTTTTAGAGGCAATAACTTCTAAATCAGAATCTAAGCAGCAGCAAACATTGGCATCTATGTTGAGTTGATCAACGAGAGTTTGCGTAGTTACGAGTAAATTTACGCCGGCATCTTTGAGAATATATTCAAGGCGTTTTTTAGGATAGTTTGGATCAAGTGGAACATAGGCAACCCCTGCCTTAAGGCAGGCTAAAAGTGATACAACCATTTGCCATGATCGAGTTAGACAGATCCCAACTTTTTGATCCGTTTGAACTCCGAGCTCAAGAAGATGATTGGCTAGCTGATTAGCGCGTTCATTTAGGTTTTGAAAAGTGAGGAAATCACGTTCTTCATTGACCATTGAAATCAGGGCTACTTTATCGGGATGAGAAGCAACTTGCTTTTCCCATAATTCCACAACATTTTTAAGGTCCGGCGTCCTCTTTGAGGGGTTCCACTTTTGGAGTTGAGCCAGCGCTTCTTTCTCATTCAGCAGAGGAATATTTTGAATCTCAATTTCAGGAGATTTGCTAATTACCTCTAATATATTGAGGTACGATTCCAAGAAGCCATTGATAGTTGATGGCAAGAATAAATCCGTGTTGTAGTCACACTCGAGCGTAATCTTTTCACCTCTTAGATTTGCTGTAAGAGTGAGATCCATTCTGGTGTAAGTAATGGGTTGCTTGTGCATCTCAATCAAGAGATTTCCTAGGGCTTGTGATTCATCCAGGCGCTCTAGATTAAAGACGTAATTAATGAGTGGGGCGCGGCTAATGTCTCTAGTTAAATTGAGTCTGTTTAGTAAATGAGCGAAAGGATAGTCTTGGTGTTGATAGGCTTGAAGTAAGGTTTCCTTTACCTTGCTAAGGTGATCGCTAAAAGATTGGGTATTAGAGATCGAGCTTAGTATTGGCAATAAATGAACGCAATAGCCCACTAATGACTCGGATCCCTCAATCGAGCGACCTGTATACGGGGCACCAATTGCAATTTCGTCTTGAGAGCTCAAGCGATGCAAAAGTGTTGAGAAAGCGGCAAATAGAACCATATATAAGGTTCCCCCATTTTTCCCCGCAAGAATTCTCAGTGATTTTAAGAGGGTGGGGTTAATCTCTGCCCATGCTCTTGAGCCCTTATATGTCTTGATGGCAGGCCTAGGAAAATCTAAGGGTAGTTCAAGTTCAGGTATGGGCTTAGAGAATTGTGAGATCCAAAATGCCTCATCGCTGCGAGACTTTTCAGAGAGAGAATATTGCTCTTGCCAACGCACAAAATCGCGATATTGAATAGCCTCTTTTCTTGGCAGAGTATTTCCGTTGATGAGCGCCGCATAATCTTCGACAATTTCATGAAGAATGATGCCCATGGAGGGGCCATCTGTAATGATGTGATGGCTAGAAAGCGCTAATATCATCCGATCTTTAGATAGCTTGATGAGTGTTGGTTTAAATAGCGGCGCCTCATTCAATGTGAATGGGGTATTTGCTTGCTCGATAAACCAATCATTGAGGGCTTTTTCAGGCTGAGGCTCATTAGATACATCATGAACAGATAGCTCGACTTCAGTAGGGTTCGATATGTGCTGCGTCTCACCATTCTCATCAATATGAGTTCTTAAGGCATCATGACGACGAATACATTTTTGGACTGCTTGCTCAAGAGCGATTAAATTAATTTCACCCTTTAGAGAAATGGCAGCCGGATCGTTATAAGCGAGATTGCCTTCAGGACTTAATTTGGAGAGTAGCCATAATTGTTTTTGGGCCTCTGCTAATGGAAAGCTCTGATTCTTTTGGGACAAAAGTGCTTTGTAGGTGTCCTTCAATTGACAAACATTGGGCAGGTTCTTAATAACCTTTTCTGCTGAAACCCCAAAATCAATAAAACATGCCAATTCAGTTACGCCAAGCTGAAGCATGCGATCAACGATGGGTTCAACTGATTTTGGTGAGCCAATAAGCGCACTCGTTGCTACGTATTTTTCATAGGCTTTATTGACAATGAATTCTTTATCAGTTGCAGAAGCACGATTGATATCTTGAACAGGGCCTAAACCCTCCGCCATTTTTTGGAATAAATTAATACTTGACATCAAATAGTCGCACATGGGTTTGCGCGCCTCTTCTATAGCCTGGTTGGCATCCTGCTCCAAGTATGTATGTATCAGTACTGTTATGCGTGCCTGTTGTGGATCGAAGCCACTTGCAGCTAAAGCATCTTTGTAGATGCTAATATTTTTTTCTAAATCATCCAGCGATTGCCCCATCATATTGGTGAGGATATGCATGCCTAACTCGCCTGCCTTACGATAGGAATCGGGGTTATTGACTACAGTTAACCATGCTGGCAATTCTTTTTGTTTAGGGCGTGGATAGGTCTTAATTGTGACATCACTTTGATTGCCTCCTTTGCGTGGGAGCGAAGCACCGCTCCAAAGATGTCGCACAGTTTGAATAGTTTCAAACATGAGGTCGCGATTATTTTTGAAAGAGTCTGGCGCAAAAACAAAGTCATTAGGATGCCATCCGGAAGCAAAGCTGACGCCAACGCGTCCATCCGATAGGTTATCGACTACAGACCATTCTTCTGTAATACGAATTGGATCGTGTAATGGTGCTACAACACTGCCTGCACAAATTTGTATATTTTTGGTTTCTCTAGCGATGGCCGCTGCAAGAACAGATGGGTTAGGCGAAAATCCGCCAAATTCATCAAAATGACGTTCGGGCACCCAGACCGAGCTAAATCCGTTAGCGTCTGCATATCGTGCGCCTTCAATTAGTAATTGATATTTGCCAGCAGAATCTGCAGCGTTGTAATTTCCGAAATAAAAGACACCAATATCTAGATGACTAGATTGATAGCCAGTTGATTTATCAAACGGAGTTAAGGTTTCATTGTGGCTGAGTTTTGATTGCTTGCGAAACCATGCCCTCTCAGAGGGCGCCTCCTTTTCTGTCGATGAGGTACCTGCGAGGGCTTGTTGAGTGGGGGTCTTGGGTTTAGTCGATGCACTGGGAATAAAGCCGCCATTACGTAGCTCAATGCTCGCCTCTTTTACTGCCTTGATAATTTTGTCAATATCCTGATCGGTATGTGCTGTTGATAAGAAGCACGCACGCCACTCCCAAATGTAAACCCCCTTTTCCAGGAGGAGGTAATAAAACATTTCTAAATTACCTGTAAATTTAAATTGGAAGGTAGATGCAAAATGAATGACTTTCATCGGAATTTTTTCCGACTCAAAAAACTCATTTAAAGTTTTTGCTAAATTACTCGTGCGTTGATTTAGCTTTTCTTGAAGGGCGGGCCCCTCTGCTTTTAATTTTCTTAAGGTAGCAAGACAAGTTGCCATGGAAAATGGGTGTTGACAGAATGTCCCACCAAAATAGGTGCGCGTAGCTCTGGGATAAGATGCATCCCCATATTGCCAGTACCCACCATCAATTCCATCTAGGAAGCGACCCGATCCAGCAACTGCGCCAATCGGAAGACCTCCACCAATAATCTTTCCATAGGTGGCAATATCTGCCTTGATGCCGATCAAACCTTGAACCCCGGCAGGATGTGCCCTAAAGCCGCTAACCATTTCGTCAAAAATGAGTGCGACATCGGTTTCTTCTGTTAATTTTCTGAGTTGCTTTAAAAATTCAAAAGGCTGTAAATCTAGGCGTCGGCTTTGCACTGGTTCAACCATCACAGCTGCTAGCTCATGAGCATGTTTGCGAATGATTTCAAGGGTCTCAGGAGTACCGTACTCCAACACTAAGATATCTTTGGCAACATTGATTGGCACTCCTGGTGCAACTGGTTCTGACAAGAAATGCCCATTAACTACCGAGGTTTTTGCGAGAGTACCATCGGAGTGTCCATTGTATGCACCCTCAAAAATTACTATTTTGTCTCTGCCTGTGGCTGCCCTAGCAAGACGCATAGCAATCATGACTGCTTCAGTACCGGAGTTGGTAAAGGCTACACGCTCATGCCCAGTTATTTCGGTAAATAACTGGGTGATTTCTTCCATATAAATGGAGCGGGGCCCCAGTTGAAAGCCATGTTCCAATTCTTTTTCAATGACCCCATTGAGAAACTCAGGTTTGCTACCAAATAGCAGTACTCCAAAGCCCATAGTGAGATCAATGTAATCATTGCCATCAACATCTTTTATGTGTGAACCTGTGGATTCAACACCAGTAATGGGATATAAGATTTCTTTTGTAGAAAAACGGAAACCAATGCTGGCGCGGCTATCTGCCAAACCTTTACGACTCGCTTGCGTTAACGCCTTAGATTTGGGAGTTTTCTTTTGAAAACGTTCAATCAAACTATTTAAAAAAGTGCTTTGCTGCTCGCTAAGATTTGCGCTTGTAGGCGTAATTGGAATATTTAATGCACGTAATGGTGAAGATCTATCTTCTACAACAGGTTTTGTTGGAGTCGGATTGGAGGGGATGTTGGCAGTCGTGCTTGGAGGGATAGTATGAGTAGTTGAGATTGCTGGCGTTTGACCCGCACTAATAGATTGCATGAGTGCAAGGTGTTGCGACATTAATTGCGTCTGCGCCAAAATCAACTGATTAAGATCTGTGGAATTAGTGAGGGAGATGGGCGCTAAAGCTGCTGGGGGCACGGGATTAAGAGGTGCTGCCGGAGTAAATGAGGGCGCCTGAATCTGGGGCATTGGCGAGTTAGATGGTGCGCTAGGTATTTCAGGGGCTTGTGCAACCCCGCCGTTTACAGATTGAGTATTTTTTGGGGAAGCATTTAGCGAGTTAAGATAATGCGCTATGGCGCTTAAAGTGCTGATTTCCTCAAAAAATTGTCGAATTTCAATTTTGACTCCAAAGTGATCATCAATCACCCGTGCTCCAGAGAGCAGTACTAGAGAATCAGCACCCATCTCCAAAAAAGGAACATTGACATCAATCTCTTCTGTGGGAACTCTAAACAGTTCAGAAAATAACTCCAAGAGGCGAGTCAAAATGATCTGATATTGGTCCTGGGTTTTAATGGGTGCATTCATTTGAGTGTTAGTCACAGCATTGTCCTTGGTAGATATCCAGTAGCTTTTTCGTTGAAATGGGTAATTGGGGAGTGTGGGAATTGACTTTGATGATCCAAAGTTAAATTGCTTCCAATTAATGGGGAGTCCTAGTGCATAAAGAGTGGCAACAGATCGTACGAAGACATGATCATCTCGCATATGTTGCTGAAGAGATGGCAGCCAATCTATTGCGCCTAATTGTGATTTGCCGATGTTGCTCAATATGGGGTTAGGACTAATTTCCAATACAACATCGGGATTGAGGCTTGATAAGCTTTGCAAGCCTTTTGAGAATTGAACGCTTTGTCGATAGTGGTCTTTCCAATATTTCGGATAATCTTTAGCGCTTATTTGATTTAAGTCGCCTGATAAGCAAGATATATAAGGAAGAACTGGATCAGAGAACTTAATACCATTAGCAAACTTCTCTAATGGATCCAATATTGGATCCATTAGAGAAGAGTGGAATGCATGCGTGACAGCAAGTGAGTGCGTTTCAATTTCTAAATCACGACATTGGCTGAGTATCTCTTTAAGAGAGGAGGTGTCGCCCGCGATGACGATGTTTTCATCAGAATTAATAACCGCAATATTGACGGTATCAAGGTATGGCTGAACAATGGATTTCACTTTTTGAATGGGCGCAAATATTACTGCCATAGATCCAGTGTTTTGCAAAGTATCGGTAAGGCGACCTCGCTCAGTCACTAATGCTAATGCATCGTTTAATTGAATTACTCCAGCAGTACAGGCGGCAGCATATTCCCCGAGACTATGGCCGATAACAGCAGACGGCTTAACACCCAGAGCAATCCAAAGCTGACTTAAGGCATATTGAATGCTAAACAGTGCAGGCTGAGCAAATTGTGCTTTATTTAACAAGTCTTCAGAGTGAGTCTGATTTCCGAAAATGACCGGCAACAATGCGTGGCCCGTTAACTTTTCGAATGCAAAACTACAGTCATCTAAAGATTTTTTGAAGACCGGTTGCTGCTCATAAAGATTCTTTGCCATCCCTGCATAAATAGAACCTTGCCCGCTGAAGACAAATGCGATTCGTGGGGTTCTTTTTGACTCGTCTGGCGCTTTAAAAATGGCTTTATTGGGTTCTTCCGCAATGAATTTTTCTAAAAGCTCGCTAAGATTTTCTATAGTTGATGCACAGATCGCAGCTCGATATTTAAAATGATCACGATTGCGATTAGCGCTTGAGCAAATGTCTGCTAAAGAGTATTTAGGGTTATTAGATAGCTCTTGATAGGCATTCGCTAATTGATTTAAAGCTTTTTTATTCTTTGCGGATAGTGCAAGCACCAACATGGTGTCAGCGCCCGCATTTAGGGGGCTAGCTTGCTCCTCTTTTTGAGGATGCTCCTCAATAATGAGATGGGCATTGCTTCCACTTGCTCCAAAAGCGCTCAAACTTGCGTGTCTTAGGGATCCAGTTGAAGTCCAGGCAATTAACTTATCGACAGGCTTGAGATTAAGATCATTCCAGGCAATGCGAGAGCTTGGATTAGATATGTGCAAAGTAGGGGGCAATTGCTGATGCTCAAGCGCTTTAATCAGCTTGATTAGCCCCATTACACCGGCTGCTGATTCCAGGTGTCCGATATTGGATTTGATCGAACCAACCAATAGGGGTTGAGTGCGACCTAAAGCTTTGCCAATTGCGGAGCCTAAGGATTGAGCTTCGATTGGATCACCCAAGGGTGTGCCAGTGCCGTGAGCCTCAACATAATCTATATCTACCGGACTCAGCCCAGCTTTTTCTAGGGTTTGTTTGATTAATTTTTGCTGAGCATTGCCATTGGGAACTGTAAAGCCACTGCTTGCGCCATCTTGATTAATACTGGTTGCGCGAATAACTCCAAGAATGGTGTCGCCTTGATTTTGGGCATCAGAAAGTCGTTTTAAAGTAACGATACCGCAACCTTCTCCACGCACATATCCATTTGCCTCTTCGCTAAAAGTTTTGCATTTGCCATCAGCAGACATCATCCCTGCGGCAGAGAGCGTTACGTTGAGTAAAGGTGAAAGAGTCAAGTTGACTCCACCAGCTAATGCCATATCGCAATCTTTGGCACGTAATGCATTGCATGCTAAGTGGATGGCCGTAAGTGAAGAAGAGCATGCCGTATCAACCGCAATACTTGGTCCTTGTAGGCCAAGTACATAAGAAATTCGGCCAGCACAAGCGTTTAATGGAGTGCCTGTATTGAAATAGGGATTGACTTCATCTTGGTTGGAGGTGGCTTGAAGCAGGCCGTAATCGCTTGAGGTCACTCCAACAAAAACGCCTGTGCTGCTATCAATCAATGAAGATGGCGGAATATTTGAGTTTTCAAGCGCCTCCCATGCAACTTCAAGAAGTAAGCGTTGTTGAGGATCCATGCCTTCCGCTTCTCTTGCGGATACAGTGAAAAAGTCAGCATCAAAACCTTCGACGTTCTCAACAAAGCCACCCCGGAGGGTGTAAGATTTTCCTGGGGTGCCCGGTCTCGGATCGTAATACTGTTGTGCATCCCAACGCGATTTAGGTATATCCGTAATGGCATCTTTGCCATCTCGAATCAACTGCCAAAGCTCCTCGGGATTATTTGCCCCGGGCGCTCTACATGACATACCAATGATAGCAATCGGTTCTTGCAGTTGCTGTTTAGATCGATCGAGTTGCTCTTTGAGTAGTTGTATCGCAGCAAATGCTTTTTGCAAAGGGGTGGGTTGATTTTGTG
>JACCDO010520914.1_pt1 | contig 15939 bp, 18 predicted proteins | sample 7446101 | NCBI WGS metagenome assembly JACCDO01 (sample SAMN15323440, study PRJNA562643) | freshwater metagenome | isolation source: river surface water | place: USA:Blue River Watershed | collected 2017-08-16
CAGAGTTATCTAATGAATTACAAAAAATTGTTAAAATAGTATTATCAGGATTACAAAAAACAAATTATCCTATTTCATATCCAGAACAAAGAGAAGTAGCTCAAGAGTATCTTAAATTATTATTTGAAGAAGAACAAAGAAAAAAAGAAGGTGAATATGTTCCTAAGAAAGGTATATATCCTAGTGATTTTATAGGTCCAGGATTGGTAACTTTAGATTTAATAAATATTGCTCCATTAAATCCAGATGTAATTGTTCCCAATATTACAGAGCCATTTGCTTATTGTGTAACAGAAAAAGCTGATGGGGATAGACATTTATTGTTTGTTAATGGTAGAGGACGTATATATCTAATTAATACAAATATGAATATTATATTTACAGGTGCTAAGACAGATGAAGAAAAATGTTTTAAGTCTTTATTAGATGGTGAACTTATTCTACATGATAAAAGAGGCAGTTTTATTAATACATTTGCTGCATTTGATTTATATTATATTAATAATGTAGATATAAGAGAAAGACCATTTATAAATACACATTCAAAAGAAGAGAGATATTTTAAAGATGGTTGTCGTTTACCAATGTTAAAAGAATTTATTAAAATGTTAAAACCAATAAGCGTTACAAATAAACTAACTGGTGTAAAAAAAATGTTACAAGAATATGGCGGTAAAAATTTGTCACCTATAAAAATAATATCAAAAAATTTCTATCCAAATTTTGATTCAACAGTAGATGCGGAAACTACAAAGGCTGCTAAATATAATATATTTGAGGCAAATAATTATTTATTAAGACGTATAGCTGATAATGAATTTAAATATGAAATTGATGGTTTAATCTTTACTCCAACACTTCTAGGTGTAGGAGGTAATAAAATTCTAGAAGCAGGACCAAAGAAGAAAATAACTTGGCCCTATATATTTAAATGGAAACCTACTGAATCAACAGAAACTTTTCCAAAAAGTTATTTAACAATAGATTTCTTAGTTGTAACAAAGAAAGGTTCAGATGGTAAAGATATTGTTACTCCAATATTTGAAGATGGTGTAAATAATTATGAGACAACTCAATTTAATCAATATAAAACATTAATACTAACAGTAGGGTTTGATCCATCAAAACATGGATTTATAAATCCTTGTCAAGATGTATTAGATGATAAATTTGTAAATAAAAAGGATATTGATGATGAAACAGGTTATAAACCAAAACAATTCTTTCCTTCAGACCCATATGATCCATTAGCTGGTTTATGTAATGTTATGTTGGAAATGGATAGTAATGGAGTATCACAAATGTTTACAGAAGAAAGACAAGTATTTGGTGATCAAATGGTAGTAGAGTTTAGATATGAAATGTCAAAACCTGGAATGTGGAAATGGATTCCTATGAGAGTTAGATACGATAAAACAGCAGAGTTTAGAGCTGGTAATGGTGTTGGAGCAAATGATTATAAAACAGCAAATAGTAACTGGCATTCAATTCATAATCCTGTAACAGAAAGAATGATAGCAACTGGAGAAGGAATACCAGGTATTGAAGTTTCAGATGATGTTTATTATAATAGTGTTACAACGGATAAGATGACGCAAAGAATGAGAGATTTTCACAATTTATATGTAAAGAAAGCGTTAATTCAAGGTGTTTCAAAGAAAGGTAATATTTTAATTGATTTTGCTTGTGGTAAGGCTGGAGATTTACCAAAGTGGATTGGAGCAGAATTATCGTTTGTATTTGGTATTGATATTTCAGCAGATAATATAGAAAATCGTTTAAATGGAGCTTGTGCTAGATATTTAAATTTTAAAATGACAAATAAAAATATACCATATGCTTTATTTGTAACTGGTAATAGCTCTAAAAATATAAGAAATGGAACTAATATGTTTAGTGATAAAGCAAATCAAATAACAAAATCAGTATTTGGTTCAATGGGTATTGATAAAAGTTTAGGTCCAGCAGTTGCTAGGCAACATGGAAAAGGGCATAATGGTTTTGATGTGTCATCATGTCAATTTGCTATACACTATATGTTTGAAAATAAAAATACATTTTATAATTTTATCAGAAATATAGCAGAGTGTACAAAATTATATGGTTATTTTATAGCAACTTGTTATGATGGTAGAACTATATTTAATATGTTAAAAAGAAAACGTGAAGGTGAAAGTAGAGAAATATATGTAGATGATAAAAAAGTATGGTCAATAACAAAACAATATGATGCTACTACATTTGAAGATAATGAGAGTTGTTTAGGTTATAAAATAGATGTATATCAAGATTCAATTAATCAAACTCTTCCAGAATATTTAGTAAATTTTGATTTCTTAACTAGTACGATGGATAAATTTGGATTTAGTTTAATAACAAGAGAAGAAGCTAGACAAATGAAATTACCTGAAGGTAGTGGAATGTTTTCAGAATTATTTAACGCAATGGAAAATGAAGTGAAGAGACATCCAGAAAAGGAAACAGATTATAAGGATGCGTTATTTATGAGAGATTATGAGAAAGACATATCATTTCTAAATCGTTTCTTTATTTATAAGAAAACGTCAACTAGAAATGCTGAGAAACTAACAAAGTCGTTATTAGAACAATTACCAGGTGAAGAAGAAATAGAGTTAGCAGGAACAATGTTAGCTCGTGAAGCTGTTGAGAAAGCTACTGAATTAGTAAAACCAAAGGCAAAAAAATTATCAGGAAAATTAAAATTACAAGAGGCAACTGAAGCATTGGAAGAGGAAAAAACAGCAGCAGTAAAAAAGACAAAAACAAGAAAAGTAAAAGAAACTATTGAACCAGTAATAGAAGTACAAACAGAAGAAATAATTGATATAGTGCCGGCACCAAAGAAAAAGACAACTCGTAGAAAGAAAGAAGTTGAATTTGATATTATTGAGGAGAAATAAGGTGGTTTTCTATTATTTAAGAAAAAGATATAAATAGTAATAATTATTATATAATAGACAATGAATTATTATATAATACCAAAAAATAATTTTAACATAAGATTAAATGTCCAATTAACAAATAATAAAATAGAGCCGTATATTTCATATAGTTTAATTTTTTATATGAATGATATTTATAATCAATTATTTAAGTTACAAGAGAATAATAATGATGAAAATGAAGATATAACAATAGATTATGTAAATAAAATAGTGAATCCGTTTGAATTTATTCATTCAAATGTGCCTGGTTCAACAATATCTGTAAGTAAGGTAAAACCGGATTCTATAATTTTTTTTGAGTTAATGGAGTTATTTCAAGTGTTTAATATTAATGATGCGTTATCTTTAAAAGAAAAAATTAATGTAGCTCATTTAACAAATAATTATACATCAACGAATTATTTATTAAACATGTTAAGAGAAGAAAATGAAGATAGTATTTTGTCTGAAGATTTTAATTATAATAATTTGTATGAATTATTTATAAGAAATAATTACAAAGAAAAATTAGATCTAATAATATGTGAGTTTCATGCGGATGAATATAGTGATACAAAAAAGTATATAAATAATATGATTTTAGTGCTATTAATAATAGTAAAATATCAGATGAATCAAGGTATGTGTGTTATAAAAATAGATAATATATTGTATAAAGCGGTGATAGATGTAATATTCATAATAACAAGTATATATGATAAAATATATTTAGTAAAACCATCAATAAGCAATGTAACAAAAAGTGAAAGATACTTAATTTGTAAGGGTTTTAATGAAACATTAAATAATCAGAATAAATTATTAGGAAACATGGAAGAACAGTTGATATCTAAATTAAGTAATAGTGAATTAATAAGTGATAAGTGTATAAATTCTCTAATAGATAATGAATTGCCATACTATTTAATAAATAGATTAGAGGAATCAAATTTAGTAATAGGTCAGCAACAATTGGAGGCTTATGATCAAATAATAAATATTTTCAAGAATAAGAATCGTGAAGAAAAGATGGAAAATTTAAAAAGATCTCATATTCAAAAGTGTATTCAATGGTGTGAAAAAAATCAATTACCTCACAATAAATTTATAGATAAGGTGAATATATTCTTGACTCCGAGAAAGAAGAACCATGTAGGCGAAGAGGAGAATATAGTAGAAAGTGTATAATATATATTTTAAAACAATTTCCATTACTTCGTGAAAGTTTACGAAAGACTCTTTAAGTCCCTTTAAAATATATATATTTAAGCAGGTTGGGTAGCACCAATATAGTTACCAGCTGAATGTTGATAAACTGAATTATATGTATGATATTCAGAACCATTTGTTTTATTTTGACAAATTAATTTATTTTGATGTTGACCTGAAAAGAAAAACGGATTTCCGATAAAAGTTTGTGGTTGACATGGAGGCACTTTATCCTTATAAATATATGGTGTATTTGGATTAAAACCATATTGAATAGCTGTGGCTGTATTTGGAGGATTTCCTGATTTTAATTTACGTTGTTTATAAGCAACAGTATTAATAGTATCAACAGTTAGTTTTAATGTTCTTGTGCTACTAGATACACCTCCTTGTTTAGCAAATTGAGGATTATTTGGTTTATAATAAACTTGAGAACATCCCTTTGGATTTGATGGACCACTAACAAAAGAACCATTATATGGATTTGCTGCTAATTGATATAAATAATCTATAACAATTTTGTATTGTTCTTGTGTTAGTATATTTTGTAAAGAAGATATAAATGTTTGAACTGATAAAGGAGATTGACCAGTTAATGTTTCATATTCTGCTTGTGTTATAAATCCAGCATCCAATAATGATTTTGATAATGCGTTTACAAACCCAATCTCAACTCCTTTTTCAATTGTAAAATTTGGATTACATTGAGCAACATATAAATTAATTATTGATAATGGATCTCCAGGTTTAGAATATTCAAGAATTTTAGCGGTAACAAATGGATAAGCCATAAATAGTTGTTCTATTTTTTTGTCAATTGGACCAGAAATAAAATTAAATTGTCTTTGTTGAAATGTTTGACAACGATTATATAGATACATGTAAGTTGTTTGATAATAATTCTTTTTAACATTGGTGTTAGTTGGCAATACTCTTTGGAGTGCTTTTCTTTGTTGATTACAACATAGTAATGGATTTGTTACATTTGGTTCAGGTTTTTCTGTTAAATTATTAATTGGCATCCAACTAGATACAATTCCTACACCGTTACAGTTTTTACATTCAGCATCTATATTTATTCCTTTATTATCTTCAATTGTTGTATTAACGATTCCAACTTTTTCTTCAGCTAAACCGAAGGTGTCATTGACTAAATCAGTTGAACCATTATCTTTTACGATAAATGAACCTGGCATATCAATCATTTGAGATATCAATCCTGTTCCTCCATTACCTCCTCCTAACGATGAACCAATAGAAGACTTTACTGCTCTATTAACGTTATAGGCAATTAATAATTTTTCAACATCAGCAATTGAATTTGTAGTAGCTGGACGTGGTATAGCTTCAAAATTAATTGGAATTACAGTTCCCTTTCTATATTGCTTAAGTGGTCTAGGTAAACCAAAACCTGTTGGAAATACATTTCCAGGATCATTGTTAGTTAATGGTCTTATATGGGTTGCAGTAACACCAACTGGATTACTAAAAACACCAGTTCCTTTCCAAGGCACATATGGTATATTCTCTAATGTGCTTCTATTACTGTATCCACTGGCAGCTTGTTGTCGCATATTTGTTGGATAAAAAGCGGTAGACATTATATAAATATAAAAAGAAAATAAATGTAGTATATATATAATAATGTTATTGATATATATTTTAATTTTTGTATTTGTTTTTTTATTAGGCTATCAGGTATATTTAGCCAATGGCACCTTTGGTAATAAATTAATTGAAGGTTTAGAAAATGGTGATACTACTACTTCTAGTTCAACACAAGAGTATAAACCATATAATTTAAATGATCCAAATAATTCTTTAATATTGGCTCAACAAAATGCTGGAAATATAGAAGTATTAAAAGGAAGAATAGATAATTTAGACGGTGTAAAGAAAAAGGTTGATGATATGCAACAATCAATAGATTTAATGCAAACTCAAATAGATGGTTTAGTACAACAACAAGCTGATTATGCTCAGCAAATAGCAGGTTCCACACCTCCAGAAGTAACAGGAACAGATGAATTAACAGCAGAGGATGTTGAAACATCTATTGACCAAGAAGACGAAGAAAAAACAACTTAAAGATTTATTTATAACTAAAAAAATGGGAATTTACGGAGTAAAATCAAATACATGTAATTGTAAAGGCAGTTGGTGCACACTAACAAGTGATCATAGTATATATATGGAAAAACCTTGCCCAAATCATCAGCTAAAAGAGGATAATATAATATATTACAAGTTAATACATTTATTAGATCATATAATTAAAATAAAAAAAAATATAAAACTTAGAGAAGTGTATTCATTAAAAATATTAAAAGTAGCTGAGTTGGGAAGAGATAAAAAAATACTGAAAGTAGAAGTAAATCATGGTGGTGATTTAAATACAGATAAGTTTGATAAAAATAAACAAATGTATTTTTCACAGTTAAATGATGAACCAATGTGGAAAAAGATAGATGATAATAGATTTGAATTTATCTTTGTATATATGAATAAACATCACACTGTAGAAGATGAATGGGAACCATTTGATTATTAATTTGTTTAAAAGAAAAAGAAAAGAAAAAATAAATTATAGATATATATTAGATAAATGTCTAACATATTTCAAGAAGTATTAACAAATGCAAAGGCCGCAGAGGAAAAATACTTAGGCCCTGATTATCCATATTATAAATATATACGTACCCCATCAGAAATAGGTATGTCAGGTGCAGGAAGTTTATCACAATTAGGAAAAGATATAGATGGATTAATAAATTATGTGGAATTGTTAGTATCTGGTGGTGGTAAAGCATCAGCAACAGGAAAACCTTTAGGTAATAAATTCTTTTTAAAAACAGGTGGTAAATGTACAGATAAAGCAACAGGACAGGATGTGGATAGATATATTTATATAGATAATGTTCCGGCAGGTAATATTCCATTTATATCATCAGGTGTAGGAGTGAATTTTAGTGAATTTAAAGGATTAATCCCAGGAACAATAAGTAATTTAAATGCTTTTAATCCGATGGAAATGTTTCAAGCGTTTTTGGCTGGTTCAAAACCTGACTGTCAAGAGTTGAAAATGGAAACGATAGATATATATAATAATAGATCAACAGAGAGTCATTTTGTAACTTTAATTGATATTCAAAATATGGATCCATGTATTTTTCCGGATAAAAAGAATCCAATAACAGGGGCACAATGTCGCGAGACATTTACAAATTTAAAGGATACAGGTTTGAATACGCAATGTTATACGTGTTATAAAATTCCAAAGGACCCAATATCGCAAGTCTATTTTGCGTCACTTGGTTTCTTAGGTGTGTATATATTATACGGTATAATGGAAAAAAATGGTATGCTGCCAACTCGCTAATAATTACGAATAATATTGTGACGATATATGCTCACAAAATTATTTATATTTTAGCGCTTTTTGTGACGACGAGTTCGGCGACTCTTTCTCCCCCTACGCTTTCTTGAACCACCTTTTACTGAATATTGATTAACACCATTTGCGTAATATTGCCAAGAAGTTGGTTCTGCCACCTTTAATCCAGATACAGGAGCTGCATAATAAGCTAAATTTGAACCACCTTTACCACCCTTCATACTTCTAGAACGTTTTCTTCGTCTTCCTCCCGTAGAAACCACACCTGTTGAAACAACTCCTTGATTTTCTTGATTAGCCATATTTGGATCATAATTAGTTGATACTGGAGTAACAGTAGGTGTCTCTTGAGAACTACCTGGAACTATTGAACTAACACTATCAGCCATAGTTGATAAACCAGATTTTGTTTTATCTACTAGTGCGGTTGTTACATCACCTACCATAGTATTACCAGTATTTAAAAGTTCTTTTGTCTTATCACCTACACCTGAAATCCAACCTGTTATTCCTGAATACCAACTTTGGTCATTTTGATTATTGGGATATTGATTATTGGAAACTGGATATTCTCCTTCTCCTCCTTTTTGACTTCTTCTTCTTGTTCTTCTATGCTTTGTCATATAATATTATATAAGAAAACAATATTATATACCTTAATTATTTATTTATTTTTATATTTAAGCACTACGATTAACAATCATTTTGAATAACTCAAAACCAGCTAAAGCACCCGCAATTTGCGCCACAATATATGGGATCAAATCAGAACGAGGTATTTTACCAGCATACATTAAAGCAATAGCTACTGCTGGATTAAACGCACCACCACTGATAGCACCACCCAACATAACGGCAACAGCCAAAGCAGCACCAATAGCTAAATAGTTACCTGTTGCAAAAATTACAAAAACAAGGAATAAAGTTCCTAAAAATTCAACAAGATACTTGTTCATCATTTTATAGAATATACTCAGAAAAAATACTTTACTTTTTAGTAATTTTGTCTTGGTATTGAACCCCAACCATTTATTCCTGGTTGTGTTAAACTATAATTATATATGGAACCCTTCTTCTTTGGTGCTGTACATCCTCCTGAACGTGCTCTTTGTAATGCTGTGCGTCTAAAACTATTATCATAACTTTTTGACCCAATTGGAGCAGCTAAAGGTAAACCAACTTTATATGCTGATTTCCCTACAGCTATACTTTTTCTTATATTTGTATACATTGAACCAGGAATTGGAGCTATATAGTTAACATGGGTTGAAACTGGAAATTGTCTTTGTGATGAATAAGACACTTTAGTTGTAGGAGCTGATAACTTCCCTAAAGCATCCTGTCTCGCTTTTTCTTTTACACTAATATCAGTTGCTCTAAGATATTGAGCTCTAGCATTTACTGACATTTCCGCATATACTGGTTCTTGACCTGGATAAAATTGTGGAGGAGTTGGTCTTTGACCAGTCAAAATACCATAACTATGATATGGCATTGCGTTTGGATATTGACTTGAGTTTAAAGGACCTAAAATAGGAGCATTTACATATCCTTGAAATGTTTGAGAACCTATTGATGTTGATATTCCATATGGAGTCGTCATATTTATATATAAATAATATTAATTTTTTATTAATATTATATATATGTCACTAAGAAGATCTACAAGATTAAGAAAAATTACAGAACAAACTCTTGTTTCACACGAATCATCGTCTGAATCAGAACATACTCCAAGTTCTAGTCCTAAATCTCGTAAAAGAACTACTAGAGTTAAAACAAAAAGTCAAAGTAGAGCAACAGCTCAAGAACCAAATCCTCAAGAAAAACCAACTAATACATTCGCTCCTAAATCAAGAGCTAAAAGCGCTAAGACGTCTAAAAAAGCTATATCTCAATTATATTCTTCATCTTCAGAAAAAGTATTAACACCACCAACACCTGAAATAACTTCAAAAATACTTGAAAAAAAACCTTGGTTAAGTGTAGAATTTTTGTCTTCTGTAATAGAAGAACTCAAAACTCCATCAACTGTATCAAAAGAATCACCAAAAATGTTATCACTTGTTGGACCAATGGCAGCCGGTAAAAGCACTGTTAAACATCAACTTCATTTTAATGATGCAGTAAATTTAGATGTTGATGAAGTAAAAATTATTGCTACTAAAGAGTTTGGGCAAAAAGCTAAGGGAATCTTTGCTGATTATCCAAAAATTATTCAATTATTAGGAGTTATGATTATTGATAATAAATATGATTTTATTCTGGATACAACTGGAAAAATGAAAGAACCCATTAAATATATTATGAAGAAAGCCAAATCTGCTGGTTATACAATTGATATAGCCATTGTGTATTCTACTAGGGAACTTTGTGAAACAAGAGCACATCATCGTAATGTTAGTTATACGGCTAGAGATCCTGTCCCAATTCATGTTGTTGGTAAGGTATATGATGAATTTAAAGATTCCAAACGCGCTAAATCATATATATTAGGTATTAAAGATATTGTTAATATGACAGATAACTTATATTTATTTGATAATAGTCGTTGCACTCCAGAAGCAGCGTTAATTATGGAAAAACACGGACAAGAAATGAGTGTTCATGAAGATTTTCCTGATTTTTATGGTGTTAGTATATCTCAATTATCACCAAAAATAGTAGCACATGGAATTAAAAAAACACGAAAACATAGAAAAAGAGTTAAATCACATAAAAAATCAAGAAGACATTAATTTTATTGTAAATTAGAATAATTATTTTCCATGTTCATGTTTTATATAAAACATAGTATTATAATGAGGACATTGACCTTCAATATCTTTATTTGGTAGTGTAAATGGAATAAAATTAAGTTTTTGACAAACATATGGGAAGCTTATTTGGTCTTGTGTTGTATATTTTAAAGTTTGTAAATACCATAAATCTAAAAATTCTTTTACGTTTTTATCTTGATGTAAAAAAGCTACAAAACAAGTAATCCATACACCTAGATGAGGAGTATGTGACGGAATATTTTTAAAGAAATCATTATTATACCCATCTTCTAAGTAACATTTATATTGATTATCAATATCCTGATAAGGTTGTTCTTGTCCATTCCAATTTGTGCTTGTATATCTTTCAAAATGTGAATAATATACCTCAGCTTCTAAATAACCATATCTCCATTCATGATTCCATCCAATAATTTTTTCTGTATATATATTATTTAATATATATTCACTTGTTTTATCATATATAATTTCTATTGTTCCATCTAACCATATTATAACATCATATTTTTGAAGAATTGGAATTCTTGTAAAAGATTGCTTATAATATTTTGCTATATTAAAAGTATGTTGATTATTACAAAAAGAATTTATATATGTATTATTATCTAATTCATTCTTATTAATAATATGATAAGGAGTATTATCAATAATCCAACCATTACTTATTATATGTGGATTATCTGTAAAACAAATAAAATCTGTTTCAATAGTTTGTTTAATAAATGGTTTACATGTAGCTTCGTAATTACCATAAATTGAAGTAATAAAGCAAATATTAGCCATAAATAGTATATTTATTATTATTTAAATAAATATACTTATATATTTACACCATTGAAGATTTTAGAACTTGTAAAAATGGAACTATCTTGATATAAATTCTTATTTTCTTGACTTTCTAGACTTTCTTCCTTTTCTTGATCGTCTACATGTTCTTCTTCTTTTTGAACCACCCATTCCCAAGCCTTCTAATTGCCTCATTAATTTATCTATTTCATCATCAGATGCTGGTTGATCTTTCTTACTATAATATTTAAAATGTCTAGTTGTTCTAATTAGACTAAAGTAATTTGGATCAAGGTCAGGAGAACCAATAGCTATTGCTACAATACTACTACTCATTATATATAAATTAATATTTTAATATATAAATTAATATTTTAATATATAATAATATTTTAATTATAATATTTTAATTATAATATTTTAATTATAATATTTTAATTATAATATTGTGCTTTATATGAATTATAATGTGGTGTAACAGCTACAGCTGGTGGTCTTCTATATACAACAGTTGTAGTTTTAGTTGTTGTTGGAGTTGAAGTCTCAACTTTCACATTACGCATAATAAAAAATAAAAGTAAAATTAAACCTAAAATTAACAAAATCTTGTTAGTATCCATTATACTATAGAATCAGATAATTTCTTCTAGTTTATCGTTCTTATATAAGAATAAATAACATCCGGTTTCTCTACATTTTACACGAGCATCAAGAGATGCTTTTGATGGAATATTCATTGAGATTTGTCTATTTGCGTCATCCAAAATTTTTCTAAATGTCTCACCGCTGCTTTCATCTATTTTGTGTTTATCATACAACTTATCTAAAAGGTCAACAAATTTATTTCTGTTAGTATTTCCACAGATAGGATTTGCCGAAGATGAGAAATGTTTCTTATATTTGACAAACCACTCATTAGCAATTGTATCAATAATATCTCTTTTTTCTTTTGTATGATCCCGAATATATATTTCTGGCACAGCTTGGCTTTTATTTAGATTTTTAAACACTTCTATTAATTCACCAAGAGGTGCGTTAAATCTAATGTTAACAAGAATATATTGATTATATAGCCAATTTGCGTCATTACCTGAGCCAAACTCATGAGATTCTAATAAATCAAGTGGTTTGGAATTTTCTTCTTTAATAATTTTTAACGCAGTAATTCTATGAATTCCATCTAGAACTTCAAATACTTCTTTAATATTGTTAAAGCTTAAATACATCATAGTATCAATAGGTTTTTTAGAATTATATATGTATCTAGCAATATCAGGACAGCGTGCCATATCAGGAGGTCTATTATATTCCCAATTTTTAACAGAAGAAACTAACAAATCTTTGATTTGTATTTTATATATTGCGTGTGTTTCAGTATATGCCAAAACTAATTCAGAACTTTCAAAGAAATGATTCATAATTGTGGGTATAATACTAGGTGGTATAAATTCACACGAACTATATTGTGAACGTGTAATTGTATAAAGGTCATTATTAATAGGCTCTTCAACAATCTCCAATAAAATGGATTGTTTACAGGGCTTTTGTGATTTCTTCGAACTCGTAAACTTGTGAACAAACATTTTAAAGACAATAGTATAAATATAATATTATCTTTAAGTCTTTAAGTTATTTTTATTTCAATTTTTTAATTACCTATTAAATTAATAAAAATACTCCGGAAAATAATACGCTTTATTACAGAATCATTTAATGAACGTTCAGCATGATTCTTTTTAAAGCTTAATATATTTATATTATATTTGTATGGAAAATGTCATTTATTATGATAAATTTATGGATGAGAGACATGTATTGCACTGTGATACAGCTAAAGATTCCGAAGACTGTCTGAGATTTTTGATTGAAAATGAAAAAAATGCAGATATCGTTAGTTATAACAAAACCGATAAGTTTTCATTATTATCAGTTGACGTATTAAAAACTGATGAAAATAACAATTATTATTATGACTTTTATGTTGCCAGAACAGGAGATATATTAGACAATATTAGTTTTAAACTTCTTAACCAAAATATTAATACTAAAATAAGTTTTTATATTGGAGGATATCAATTTGATCCGAATATTGTTAAAGAAGTTATTTTCTGTGCAGCAATGTATCATGAGTTTAAAATAAGAATTACGTTCTTAGAAAAACCTTTAAATGAAATTGAATTCGCGATTAATTCAAGGGTATATTTTTTGGGTGATAAGCACAGAAAACAAATGGCAAAAAGCACTATTATAACAAAGACAAATATATATAGGTATGGTGATTGTTTACAATTAAATAATTTATAATTTAATAAAAATGTATTAAATAATACAATATAAAAATTGAAAGGATAGAATGCATAAAAAATTAAAACAGGAAGATATAGAAAATCAAGAAACAATTGAATGTTCAACTAAAATTTGTGGAGAAATTACATGTGGTGATATTGCTTTATATTTATTATTTATTGTACAGATTTGCTTTTTTATTTTTATTTATTTTTATGGTAACAGAAAGTAAATTTATTCGAATTATATACAGTAAAATAATAAATATAAAATAATTTTTAGTTCATTTATGTCTATCTTCATTTATTTTTTGTTTTATTGCCACGGAAAATCCTTTATTAATGGAAATATCACGACGCTTTAGAATAAAATCTATTATATCTTCGTAAGAGGCATTAGGATATTTGTAATGTAAATATAATGTTACTATGCTAGCAGAACGACTTTTGCCCGCTACACAACATACTAATACCGTTTCCCCTTTATTAATAAGCTCATCTATTTTTTTCACAATATAATCGCTTATTTTTAACATTTGTTCGGTACTTTCTGGAGTATCCTCTAAATTAAAATATTCATGTTTACAATTTTCAAGAAAGTAAGAATCATTAAGGTTTGGTTTAGCGATTTGAAATCCAAAATGAAAAATGTATGTTATTTTATTTTCTTTTAATGTCTCTATAGTTGTGGAAAAAAGTGACCCCAAAAATAAATTATTATCTATTTTTGCTATATTTTGCATAATAATATATATAATATAAACTGTCATTTTAAGCTGTTTTAAATGTTTTAATGAATTTATAAAAAAATTGAAATTAACTTTATCATATTATTTAAATTAAAAATACTTTATTAATATCAAATAATATGCTTAACAGAAAACTAAAACCATCAGATAACGACTTATTTAAGGTTCCATTCTCATGTGCCATAAAATGGAGTGAATTTAAGTCAATCTATCCAAATATCACTCACGAAATGAATGGTGAATGTAAAGAAAATTGTTTATTATTTTATTATGAAAAAAATATTGTTAATCAGGTTTATGAGTTTCGCGATAATGAAACTGAACTTGATATGTCAGAGATTTTAGGAATTGATATAAATGTAACTATTGATGGAGAAAGTATTCAAGAAAAAGAAATAAGAACAACTAAATCATGTAATGATATTGCTGAATTATTAAAAAATATTACGCATGAAGATGAGTATGCGATTGTTAAAAATAATACGGAAAATGATTTATCCTCATTAGAAAAAAAAAATTATAAAAAAATTAAAGAAGATATAAAACTTGCTAAAAAGGAACGAAGACAACAAAAAATACTCGAAAAAAATAAAAAAGATGAACCACTTGTCATTTAGGGAGTTCTGAATCTCAAATGCCATTGAAAATTGAAATTAATAAAAACAATTTTATTTGGTATATTTACATGGTTTATTGCGTTTTTAATTATTTTTTTATTTAAAATATTTTTGTTTTTAAAATTTTTACTTATAAAGTAAAGAAAAAATTGAAACAAAAAATAATTATTTTTAAAACAAAAAAGTGATTAGATATGGCACAACAATTTATTTATATTCACACATTCAATCGTATCAGCAAGACAATTGAGATACAAAAGGCTGACAAATATGATTATGAACTTATAAAACTTGAATCAAATAATTATAGCTATTGCAATCATATAGCTTATATTATCGTTTATTTAAAAGATAATATAAAAAAAGCTAGAATAAATTTAATCGAAAATAAAAAATTATTTGAAACATGCATTTCACAATTGGAATTTTATACAGACTTTGACCCATATAAAATACATACATATTATATTGACATTTTATCGACTCTTATTATTATATATTTTAATTTGGTTGAAATAATAAATGAAAAACAATATGATAATAATGAAAGATTAGATAATTTATGGCAAAAAATAAACGCAATAATGGATATATTTTATGAAAAATCAAAATGTGTTTGTAATACTTATCCTTAAAATATGATTTAACATATAAATTATATAGGTATCTTTATATATTATTATTCCAAAATTTAAAATATATGAAGCGCAAAAGGGTGCGGTTTTAAATCTTCAAGGGTTTAAAATGTTTTTAGAAAAATTAAAATCTGATGGATCACCAGATGTAGCAAACCAAAGTCCATCATAACTATTTAATGGAGGTGGTACCCCATATAGTTGACCACCATTACCACCCTTTCCACCATTACCAGAATATATAACTAGATTATTAGTTGCAAAATTTGTTGATGAACCTCCTAAACCGCCAGATAATCCTAAACCAGGATAGGATGATAGATTTAATCCCGCTAATCCATAATTACCACCGTTGGCAGTATATATAGAACTATTTATTGTAACACTTGAGTTATTACCATTATATCCATTATTACTATTTAGTGATTGAGTAGTACCTTGACCTCCTGTTCCAACGGAAAATGAATGAGATGTCCCATTTATTGCATTAGAATTTAATATGCATACTCCTCGACCTCCTCCTCCTGTACCAAAAAATA
>JACCDO010357679.1_pt1 | contig 15937 bp, 6 predicted proteins | sample 7446101 | NCBI WGS metagenome assembly JACCDO01 (sample SAMN15323440, study PRJNA562643) | freshwater metagenome | isolation source: river surface water | place: USA:Blue River Watershed | collected 2017-08-16
AAGGTCATGAGAATGAAGTAAAATCTGTTGCATGGAGTAGTGATAGTAAATGGTTAGCAACATGTGGTCGAGATAAAAGAGTATGGATATGGGAAAGGTTACAAGATAATGAATTTGAATGTGTATCAATGCTAGACGGCCATAGTCAAGACGTCAAGTTTGTCTTATGGCATCCATTTTATCCTGTGTTATATTCCGCCTCATACGATGATAGTATCAAAGTATGGGGTATTGATGAAACAGATTCTAGTGATGACTGGAGGTGTGTGAATACACTAACAGGTCATACAAGCACCGTGTGGAATCTAGCCATAAATGAAAGCGGCAATCAACTGGTTTCTTGCTCTGATGACTGCAGTATCATTTTATGGAAATATGATGGAAGTAAATACGGTTTTGGTGACTGGCGTCAAGCAGCTGTACTGAATAACCTTCACAAGCTAACTATATACAGCATTACCTGGTCGAATCACACGGGGATTATAGCAACAGGAAGTGGCGACAATTCCATCTCGTTAAATCAGATAGGTGACGCGTCCATTGATGGCGATGGGATTATTCTTACCATAGGAAAGTATGAACAAGCCCATTGCAATGACATCAATTGTGTTCGATGGAATCCCGCCTTTCAGTACCAGAACATCCTTGCTAGCTGCGGCGATGACGGTCTAGTCAAAATTTGGATATATAAATAATGTATTTAAAATTATACAATTAAACCCCATACTTCTACCTCATCAATCGTGAAGGTAGGGCTACCTGCAAGTAGACACTTGGCCTCATCTGATTTGCATGGCGCACCTATACCAAAGCATCGCTCTAACTCACTACTTCCATTCGTTAACGTGCTATCAATAACCAGGTCATAATTCCCAATTATTAACTTATCTGTTTGTGCATAAAAAGCAACGGGTGTTGATATTTCACCACCTGTTACCGGTGGAATTCTTGCATTATAAACAATTTTAGTATTTAACGTCAAAGAGAAGATATAACACGCCGCGCTGCCGCTCCACTTGCTGGTCTTGTGGATTGGATGAGTTAAATAAACTCCAAATTTATAATCACTTGATTTAATAAGAATTATTGAGGGATTACGGTTTTGAAAAGTTTTTAAATATAATTCATCCAAGGAACGGCGGTGTTTCTTGGTGGTGTAAAGCAGCTGCACGTTAGGGGGACGCGTGAAAAATGGCATTGAAAAATAAACGTTTTTAGGCTCTGTTTCTACTAGAATACTACTTGTTTCTAGTAGGGTTAGTGGGAGTTCAAAGCCTTCAATATTCTTCTGTTGTAACTGTTCTACTTTCTTCTCGGCTATATCACTCAGTAATAACGGCTTCCACTTCGCCACTACATGCAGAAGCTTCTCGATACTCATGAATAAATTCTCGTCATTCTTTTCTTCTGCTTGTCCTTTATTTGCTGTTGCACCTGCTGCTGCTGCAGCTGACTGTGGCTTCACTTGATATCCAGAGAATGCGTCACGATTTATCAAATCTTCCACAGCGGGGGTGGATCCCTGGGATACTATAGCTCCAGTAATTGGTTTACTAGTGATAGCTGTATTGGCTTGAGCTGTTACACGATCATTAGCAGGAGTAGCAAGAGGTGCGGATGCAGTGGTTGCCGACACGGTTCCACCTGCACTCAGTCCCATAATCCCTCGCATGGTGCTATCAAATGAACTTTTCATATCATTGTTATAACTTCCAGAGTTTTTTGCTGTCTTCAAGATATCTGGAAGTGGCAACGGATAGGCGTCACCAGCTATGTTGGGATTTGTTATTGATGACGGCATGGGCAAGTTGGGATCCTCCATTGCCCTTGCCAGCGCTCCTTTGATATGCAAAGCTTGAATATCAATAAGCTTTTGCAAGGACTGAGAGATAAGCTTCTCTGCTGGTTTCAACGGATCCTCATACGCACCACTATTACCTAGTGATGTCAAGTACTTGGACATGGTGCTCTCTTCCATTGTTACATTGTTAGACTTGGCAGAATATCCTGTTGCAGGTGATGAGTTGATCACACTTCGTCGACTAGGACTGCGAGCTGGTGATGCAGTTGCTGATGCGTTAGTAGCCACACCTGGTGGCATTTCATCGTCTAAATCAAGGTATACACGCAGGTCGCCGCCGTATTTAATATTTGGCTTCACGGTGCTTAGGGATTGCATCTCTACCGGCTTGAGTCGCGCCATGGTAGTGCGATGTAGTGTATGGAATTTCCATGATTTTAGTAGTTGCAAACGGATATAATTCTTCTCTTTGGAAGAAAGTTTAGCGGAAGATAAAGCAACTTGGGAGGCCTTGCGGTTGCGTTCAAGCACGGCGTCCATCCACGTGATGCTCTCTTTCTGACGGCGCAGTTCTACTTCTGTTGACAGCAAAATCTCTAGTTTTTGCCTGGAGTGAGTGAGTGAGTGAGTGAGTAAGTGAGTGAGTGAGTGAGTGAGTAAGTGAGTGAGTGAGTGAGTTACCTTGTATATAATTGAAGTTTAGCAGTAGCTTTCTTCGCTGCTTCCGAGATTGCTTCTTGTATTTCAGCATAATTAAGTGTAATTTGTCTGACTTTTTCATCCACTAAGTCCAGCTGTTTCTCCATCCAATCAACTTTTCCGCTGAGTAACGGATCTTGTAATTGCATATCTATCAATGCTTGCTCATATGCACTTTGTATTGTAACAAATTGTTTTGAACCGGATAGTCCCTTGCGGTCCTTGTTACTTATTGCTTTATATGCATTGGGATCAAAGAACTCGAACTCTAGCTCGTTCTCGTTGATTCCTTCGGGGACAATTACCTTGTTGCCTTGTGCAGATACTAACGTGAAGTGAATAATATACTTTGGTAAGATTTGATTTGGGTCTTTGATCATATATTTATGACTGTATTCACTAGCAGGGCGATTGTCAAAGCTGGCGGCTTGGCGATACTCTAGTAAGCTGAATTCACCATCCTGGTTTCTATCTAATGGTTTTGAAGATATATAGAATGAGTCATATCCAGGTGGTACAGGTGATGTTATATCTGTCTCATCACATACTTTACTACGCCCAACAGCAACTTCACTATATATAATTGAATATTCGATATCATTGTCAGCACCAGCAACATTTGATCCATAATCTTTCCGAGATAATGCTGGTAACAGTCCAGTAGTAAAAACCTTTCCACCAGGTGGTGAACGAAATACAAACCCTCTTGAACATACATCTTGAATACTATTCTCATTTCCCAACGCTGTAGCATCGTCCAAGGTAATGATCTTTAAGCTGTTCCCACCTCGTCGTTCATAACGAATTTTTAATTCATTATTTTCAATTTTCCATATTTCTATCTTTCCAACTTCACCTCTACCATATAGACAAGCATTGATATAATTGATAATAAAGCTTGCTTCCTCGCTGTCTAGCTTTAACCAGTAACCCGATGATGCGCCTTCTTCACTCATTACTAAGTAAGTTAGTAGCCCAACCAAAGTAAGGAAGGAAAGGAATGTGGATTATGGGCGTTTCGGAAGAAAACATGCCCGGTTTCTTTGCCGGTACTCGCAGAAGAAAAAGAAAATTCTAACATATAAGTGAATAAATAGTAATACAGGTACAGTTACTGCTCTACTGCAAGTAGTTGGGCTTCGCGGACATGCTTTGTGGCTGTTGCATTCGCTTTATAAACCTCAAGACTTAGTCCGTACATATTACTGCGCATGTTCGCATCGTATGTTGCATCAACTATAATATATTTTCTGTTTCTTTCATAGGAAGCCGAGCTGTTTGCTTCTTCACTGATGCGAACGATGCTGCGTAACGGGAATTTAAAAGGAGTTATTATACGTGGGTCAATACCTGAACAAGCACGACGAAGTGAATCAAATGCAATAGCTTCTCTTGCATATTGACTTTCATTGTACTGTAATCCTAACATTAGTCCTTGCGATGTTAGCCCGCTAACTGCAAACGAGGCATAGCAGCGCTCTGTGAATGTCTTGTAGTGATAAAAATAATGTTCTAGTAATGGGAAGTGCTCGCATAGTTTGTTGGTGCTGTGAACAAGCGCGTTGTTCAATTCATTCGTTAGTTTCAGACTCACATACTCGTCTAAGAACAGGCCAATCAATGAGGAATCAATGAAAAATGTGAATATATGTCGCACTACATCAACTGGCAACTTGTAAGATAAAATCTGTAGTATTGAGGTATGGAATAGGTTCACAGCCGATCGAGGTCGAATATTCTCCTTGAGGACTTGCAGCTCGTCAACAAGAGTGAGACACTGCACTAACTCCATCGACTTGACATCATTCGCGGCCTTGTTACCTTGTGATACGCCCTCTTCAACGGCAACCATATTAGGGGTCTCAAGTCCCATCTCTCTCAACACTTCTAGTCCATCCCCTTCTTGAGGATTGATTCCCATCTCTCTCAAGAACTCCATTCCATCCACTTCTCGCACTGGAGGCTTCCAATCCCTGAAGTAAGAGGGGATCACGTCGGATATCACCTTCTTCTTCCACTCATTCCTACTACTAAGGAATTGCTGTTTCAGCTTATCAGCGATAATATTGCGCTCTAAATTAAGAATATTACGAGCTAGTTCATAGGGTGAACGCGCAGACCACTTCAAGTCAACCAGACTTTTATCTGTTCTTTCCTTCTTGTCGGTCCCGAAGGTTGCTTCTTCAACAAATAACTCATCATGCATGCTTTTCATGGAGTTAATCAGCGCATTTAACTCTGTTTGATCAGTTAATTGATTCCATAATTTACTACGAAGTGATTGAATATAATAAGTGAGTACAAGCCCGATGAGTATGATCACACCGCAGCCAATCCACAGCGCCGACTCTGTTGCCCAGCCATAGCTATATGAGCCGTCTTTCTCGGCACTATTCTGTCGTGCTATACACACAATAGCTGTCCAAACAACACATACAAACCCTGTTGATCTAAACGCTGTCATACTAGCTAGTGAACAGGATTTCTCTGTACCATAAATAAAAGGTGCGATCACCGTGAGGATGTTGCAGATGATTATCAACACAAGGGATGAGTTCGGAGTGGCGAAAGTAGACAAGCACAGCATACATGTAATGAACTGAACAATACGGACTAAACTGGCATATAGCGGGGAAAACTTGACTGTTACACTTGTGACTGAAGTGCGAGACTGTAAGTAGCGCAGGTCATCCGAGTGGAGTATGGTAGATGTGATCATGTAGTACGCGAGTAGCGGTAACGATGCCGATGACGACCAGAAATGACTATCACAATGAACACTTGTAGCAGTTGAAATTACTCCGCTATCCGAGCTAGCACTTGTAATACAAGAACTTGCTCTCATTAAAGTCGCAATGATCCACACCGGGAATAATCGAGTGAAGAGGACACTTACTAGCTCATACAAAGGAGACTCCTTCAACGCCGTAACTCTGTGCGCCTTGTGATGCATCGCCAACGGGATGGTTGTAAACACACCGTTGAGCATAACTACAACACAAGCAAGGATAACACTGTCATTCATAGTCTTCGCACTTGCATGGTCGTCGCCCCACAGGAATACCTTGGAGGCAAATATGTTGTCATTATTCCCGGTATACTCGTACTCGTTAGTAGGAACAGGCCAGTAAAAGTATAGGATGACAGCCATCAGTTGAATGGTCTCCAAAATAGGGGTGAATAGGGCGTACACATGGGACCAAGTGAAGGAGAAACGACTGCTAGCAATAACATATGGTGTCGTTAAATATGGTCTCGACAACATGGAAACCAGTCCGAATGACAGCACGAAGAGGATGACGAGGGAGATACCAAGTAGTGTGTGATTACTACCTGCAACATCTGCAGCACCTACACCTCGCTTGAAAGCTACAATTGTCGCAACAAACAGCGCGATCCACACTGCAAGTCCCATGTAAAATCTACCAGAAGTAGATGGTTTTCTGGGAAATAACTCAGCAAGACATGCAGAAGGGACTAGAAATGCGAATAAAATGGACCTCCCAAGCACACGATATGTCCTCAAGCTACATAGTAAGTGCACGAAGTCACAGCAGTAGTAGATTGCCCTGTCAAGGTGGTGATTACTGATATCAATACCTGTGCGGAAGGAGTCAAACCCAACTAATAAATCCGCGAGGTAAGACGGGAAATTGAACACCAGCAACAGGTTCTGCGTGAAAGCACCCATAAACCGCAGCACAATCTTGGTGTCAGCCAAAAATACGTACACAAAATGCTTGACAATTTGCTTGAAGTTGTAGCTGTTCCAGCCTTTCTTCCGGACGGAATCAACCACCGCCTCGATGAATTGCAGCGTTTTAAACACCGAAAAGAGGACAAATAACGCGCCAATTGAGTAGAATAAGTCGTTGATTGCCTCAAAGAAGTTGTAGGTAATAATAGCTCGCGTCTCGTTCAACGACCGCTTGAACACACCTAGTCGCTGCCAACTCCACTCAATCCGCTTGGCTTTGTGCTCATTAATATTCTTATTAATTGCTAATTTGTTGTCATTCAAAGACTTTACGGTGTGGATAATACGCTGACTCAACAGGACATTGAGGACATCCATTCCATCTGTAAGTCTCTTGTTCTGTTCTTTGACGCACTCAATAGAGAAATGAGTAAGTAGCGATTGCTTGATGAAATGCAGCGTAAGCACCTCGTTATACAGCTTAAGCCGCGCCTCAAGTAACGGCAAAAAGTCCGTTAAATCCTCATAAACTTGACATATTTTCATCATAAACTTATACAACGAAACGAAGGCTTTGAGCTCAACTTGCTCGACTTCTTTCACTTGCTCCTTCAACTTGGTGTTGGTGAAGTCATCGATGATATCCCAATAATTTCTTAGAGTAAGCGAGAGGTCGTATCTATTCTTCTCTTGTGCTTCTCGCAATACTTGTTTCAAGTACTCATTACAAGGGAGAGCGACTTCTCTGCGGTAATTCACGAGATGAAGTCCAGCGTCATTCACACACTGCAAGAGACCACTTCTGATGGAAGAGGAGTTGTTTTCTACTGGTTCAAGCAAGTAATATAACAGTGAGAAGAACCTCCAAGGTGCTAAGGAAATCACCACCAACTGTAGAATATACTGTAGATCTGTAACGAGCAGGAAGAAGTGCATGGCAACAATGGCATAGAAAGAGTCCACTAGACCCCCTTCATTGCTCTCAACACTTGGTAAAAACGGTGCAAATCCCGTGGCCGGGATCGGAGCGGATGCTTCCAACGTCGTTATAAGGTCACTTATTGTTACTTTAAATCGTAATAAAACCTTGGTTTCGCACACTTTCTTGCCCGCCGCCTCGTACTCCACGTCACCTTCCAGCTGCACCTCCATAGCAGCTGAAAAACTTAATTTTCTTAATTTCTTTAATATTGTTGACTTCTTGACCTTGCTCAATGCATCCAGGCGGATCCACAGCGGCAGGATCGAGGCTTCTTGGATGATCAGATTGTTTAGTTCCGTGACCCCAATAGACTTATCATTCACTAGCTTCAGTGGTAAGAAAGTCTTGGCTATACCCACTATTGAACTACCTAATGAAGAGCTACACGTGGTCCAGAAATCTTGACCCGACACGAATAATTTGGCTGATGAAACCTTCAACTTGTTGTTATATTTATGATTATTAGGTGAGTTACCCATGAAAGTTGGCAGTAATTGCAGTGAAATCAACGGCGATCCTTTCTCTGGTGACTCTACCTTGCACTCCACCACTTCAAACAAGGGATTTGCATCAGGTAGTGGATCAGCTGCTAAACGTGATAACAAATCAATTAAAAAAAATGGTAAACGATATACTGTTGCAACAATCACACTGAATGGTATGAGGAAGAATATATCCCGCAGCAAGAGACAGAACTGTTTCACAACCTCCCACTTTGCCCGCCACTCCAGGTCCATGTACTGATCAAACTCATCGTAGTAGTAGTAGTAATAGCGATAGCGAGTGTCCGCAATCGCCTTCTTGATAGCGGTGTAGGTCGTACCAACGCGCCAAACGGTGCCCAGAATCACTGTGGATAAGATAAGAATAGGCCAATCAATGAATATTTGGAAGAATAATCTGTAAATATGGTATCTCCAACTAGTTTCAGCGCGGGAAAAGCAACAACAAGTGTCCCCTTCATACACTAGCTCAGAGGGTTTCCTGTAGCTGCTTTGATGGAGCAAGTCATAGTAGTCGTTATTGTCGTCGTTCAATGGAGTTGTGTCCTTCGTAGGAGTTTCCGCACCAGATGCAACATCAACTGTCACGTTGAATAGCTCACCATCTGCATTATTATCACGAGGAGGTGGTTGCACCCAAGCGCAGCAAGTAGTAGTGACTTGGTACTTGACTAGCGAGAAGATCACCGGTAACCTCCATGGCGAGAGGACTGTTGTCACCAACAGAATAGGCGCGATAATACACACATCATGCAAGATATTGAGACATTCTTGCATAAGCTGCACATGATAAGCAAAGTTCAACTGAAAATAACCTTCTTTAGAGAAATATAACCACACCGGGTATGATCGGTACCAAGTAACGGATACCAGCAGCAACAGCGGCGATGTCATCAGGTCAAACAACATAAATAGAAACGTTTTAATAACCATGTAATGGACTCGCAACGTGGTTTCCATCGACGCACCGTCAGCAAATTCTAACGCAGCTTGCACCGGTCTCCATCGATAACGTGTGACATAAATAACAGGTAGTAAGAACAGTAAGATCAAGACATCCGCAGCAAGATAGGATGCCTGACGCATTACAATCAATACCTCATTGAAACTCCAAACTTTAACGGATCTTAAGGACTCATTCACCGGTGCCCAACGGTACCAAGTGAGCCATAAAGGTAATAAAAACGGTAATAAAAAGAAATCTAGAAGACTGAGGAACCCGAAGGTCATACCGGCGACTCGGCTTTCATAACTATAGCGGTAAGTAGAGAAGTCGATCTCTCCAACGGTTTTATTGTCACCCAATTTCACCAGGGGATTAAGGAAGTATTTACCAACGGTTTGTTCTTCCATTGCTAGAATTTCAGCTCGTTTTGATCGTAAAGCAGGGTTACGCAGCGGTGACAACAGCGCGATTGCCGTTAAAGGGACACTGATGATGTCTATAAATGCGTGGGTAAATTGCGCAAAACAGAATGTATAAAGCAAGTAATTGATGTTCTTCCTGCAGATATAACCGTTCACTTCACTGAGTTCGTGACCGGTAATGGAGTAGGTTTCATTGTCCAGAACGGTCAGATACTTCTCTATTTCTTTCTCTTTCTTATAACATTCATACATACCACCAAAGAAACAGTACCATAGTGATGGGGTGCATGTAACTACTAGCAGTGTAGGAGTGATGACAAATAGATCCGCAAGACTGTATAATCCTTGTCTGAGGTTCAACTCGTACATGTAAACAGTCGGGAAATCAGCTCTGACATATAATTCACGCCTTTTTCTGTCAATAGCAAAATTGCGTTCTTCCCATAAACGAGGTAACACGTTGATCCATATCCATAGGCGATATGGGTTCAGGAATACAAAGGGGATAAATAGACATGAAAACCAACCAAATAATGACTGAAAAGCACCCTTGCACAAAGTAGATTTGGCTTCATCAAATAAAGAAGATGATCGAGACGCTTGAGTAGCAGTGACTTTTTTATATTTTGTCCATGTTAATCCCACCATATAATATTCATTTGGGTTCAATAAAGTAGCAATAAAGCATGGCAAATATATGAAAAGATCAAGGAAAAAATACCACAATTCATTACAAGCTACGTCTCGAATATCCATGAAAGAATAATCTCTGCGTGTCCAAGATTCGGGAAGAATTTTTGTACCAAATTTAACTTCGCTATATACGATAGAGAATTCATATATCTTCCACGGGAAAACGTGATACATGGCATATAATGCGATAGCCAATATACTAGTCAAAACATTGAATAGAATAGTAAATATATCAAAGAGGAAGGTCAATAGCGTGGTGATTAGCCCGCTGATTAGCCCCACAAATATATTAAATTCAGACGCCATTACATCAACAAAGGTCAGGTGTAACAACTACGTATCGACGTATCCACAGATTGAACCTTAGACCAACGAACTGTCTTTCCTTTAGATCTTTCCCGAGTTGAGTCCCTCGAGATCTTTCCAGAATCGGCCCTGGTGTGGAACATCCTTACTCGTTAAAGTATTTTTTTTTCTTAACCGAATTCAAATAATCCTTAACTATTATTTACAATTTTATTACATAATTTTTACAAGGTACAAGTTAATTTAGGTGGATTCGTAGGCCCTAATGATGCTCTCAATCATCGGGATCACAGCGGGATCCTCGATTGTACTCGGGATCTTGTAAGCTTCGTGGTTCGCTATCGATCTGATAGTTGATCTTAAAATTTTTCCACTTCTTGTTTTAGGTAATTTTTCAATAATAAAAACTTTTTGCAGACAAGTAAACGCACCAATACGGCTCCTAACATCGCGGACCAAGTCCTTTTCTAGCTTGATTTGATCGATTGTTGCGTGAGAATTCAGCACGCACAAGCCAATAGGGATTTGTCCTTTCAACTTATCTTTGATCCCAACAACAGCTGCTTCTGCTACATCTTCATGTTGCATTAGTACTTCTTCTATAGCTCCTGTACTAATGCGATGTCCTGCTACATTGATAACGTCGTCAGTGCGCGACATAACGAATACATACGAGTCCTCATCAATAATCCCCGAGTCGCCGGTGTCATACAAGCCAGGATATTTAGTGAAATATGACTCGATATAGCGCTCATTCGCATTGTATAAACCTAACATGAATCCCGGTGGTAACGGCGGTTGAATCACGATATTCCCCTGACCTGACTCCGCGAGAGATCCGTTGACCATCAACTTGAGGTTATAACCAGGTACAACTTTATGTGAACTACCAACTTTTATAGGTGTATCTTTGGGCTCTAATCCCTCCATTCTTGATGTAATAGGCCATCCCGACTCGGTCTGCCACCAATGATCGTATACTGGTGTATGACGCAGTACCTGCTGACACCAACGGATAGTATCTGGATCTGCTCTTTCACCTGCAAGAAATAAAGCACGCAAACAGCGCAAGTCGAAGGGGTTAGTGGAGACACCATGGTCGTCTATCTTCTTGATGGCGCGGATAGCCGTTGGCGCGGTAAACATGATATTCACCTGATATTTATTGATCAACCGCCAATATTGTGCTTCATCAGGTGTTCCAACGGGTTTACCGTGATAGATAAGAGTGGTAATCCCTTGCAATAGTGGTCCATAAACGGAATAAGAGTGTCCGACAACCCATCCAACGTCCGAAGCCGCCCAATAAACATCGTTATCGCGGCATCCAAAGATAGAAGACATGCTGTTCTTCAACGCAACCATGTACCCACCTGTGTCACGCAGGACACCTTTGGGTTTACCGGTCGTGCCGCTAGTGTACAGGATGTACAGCGGATGCGTCGACGGGACAAACGTGCATTCTCCCTCGTGCGCACTCAGGTGGGTGTTGAGAATCTCTTGCGACATATCCAAGTCTCTTCCAGGTTTCAACGGTATTCGTAGTTGATCTATTTGGTTGATAATGCAGTGCTGCACTCGATCTGCTGCAGGTGTTAAGTCATCCTCCGCAATCTTCAGTGCTTCTTCAACCAAGTCGTAGTAGTTAATTATCTTGTTATTACCTTCAAGACTTGCTGATGCAGCAATAATTGCTTTTGGTCGACAGTCTCTTATTCTTGTTGCCAACTCATTCGCAGCAAATCCACCAAATACTACACTATGAGTTGCGCCAATTCTTGCGCATGCTAGCATGGCTACGATTGCCTCTACGGAGTTAGGCATGTATATAATCACGCGATCCCCTGGTTTAATATTTATATTCCTCAAAACTTTGCTAAATCGCTTTACTTGGTCCAGTAATTCATTATATGTCAATGTCCTCTGAACCCCAGCAACAGGAGAATCATATATCAAAGCCAATGTATCGCCTTTACCAGCTTGTACATGTAAATCAAGACAGTTATAGGACGTATTTGTCATACCATCATCAAACCACGAATAAAATGGCGCCTTAGTTGAATTCAAGACATTAGTGTACGGTTTCGACCAGAATAACCCCATTTTCTTTGCAACACGATCCCAATACTGCCTTGGATCGGAAAGCGCTAGATTTTTTTCATTTATATAACTACTTTTATTCATTCCACTTGAAGCAAATGAACGTACACCCAATGAAGAGAACACACGCATACTACGCTGTTGCAACATAATAATTCTGAAATAATAGATGAAGCACAAGCGTATAGATCTTTATAACCGAATTATGAGCGAGTAAAGTGGGAGAAAGGAGAGGTTTAGCTTTTTCTTCTTCTTCTTCAAATATTTTAGGTGTGGAAAGTCACAAAATTCTGGAAAAGCAAAAAAAAGAAGGAAAAAAGTTCTCCCATTTTCCTCCGTGAATTCGCAGTATTACCATCTATTATACTGCAAATAGAGCTGGTATAATGTTCAAGAATGTTCTGCGAATTATCCGTAATTCAGTAGTTCGTCTAGGTGAGCTATCCAATAATCAGGCAGCAAAGTATGAACATCATCATAATGTCCTGAGAAATTCAATGAAAGAATTATCTGACGGCGCTAGTGTTGTAGGCAATAGGCCTGATGGCACAGGAGTGAATGTTTTATCAAAACCATTAACACTACCACCTATTGATGTGGTTAAGCAATGGGATAAACTAGAGATTAAAAAATTATCAATTGAACAAATTGAAGAATTAGCATTAGCTTATTACACAGGTAGATTAGAAAATAATAGTAACGAAATGAGCCATATCACTAATAGTATAATTAATAATAAGAATCAGCCAAGTGACAGTGTATACGCAAAGAAAGCAGTATCATTATGGAATGAAGGATATAAACGAGGTAGTATAGAATCGACATTTGCATTAGCATCTTGCTACAGAGAAGGTTATGGTGTCGAGAGAAGTATCCAGAAAGCGTATGATTTATATCTATATTTAGCTGAGTATAAAAATGATCCCATCTCCCATTACACATTGGGGCAATTATTAAGTGATAATAAATATGAGAATGAAGGTGTTAAACAAGATGATGAAGCTTCGTTTAAACATTTTAAAGTTGCAGCTAAAGGCGGCGTCTTAATGGCGTTACACAATATGGGGAATTGCTATGCCAACGGTAAAGGAGTGAAACAGTCTGATTATAACGCAAAAGTAGTGTATGAATCAGCGGCACAAGCTGGTGATCCTTCATCAAAATTTATTCTAGGCACCTGGTTATACACTGGTCGCGGTGGAGAAGTTGATAAGAAGAAGTCATTTGAGCTGCAATTAGAAGCAGCTGAATTAGGCCATCCAATGGCGATGTTCAACGTTGCATCCAACTATATGTCGGGAGAGATAGTAGATCAAGACATGAAGAAGGCCATCCATTGGTACGATCTGGCTAGCAAGAAAGGAGTGATGCAAGCGCGACATAATCTGGGGAAACTTTACTATGAAGGAGCTCACATTCCTAAGAACCTTCAAAAAGCATCGGACATTTTCAAGGAAGGAATGAACCTTGGCGATGGGGTCTCTAAAGAGTTTTACGAAGTCATTCAAGAAGAAATCAAGAAATAATTGTATTATATGTAAGTAAGTATAGAATCCAAAGCAACAAACTTGCCGGTCGCATGATTTATACACAAGCTGTAAATCGGAAGGACAAGTGCTTACTTCTCCTCGCCCTTGGATTCTCTATAGAGAAGAAAACAAGATGATCTTCGCACTGCTCTTCCTACTTCACGTGGTTGGACTCTCTCTATTTTCTTGAATCGCTTCACATTTGTGGCCGGGCGGTGTCGGTCATTGAAGATTATTCGAAAAACAACTTCCGAAAGAAGAAAGTTTCCCACGTCTTAGACATACAAGCGCATAGAAATGGAGATATTTAGCGAGACACTCCAGTCTATTATTGGATTCAAGTCACAAGAAGACTTCAACGCATTTAAAAAAAATAAATCTTACTTTTACAATATACTCTTGGTCAGAGCCTCCATGAACACAGATGAGAACGCTAAGGCTGAGATGATAGCAGCGATTGCAAAGCATAAACTGCACTGGATTAGAAAGACCGCAAATGACAAGCAGCAGCAGAGGAAGATTAAAGAAGATACAGCGATAGTGACCAAATCTCTCCTTGCTACTGCACGTGTCAATATTTATTGTGGTGATCTCGGCTCCCTCGCAGTTCTGCATGAAGATATACTCTTTCGCATCATGAAGTACTTTGCGATTCATGAGCTGTACGGATGTTTCATGCTGGTCAGCAAAGCATTCTACTCTCTTGTCACACACATGAGCTTCGATGATTATATTGTTGACTTCCGAAGAGCAATGGAAGTAAACATGTTTAGCGCGACCACATTCCTCAAGATACTCAATAGGTTCAAGAGCAATCAGCAAGACGTAAAGCAGCTTGTTATCGGTGATATCCAGTTTGCTGATAAAACGTGGTCTAAAATCGCTGTCGCATGCCCAAATCTGACTCACCTCACAATTGATACTTCAAGAGAAAAGTACGCGAGGAACATGTGGAAGCTCGAATTTAGCGCTCTCAAAAACATGAAAATACACTCATTTACACAAAAAGGTTCTGCACTTTCAGAGGAGAACTATATCGATATTGTGAGAAGCATCGGAGAGTCCCTGACGCACTTGGACATTGAAAGAATTTATACCTATCGTAACGATAGCAGTATTTTTTTGCAAACACTCGCGAAATGCACACCGAATCTATTGAGCATAAAGTTATCTGGCGTAGTATCTCTCAAGGACGACGGAGTCAATGCTTTCCTCGCAGGCTGCAAGAAAATTGAAACATTCGAATTAGTTATGTCAAGACTTAGTCCTTCCTGTTATCATTTTTTTCCTGAAAGCGTGCGCACCACATTAACCAATGCAATTAAGAACGTTGTTATATCAATCGATCACCTCACTTAACGTTCTCAATAACTGCGTATAGCTATGCCGCCAAAGTGTAAATATAATGAGACTCCTTCACCCCTCCGCCACCGCCACGTACTCATACCTCTCCTTCTTCCGACTCAACGACCAAACAACTCTTACTAGGCGATTTATTACTTACAATTTACTACCTATAAGCATATCTATCTCTACATCTCCGACACAATGGACCGGTCTGGTGTCAAGATTCGAAAAGTAAAGAAAAACAAGAGAACTTCACGTGATAGGACACTCATACACCCCGATTATAATGTTTAGCGAGAAACTCCAGTCTATTATTGGATTCAAATCCCAGGAAGAATTCAACGCATTTAAAAAAAATAGAACTTACTTTTACAATTATTTCCTGTTAAAAGTCCATGACAAGGAGGTAGTCATTCAGGCTGAGATGATAGCAGCGATTGAAGAGCATCAGCTGCATTGGGCTGCTAAGGCAAAGATTGATAAGGAGCAGAGGAAGTTGATTAAAGCAGAAACGGCGATAGTGACCAAATCTCTCCTTGCTACTGCACGTGTCAATAATACTTATGGTGATGTCGGCTCCCTCGCAGTCCTGCATGAAGATATAATCTTTCGCATCATGAAGTACTTTGCAATTCACGAGCTGTACGGACGTTTCATGCTGGTCAGCAAAGCATTCTACTCTCTTGTTACGCACATGAGCTTCGATGATTATGTCGTTGACTTCCGAAAAGCAATGGAAGTAAACAAGTTTAACGTGACTACATTCCTCAAGATACTCAGTAGCTTCAAAAGCAATCATCAAGATGTAAAGCAGCTTGTTATCGGTGATATCCAGTTTGCTGATAAAACGTTTGATAAAATCGCTGTCGCATGCCCAAATCTGACTCACCTCACAATTGATATAAGTTCTCC
>JACCDO010089006.1_pt1 | contig 15935 bp, 7 predicted proteins | sample 7446101 | NCBI WGS metagenome assembly JACCDO01 (sample SAMN15323440, study PRJNA562643) | freshwater metagenome | isolation source: river surface water | place: USA:Blue River Watershed | collected 2017-08-16
AGCTGAGAGTCCAGAGCACGAACACCCTCCACTGCCGGCGATCCGCCGGGCCCAACCTTACCTGAGTTTATGCAACATCGTTCCTTCATTTCCCGTCGCAGTTTCCTCCAGAAGACCAGTCTGCTCGCTGCGGCGACCGGGCTCGGGCGCATCGGCGTGCTGAATGCGCGCGCGCAGTCGGTGCCGTCGCCGGACGACGACTACCGGGCGCTCGTGTGCGTCTTCATGCTCGGCGGCAACGACGGTCATAACATGATCGTGCCGCTCTCGGGCGCGGCGCACTCCGCGTATCTCGCGGGCCGCGGCTCGCTCGCGCTGCCCGACGTGAGCACGACGCTGCTGCCGGTCACGGCGCAGGACGGCACGCCCTACGGGCTCAACAGCGGGCTCGCGGCGCTGCATCCGCTGTGGGCGCAGGGCCGGCTCGCGGCGGTGGCGAATCTGGGCATGCTGGTGAAGCCGACGACGCGGCAGCAGTATCAGACGGCGACGGTGGGGCTGCCCTCGAATCTGTTCTCCCACTCGGACCAGATCATCGCGATGCAGGCGGGCGACGCCTACGGCTCGGGCGGCACGGGCTGGGCGGGCCGGCTGGCGGATGTGACGCGCGGGAAGAACGCGCAGTCGACCTTTCCGCCGGCGATCTCGTTCGCGGGGTCGGCGCTCTTCTGCTCGGGCAGCGTGGTGCAGTCCACGAGCCTGATCCCGGGCTACAACCTGAGCGCGGACGGGCTGGCGGCGTGGCCGGCGAGTGCGGCGGCGGCGAAACAGCAGGCGCTGCAGGAGATCGTGACCTTCAACAGCGGGCTCTCGCTGGTGCAGGCGGCGAACGACGTGCGCGCCGACGGCATCGAGCTCAACGGCATGCTCACGGGCCTCGGCAGCGGCGCGCTCGGCACGACGTTTCCCGGGACGAACATCGGGCAGCAGCTGCAGCAGGTGGCGCAGATCATCAAGCTGCGCGCGGCGACGGGCATGAAGCGGCAGGTATTTTTCTGCGCGTTCGGCGGGTTCGACACGCACTCGAGCCAGAGCTGGGCGCAGATGGATCTGCTGCGGCAGCTCGCGGAGGCGATGGCGGCGCTGCACAACGCGACGGTGGAGATGGGCATCGCGGACAAGGTGACGACCTTCACGGCGAGCGAGTTTGGCCGCAGCCTGCAGCCGAGCGGCTCGGGCACCGACCACGGCTGGGGCAACCACCAGCTCATCATGGGCGGCGCGGTGAAGGGCGGCGACCTCTACGGCACGTTTCCCGATCTCGCGCTCGGCGGGCCGGACGACACGGGCAGCCGCGGCGTGCTCATCCCGTCGACGTCGCTCGACCAGTTCGGCGGGACGATCGCGAAGTGGTTCGGCGTGACGCCGGCGGACCTGGCCGAGGTGTTTCCGAACCTCGGGCAGTTTGCGGTGAAGGACCTCGGGTTCTTCGTGTGAGCCGACGATCCGGTTGAACCGCGGATGGCGCGGATGACGCGGATAAGCGATCGCTTCGGAGATAAGCGGAGGCCACCGAGCAGGAGGCCGTTGGATCGCGGGCTCGGTGCCGGATGATTTCTTCATCCGCGCTATCCGCGTGATCCGCGGTGCGCAGTCTGCCGAGATCGGCCGGGGCGGTGGCGCCTCAGCGGGCGGGCTCCTCGACTTTGGTGAGGAGCCAGAGGCCGCCGCCGAAGAGGAGGAGCAGGGAGAGGATCGAGAGGCGGGTGCTGGTGAGCTGCGCGGTGACGGCCATCAGCGTGGGGCCGATGACGGCGGCGAATTTGCCGACCATGTTGTAGAAACCGAAATACTCGCCGCCCTTCTCGGCGGGAATGAGGCGCGCGAAGAACGAGCGGCTGAGGGCCTGCACGCCGCCTTGGACGAGCCCGATGACGACGGCCATGACGAAGAACTCCGCGGTCGTGGTCATGCGCGTGGCGAAGATGCAGACGCCGGCGTAGACGACGACGCCGGCCATGATGCCGCGTTTGGCGCCGAAGCGCTCGCCGATGCGGCCGAAGACGAGCGCGGCGGGAAACGCGACGAACTGCGTGACGAGCAGCGCCTTCATCATGCCGGCGGCGTCGAGGTTGATGGCGCGGCCGAAGTCGACGGCCATCTTGATGACGGTGTTTACGCCGTCGATGTAGAGGATGTAGCCGGCGAGGAACCACAGGATGCGCCGGTCGCCGCGGATCTCGCGGAAGGTGCCGGCGAACTGGCGGAAGCCGCGCGTGAGCACGGAGTCGCCGCCGGGGCCGGCGGCGGGCACGGCGGGAGTTTCGCGGATCCAGAGCAGTGCCGGCACGGTGAAGATCAGCCACCACGCGGCGGTGACCCAGAAGCCCAGGTGGACGGCGGAGACGGCGCCGGAGAAGCCGAATTTCTGCGGGTCGGCGACGATCACGACGAGGACGGCGAAGAGGCCGCCGCTACCGATGTAGCCGAGCGCGTAGCCGAGGGCGGAGACGCGGTGGTAGCGGTCCGGCGTGGCGACGTCGGTGATCAGCGCGTCGGAGAACATGTTGTTGCCGGAGAAGCCGAGGGCGGCGACGGCGTAGAGGGCGGCGGCGGCGAACCAGTTGCCCTGGGCCACGAGCGGGAGCAGCGCGGTCCCGACGCAGCCGAGCAGGGTGAAGGTGAGGAGGAATTTTTTCCGGCCGTTACCCTGATCGGCGATCGAGCCGAGGATCGGGGCGAGGACCGCGATGAGGGCGCTGGAGATCGTGTTGGCGTAGCCGAGGTAGGCGGTGCTGCGCTCGGGCGTCATGTCGGGCGTGTTGCACCAGTAGTCTTTGAACAGGACGGGGAAGAACGCCGTCATCACGACGATCGCGAAGGCGGAGTTGGCCCAATCGATGAAGGCCCAGGACCAGACGGCGCGGCGGTTTTCCTGCATGGGAATGGCGGGGCGTAGGACGGGCGGCGAGGGGCCGCCCGGTCGGGACGCTGGGTCAGCCTCCGGAGGCGGGCGAGCCTGCGTTTTCCGCGGGAGGGCTCAGGCTGGTCGTCTCCGGGAGGTGGGTTACGGGCTGCGACCGATGATCCGGAGGAAGTGAACCGCGGATGGCGCTGAGTGCGCGGATGGTTCGATCCGCCTCATGCGCATGATCCGCGGTTCATCGGGTTTTTCCCGTGGGTTGCGGCGGCGTCGCGCCCGGTGAACCGCGGCCGAGAACCTCGTCGACCGAAGTCATCCGAACGCGACGCGTGAATGGGCTCAGAAGTTGACGACGGTGCTGAGGGTGAACTTCCGCGGGTTGAGGTAGTAGAAGCCGTTGTCGGTCTGGACGAGGCGGCCGGCGCCGACGCCGCCGACGTTGTAGGTGCCGAAGCCGGTGATCACGAGGTCGCGGTTGTTGAGGAGATTGGACACGTTGAGCTGCAGCCGGGTGCGGAAGCGTTTGATCATCCGGAGATCGTAGCTGGCGTGCATCGAGGCCTCGAAGGTGGCGGGGGCGTAGAGGTAGTCGAAGGCGGCTTCGCGGACCTGGGTGGGGGTGGCGGCGTTGGTGGAGAATTTCAGGCGGGCGTCGACATTGCCGACCTTGCGTTTGTCGCGCCAGTTGCCGCCGCCGCCGACGTTGAGGCCCTGGAGCGGGCCGGAGCGGACGCTGTAGCTGCCGTAGAAGTTCACGCTGTTCTTGAACGTGTTGTTGTTGGTGGCGCCGCGGGCGATGCCCTCGAGGGTGGTGCGGACGGCGGTGATGTCGTTGCGCACGGTGTTGGCGAGGGCGGCGTTGGTGAGGGCGAGCGTCTCGGCGCGGCGGTTCCACTCGGCGAGGTTGGCGTCGTAGTAGGCCTGGAGGCCGGGGCGCTGCTGGATGATGGTGGCGTCGGGCCGGGCCCAGTTGGCGGTGAACGTGAAGTTGGGGATGGCGTTGGTGACGATCTCGAATTCCCAGCCGGTGGCTTCGATGTCCTCGGTGTCGCGGTAGTTGAAGCCGATCTTGTCGTCGGTGGAGTCGCCGAGGTTGCGCCAGATGTTCTGGATGTTGCCGACATTGGCGCCGCCGATGATGCGCTCGACCTGCTCGGAGTCGTAGCGGGTGAGGACGGCGTAGAGTTTGTTGTTGGGCAGGGAGAACTTGAGGCCGAGATCCTGGCCCTTGCCGCGCGTGGGGGCGAAGGTGGAGCCGTCGTATTTGTTCACGCCGGTGGTGGGCAGGCCGAAGTTTTCCGAGTAGTTGGCCTGCACGGCGAGCCACGGGAGGATGTAGCCGACGACGCCGATGTTGGAGGAGGTGACCTTGACGCGGGAGACGTCCTCATAGCCGACGCGGTTGGCTTTGAGGGCGGGATCGAAGCCGCCGTAGAGGGTGTAGCCGGTGACGGGATCGTTGCCGATCTGCTGGCGGATGAGGCGCTTCAACCGGTCGCTGCGGATGCCGCTGAGGATGGAGAGGCGATCGTTGAAGAGCGTGGTGGAGGAGACGACCTGGGCGTAGGTGAGGTCCTTGTGCTCCTTGGAGCCGAAGCCGATATCGGCGTAGCGGAAGATCGGCGTGGGGAAGCCTGCGGGCGGGGTGAAGGGCGGCGGGTTGCTGCCGACGCCGTAGCGCATCGGCTCGTCCCAGTAGAGGCGGTAGCGGAACTGGTTCGCGACGTTGTTTACGTTGGGCTGGGCGGGGTTGTTGATCCAGCGCATGCGCCGCTGCCACATCTCGAACCGTTCGGGGCGGAAGCCGCCGATGACGCTGAAGCGTTGCTTGAGATCGAGGACGCGGGGCAGGTCGAACTTGTAGGTGGTGAGGAGGCGGACGTCCTCCACGCGGTTGTCCTGATACTGGATGTTCTGGTCGACGTCGGAGAAGGGCACGCCGAACTTGGGGTTGGGCTGGCCGTTGGGGAGGAAGCGATTGACGTCGATGTAGTGGTTGGAGGCGCGGGCCTCGGTGTTGCGGGCCTCGGCGTCGTGATCCATGCGGAAGTAGGCGAGCTGGGCGAACCAGTCGCGCGTGAGGCGCTGGTCGATGTAGAAGGCGTGGTAGTTGAGTTCGCGGACCTGGTCGGCGTCGTTGGGCCCGAGGTTGAATTTGCGCGAGGGCAGGCGGGGGAACTGGGCGATGTCGGTGCGGCCCTCGGGCTTGATGGAGAAGCCGGTGCCGCGCGAGCGGTAGGCCCAGCGGTAGTCGAGGGTGCCGGCGGAGGGGATGGCGGGGGCGTAGGCGTAGTAGGGATTGCCGCCGAACTGCTCGACGCCGAAGTTCACGGCGCCGGCGATGGAGTTGAGGGCGTGGGTGGTGGCGCTGTTGACGGTGGTGCGGTCCCAGAAGGAGACGTTGTCGGAGTAGGCGGTCTGGAAGATGAGCGCGTTCCATTTGAGCGTCTCGTGCTCGGCGCGGATCTGGGTGTTCTGGCCGACCTTGTAGGCGACGGCGACGTGGATGCCGTCGCGGTTCTCATAGGTGCCGTCGCGCCAGCCATCGTTGCGCTGCAGGAGGGAGTTGACGCGCACGCCGAAGGACTGGTTGCCCCACTGGTTGTCGAGTTGGGAGCGCCAGCCGCCGTCGCTGTCGCCCTGGAGGCGGAATTCGTTTCGCTTCAGGTTGAAGCGGGCCTGCTTGGTGAAGTTGGTGGAGACACCGCCGAGCGCGGCGTCGCCGAAGAGCAGGGAGTTGGGGCCGCGGGAGAACTCGAAGCGCTCGGTATTGTAGGTGTCGGAGTTGGCGTAGAAGAGAAAGTAGTTCCGCGTGGGGTAATTCTGGCTGCCGCCGGTGTTGCGGAAGTTGAATTGAAAGGAGCCGAAGGGGGTCTGGTTCTGGGTCTCGTTGCCGGGCATGACGCTGGCGGTCCATTTCACGGCGTCCTCGAGGCCGAGGATGTTGAGGTCGTCGATGAACTCGCGCGTCATGACGGAGATCGACGCGGGGGTGAGCGCGAGGGGGGTCTCGGCGCGGCCGCCGGCGAGGGAGGAGCCGGCGACGTAGCCGGTGTCTTTGCCGGTGGAGACCTCGAACGGGTTGAGCAGGATGGCCTCGTCGGCCTTGGGGCTGGGCGGGGTCGCGGGCGCGGTCTGGGCGGCGAGGGTGGCGCCGGTGAGGCAGGCCAACGCGAACAGGCTGATGCGGCGGGGGGTATTCATGGGCAAGAGGGGTAAGGCGCCGGGGCGAACGAGTCCGGCGGGGGCGCGGTTCCGTGGAGCCGCGCGAGGGCGGGGCTGGAGTGCGGGAAGATTCAGAGGCCGGGCCGCCGGTGCCGGCAAGGGGTTTGTCGGCAGGCCCGGGTCATAACGCGGGCAAGGCTAGGGGACCTCGTAGACCTCGACGAGGGCGGAGCCGGTGGTGGCGTTGGCGCCGGAGACCTGGAGGGTGTAGCTGCCGGAGGCGAGGGAGACGAGGAGGGCGCTGTCGGCGGCGGTGAGGGGGAAGGCGCCGACGCGTTCGGCGGCGAGGCGGATCTGGGTGGCGTTGGGCGCGGTGGTCCAGCGGGTGTTGGTGTCGAGGCGTTGGGCGCCGGAGAAGAGGGCGAGCACGGGCGCGGGCAGGGCATCGCCGACGCCGAAGGCGGTGAGGCCGGGGCCGACGGCGCGGATGAGCACGGTGCGGGTGGTGCCGGGGCCGACGGTGAGGCCGGGGATGAGGAGGTTGTCGCCGGTGCCGACGTGGGCGCGGATGGAGACGTTGACGAGGCGGGAGGCGACGGTGGGGTCGAGGTCGTAGACCTCGACGAGGGCGGTGCCGGCGGTGTTGCCCGTGCTGCTGACCTGCGCGGTGTAGGCGCCGGGGGCGAGTTCGGCGAGGACGACGGCATCGGTGCCGAGCGGGAGATCGAAGGCGCCGACGGAGCGGAAGGCGGCGCGGAGGATGTCGTGTTGCGGCGACGGGCGCTCGCCGCCCCAGGTGTCGTTGCTGGCGGCGATGCGGGTGGAGGAGTTGGGGCCGTAGACGGTGAGGGCGGGATCGGGATGGACGCCGCCGAGACCGAAGGCGCCGAGGGTGGGGCCGATGCCGCGGAGCAGGACGCGTTTCGGTGCGGGGCCGGAGAGGACGAAGCCGGTGATGAGCTGGCGGGCGGGTGCGACCTCGGCGCGGGCGGCGAGGTTGAGCAGCGGGGCGGCGTTGGCGGCGGCGGGTGAGTCGGGCTGGGCGAGCGCGGCGATCCAGGCGCGGAGGAGGGCTTCGCCGGCGAGGTCGCGCTCGTTGGAAGCGAGGGGCGGCATCTGGCCGGGGCCGCGGGTGCCGAGGCGCGTGAGCAAGTGCGAGCGCTCGGGCTGGCCGCGGACGATGACGCGGTTGGCGGCGTTGCCGCCGTCGTCGATGAGCGGGCCGTCGATGAGGTTGGCGATGGAGAGCGGGGTGGTGGCGCGGGCATCCCAGTGGCCGAGGGCGGTGCCGCCGGGCTGGTGGCATTGGGAGCAATTCACGTCGAGGTAGGCGCGGGCGCGGAGTTCGAGCGGGGCGGCGGCGTCATCCGTGCGGGGGAGTGCGGGGGCGGAGGCGGCGGAGAAGCCGGTGGGCACGGCGAGGTAGCCGGCGGCGATGAGCTGGTTGAGGAAGTCGCCGCGGTTGAGCTGGCGGGTGTTGAAGCTGAGGGCGTGGCCGCCGGCGGGGGTGTGGCAGGAGAGGCATTCGGCGCGGCCGGGGAAGCGCCACGTCTGCAGGCGGGTGGTGCCGTTTTCCGAGACGGTGAAGGCCTGCGTGGCGCCCTCGTCGGGCACGAGGGTGGCATCGGTCTGCGTTTCGTTCCAGCGGTAGGTGAGGCCGTAGGCGCCGTCCGTAGTTTTGACAAGGATACGCGTCTCGATGCGGCGGGCGGTGGCGGGGTTGCCGCGGGTGAGTTCGAGGTCGAAGTGTTTCACCCAGACGGCGCCGGTGGGATGGGACCAGCGGGCATCGTCGGTGGCGACGAAGCGGCTGGTGGCATCGCGGAGGGCGAACCAGCGGCGCTTGCGGGCGTGATCGGACCAGAAGGGGACGTTGGGCTCGTAGGCGACGAAGCCGGGGGCGGGTGCGAGGGTGGCGGTGCTGCTGAAGACGCCGGTGGCCGACAGCAGGTCGGGGAACGGCGGCGTGCCGAGGACGGGGGTGGCGGTGAGGCGCCGGAGGGAGTTGTCGAGGAGGTTGGCGAGGAGCACGTCGCCGGTGGCGGGGTCGAGGCCGAAGGAGGAGATGCCGGGCGTGGTGGCGAGGACCTGGACGCGGCCGGCGGGGACGGGGTTGGCGCCGTCGGGGTTGAGGGCCCAGAGGCGGCCGCTGCCGAAGTCGGCGAAGAGGTAGCGGCCGGAGAGCTCGCCGCCGTATCGGGAGCCCCGATACACGAGGCCGCCGGTGACGGAGATGCCCTCGTTGCGGCCGTAGTCCCAGACGGGGCCGAGGAACGATGCGCCGACGGCGGCGGGCGGGGCGGTGGCGCCGGGGCGGGCGATGGTGCCCTCGCGGAACGGCCAGCCGTAGTTGCCGCCGCGGACGATGACGTTGATCTCCTCGCGCTGGCCCTGGCCGACATCGGCGCACCAGAGTTGGCCGGTGACGGCGTCGAAGGCCATGCGCCACGGATTGCGGAGGCCGACGGCCCAGAATTCGGTGCGGACGGCGGCGGGGTTGACGGCGGTGCCGTTGAACGACGTGGCGCCGACGAACGGGTTGTCGGGCGGGACGGTGTAGGAGCCGGCGTGGCCGGCGGGGTGGGGATTGGGCGGGAGGGAGCCGGGGCGGCGGTCGACGTCGAGGCGGAGGATGCCGGCGAAGAAGTCGCGGTCGAGGCGTTGGGAGTTCTGGAACTGGTCGTTGGCGCCGCCCTCGTCGCCGAGGGAGAGGTAGAGATAACCGTCGGGGCCGAAGAGGAGTTGGCCGCCGTTGTGGTTGTCGGCCTGGTCGCGCTGGGTGAGGAGGGGCTCCTCGGAGGCGGGATCGGCGAGGTTGGGGTCGGTGGCGGAGACGCGGAAGCGGGAGAGGCGGTTGTGGAGGCCGGTGCCGTCGGCGGTGGTGGCGGTGGTCGTATACCAGACGAAGAACTGGCCGTTGGTGGCGAAGCGGGGATGGAAGGCGAGGGCGAGGAGGCCGCGTTCGTCGTTTGCGTTGGTGGAGACGGTGACGCGCGACGTGAGGTCGAGGAAGACGGAGCGGGTCGGAGTGGCGGCGGTGACGTCGGGGATGAGGACGATGCGGCCTGGTTTCTCGACGACGAAGAGCCGGCGGGTCTCGCCCTCGGGCGAGAGCACGGCGACGGGTTGCGTGAAGGAAAGCGTGGGGAACGCGCGGGGCGTGGAGAACGCGGCGGCGGGCGGCGTGGTGGGCAGGCGGATGGACGTGGCGGGGACGCGGGTGAGCGGCTGGGCGGCGGTGGGCGGGGTGGCGCACGCGACGAACGAGGCGGCCAAGGTGGCGCAGGCAAGGCGGAGCGGCGGGAGATGCACGGGAGGGGGTGCGGCGGAGGATGTGCGGGCGTGGGGCGGGTGCAAACCGCGCGGCGAGTGCGCACGCCGCGCACGGCTGACGGAAATGTAAGGCGGATTGCTTTCCCGGAGGGGGGGCCGAAGCTTGAGCCTCGCGCGACAGAGCGAACCTGATGTCGGCCGCAGAAAATCCCAGTCCGCCCCGCGTGCTCGTGGTGGAAGACGAACAGAAGACACGCGACTCCGTCGCGGAGGGCATGCGGCTGGAAAACTGGGTGCCGGCGACGGCGGGGACGGGTGCGGAGGCGATGGCGCTGTTGCGGCGGGAGAATTTCGACCTCGTGGTGCTGGACTGGATGCTGCCGGATCGGGATGGGATCGAGGTGTTGAAGATGCTGCGTGGTTCGGGGCGGCAGACGCCGGTGCTGATGCTGACGGCGCGGAGCACGCTGAACGACCGGGTGCAGGGGCTGGACAGCGGGGCGGACGACTACCTGCCGAAACCCTTTGCGTTTGCGGAGCTGCTGGCGCGGTGCCGGGCGTTGATGCGGCGGCCGGGTGGTGCGGGGGACCGGATGCTGCGCTGCGGGGGGCTGCAGCTCGACACGCGGGCGCGCGTGGCGGTGCGCGACGGGCACGAGATCCTGCTGACGCCGCGCGAAGTGGACGTGCTGGAGTATCTGCTGCGTTACCAGGGCCAGGTGGTGACGCGCGAGATGCTGGAGCGCGACGTGTGGAAGCAGACGCACCGGATGACGTCGCTCGACAACGTGATCGACGTGCAGATCATGCGCCTGCGGCGGAAGGTGGATGGCGACGGATCGGAGCGGTTGATCCACACGATGCGGGGCGTGGGTTATCAGCTCGGCGGCAAACCGGCGTAACGGATTGCCTCGCGGCCGGAGTCGGGGCTACGGACTACCACCGGACGACCGAGCCCCCACGATGACCCAGAGCGAAAACGAAACGACGCGGCGGCGCTGGAAAGTGGTGGAGCGGCTGCAGGGCTGGTGGACGCGGCAGACGATCCGGATGCGGCTGGCGGTCTGGTATACGGCGGGGAGCACGCTGCTGCTTACGGGGTTCAGCGCGACGCTCTACATCTTTGTGGCGGAGCGGATGGGGCGGCCGCTGGCGGAAGAGTTGATGAGCGACCTGGAGGTGGTGCAGCAGAAGGTGCGGGTGCTGCCGGACAACCGGGTGCTGTGGAACGGCGTGGAAGTGCCGACGGGTGTGGCGTGGACGGCGGAGTATCCGTGGTTCGAGCTGTGGGACGAGAACGGCAATCTGGTGCGGCGGTTGTGGCCCTTTGCGGAGAGCCGGGTGGTGCAGCCGCCCTCGGCGCCGTTTCGCGGGCGGGAGACGCTGGCGGTCTACAACGTGGCGCCGGACATCCGGGTGCGGGTGCTCTCGCTGCCGTTCAAGGTGCCGGGGCGCGAGCAGGAGTGGATGATCCGCATGCTGCGGATCCACGAGCCGACGAGCGGCGCGTTGACGGCGCTCGGGTTGATCATCGTGGTGGCGCTCCCGATCGTGGTGGCGCTGCTGGTTTTCGTGGGCTACTCGTTTACGCGGAAGTGGCTGCTGCCGCTCGACCGGATGGCGGTGGAGGCGCAGCAGATCACGGCGGACGATCTGAGCCGGCGGCTGCCGGTGGTGAATCCGCACGATGAGCTCGGGCGGCTGGCGAGTGTGTTCAACGTGACGCTGGACCGGCTGCAGGGCTCGTTCGACGCGCTGGATCGGTTCGTGGTGGATGCGTCGCACGAACTGCGGACGCCGCTGACGACGTTGCGGAGCGTGGGCGAGGTGGGCTTGCGGCGCGGGCGTTCCGAGGAGGAATACCGGGAGATTATCGCGAGCATGCTGGAGGAGGCGCAGCGGCTGCAGCTGCTGATCCATCGGTTGCTGGAGCTGGCGAGCGCGGAGGGCGGCGGCCCGGATGTGCACTGGCAGGCGATGCCGCTGGACGAGCACGTGGCGCAGTGCCTGGGAGAAATCGGTCTGCTCGCGGAGGCGAAGCGGCAGCGGATCCAGCTGCAGCGGGTGCCGTGCACGGTGCAGGCGGATCCGCTGCTGTTCCGGCAGGCGCTCCAGAACCTCGTGGACAACGCCATCAAATACAGTCCGGAGAGTTCGACGATCCGGGTGGGGATGCAGGATATCGGGGGCGATGTGGAGGTGAGCGTGACGGACGAGGGGCCGGGGATTCCGCCGGAGTCGCGCGCGCACCTGATGGAGCGTTTCTTCCGCACGGATCGATCGCGCGGGCGGAAGAGCGGCGGCTTCGGCCTGGGGCTCTCGATCACGAAGGCCTATCTGCGCGTGATGGGTGGCAGTCTGCGCTACGAGCCCGCGGAGCCGCACGGGAGCCGGTTTGTGCTGCGGCTGCCGAAGCGGGTGCGGGCGGCGGAGGAAGCGGTATCGCCGGGGTGAGGGGCGGAGCGGGTGCGCTACGATTCCGCGTCGGGCTGACGGACGATAGCGGCACACGAGTCGGGAAAACAAAAACCCCGCGCGCCGTGTGACCGACGTGCGGGGTTCCCAGTGCCCATAGCCCGCAATTTCGTGCGGACCAGGAATTGAGTCGCCGCCGCCGGGCTGGGAGGCCCGAAGGCGGAGGGGGCGTTGAGGAGGTTGCGGGAGAATCCGGAGCGGCGCCAAGAGGGGGCGACTGACAAAATGGTAAGGTTCCCGGGTGGAGCGCGCGGGGCGGAAAAGAAAAAAGGCCCGGCGGTGCGGCCGGGCCTGGGGGGGGTGAGGCGAGTCGTCGAGGTCGCGCTCAGCCTTTCTGCATCTGATGCGGCGCGACGTCGGCGTCGCCGGGGTTCGTCGGGATGCGCATGCCGTAGAAGCTGCGGTAGACGAAGACGAGGGCGACGACGAAGATGGCGCCGCCGAGGAAGTGTTTGGTGGCGGCGGGCATCTTGACGGCGATCTCGACGGCGAGGAGGCCGAAGAGGGTGGTGAATTTGATCACCGGATTGAGGGAGACGGAAGAGGTGTCCTTGAACGGATCGCCCACGGTGTCGCCGACGACGGTGGCGGCGTGGAGCGGGGTGTTCTTCATTTTGAGTTCCACCTCGACGATTTTCTTGGCGTTGTCCCAGGCGCCGCCGCCGTTGGCCATGAAGATGGCCTGGAAGAGGCCGAAGAAGGCCATGCCGACGAGGTAGCCGATGAAGAAGAACGGATCGAAGAAGGCGAGGGAGAGGCTGAAGCAGAAGATGACGATGAAGATATTCACCATGCCCTTCTGGGCGTATTGGGTGCAGATTTTCACGACCTCCTTGGAGGCGTCGGTCGACGCGGTGGCGGCGTCGAGTTTCATGTTCTCCTTGATGTAGACGACGGCGCGGTAGGCGCCGGTGACGACGGCCTGGGTGCTGGCGCCGGTGAACCAGTAGATGACGGCGCCGCCCATGAGGAGGCCCATGATGGCCTCGGGGTGCACGAGGGAGAGCTTCTCGATCGTGTCGGGGTAGATGGATTTCAGCATCATGATGATGCCGAAAACCATCGTGGTGGCGCCGACGACGGCGGTGCCGATGAGCACGGGTTTGGCGGTGGCCTTGAAGGTGTTGCCGGCGCCGTCGGCTTTCTCGAGCTGGTGTTTGGCGGACTCGAAGTCGGGCTTGAAGCCGAAGTTCTTCTCGATGTCGGCGGAGATGCCGGGGCGCGTCTCGATCTGGGAGAGTTCGTAGACGGACTGGGCGTTGTCGGTGACGGGGCCGAAGGAGTCGACCGCGATGGTGACGGGGCCCATGCCGAGGAAGCCGAAGGCGACGAGGCCGAAGGCGAAGATCGGGGCGGCGAAGCGGAAGGCCTCGGGCATCATGGCCTGCACCGCGGCGTGGTTGGAGAACCAGTAGGCGGCGAACATGAGGGCGAGGATGCAGAGGCCGGTCCAGAAGGCGGAGAAGTTGCCGGCGACGAGGCCCGAGAGGATGTTGAGGGAGGCACCGCCCTGGCGGGAGGAGGTGACGACTTCCTTCACGTGGCGGCTCTCGGTCGAGGTGAAGATCTTGGTGAACTCGGGGATGAGGGCGCCGGCGATGGTGCCGAGGGAGATGATGGTGGAGAGCACCCACCAGAGGCCGGGGGTGACGGCGGGATGGCTGGCGAGGAGCACGTAGCTGGCGCCGTAGGTGACGACGATCGATACGATCGAGGTGATCCAGACGAGGTTGGTGAGGGGCTGCTCAAGATTGAAGTCCTTGGCGCTGCCCCAGGTGGCCTTGGCGATGGCGTCGTTGACCCAGTAGCTGACGAGCGACGTAACCACCATCAGGATACGCATGGCGAAGAGCCAGATGATGAGGACGCCGCAGAGGGCGGGATTGGCGGCGAGGGCGAGGGCGAGGAAGGCGATGAGGGCGACGCCGGTGACGCCGTAGGTCTCGAAGCCGTCGGCGGTCGGCCCGACGGAGTCGCCGGCGTTGTCGCCGGTGCAGTCGGCGATGACGCCGGGGTTGCGCGGATCGTCTTCGGGGAGGTTGAAGACGATCTTCATGAGGTCGGCGCCGATATCGGCGATCTTGGTGAAGATACCGCCGCAGATGCGGAGGGCGGAGGCGCCGAGGGATTCGCCGATGGCGAAGCCGATGAAGCAGGGGCCGGCGAGCGAGGCGTCGAGGAACGCCAGGATGCAGATCATGAAGAACAGCTCGATGGCGACGAGGAGGAGACCGACGCTCATGCCGGACTTGAGCGGGATGAGGAGGGTGGCGAGGGCGTTGCCGCGGAGGGCGGAGAAGGCGCCGCGGGAATTGGCGACGGTGTTGATGCGGATGCCGAACCACGCGACGCCGTAGCTGCCGAGGATGCCGAGGACGGAGGCGGCGAGGATGACGACGACCTGACCGGCATCCATGTGCGAGAGGACGCCGAAGTAGTAGCCCATGCACACGGCGATGAGGACCCAGAGCATGGCGAGGAACTTGCCCTGTTGAAACAGGTAGGTCTTGCAGGTCTCCCAGATGACCTGCGAGACGGCGGCCATCGAGCTGTGCACCGGGAGATTCCGGGTCTGGATATACTGCATCCAGCCGTAGATCGTGCCGAGGACGCAGACGGCGAGACCGATCATCAGCACGTTCATCCCGGAGAGGGAGCCGTTGAAGAACGCGACTTTGGTGAGATCCGGGATGCGAATATCGGCTTCGCTGGCCCGGAGAACCGAAGGCAGGGAGACCGCGAAAGCAGCGGCGCCCCATGGCAGGGAGTGGCGTAGTTTCATGTTACTAGGTGAAGTCCGCCGGGGGTTGGGGGGCCGGCGGGCTCAAGGGTTTGGGGGACTAGGGAACGAGGGTAGTTTCTGCCGCGGCTGCCGGGGTGCGGCGAGTGCAGAGTATTCCCGTGGATTGCCAATAAGGGCGCACAATTTGCCGCCAGCCGGAGGCCTTGGCGCGCTGCTGGGGTGCGCGCCAGCGGGCGGAGGCGTGGCGCGGATGCGCCCTGGGACTATTTCCGCCGGAAGCGGAGCACCTGCACGGGGGCGGTGAACGAATAGAAGTCGACCACCTGATCGAGGCGGGCGAGCGTCCACGGCACGGAGAAGGAGGAGCCGTTCTTGGTGAACACGACGTCGTCGGCGACGTAGACGCAGGAGTGCACGCCCTGATTGCCGTTCTGCACGAGCAGGATGATGTCGCCGAAGGTTGGGTTGCCCGACACGGGATAGTAGTCGCGATCGAGGGTCTGCTTCACGAACTCGAGCGAGGTGAAGCGGTCATCGGGCTGGGCGGCGTAGAAGTTGAACGAGGTCCAGTGGCAGTCGCGCGATGCGGCGAGCGGATCGACGGTGGGCGTGGGAAAGGTGTAGAGGAGGAGGCGGGCAAACGGGGGCAGGAGATGGACGAGGTCGAGCGAGCCGCCGCCCGGACGGGTGGCGATGGAGTCGAGGAGCACAGCGAGGTCCTTGCTGCGGCGGCCCTGGCCCCAGTAGCGGGCGAGTGCATCGCCGTCGTCGGCTGCCGTGAGGACGAGATGGCCGATGAGCGCGGTCTTGCGCGAAAGTGTCTTGATCAGGCGGATACGCGTGGACCGGTCGGGAGCGAGCGGCAGGACAATCTCGAGGTCGGAGAATGCGGCGCTGCCGGCGCGGACGTAGATGAGACGCTTCACGGTCGCGATGAGGCTGTCGGGCAAGCCGGAGTCTTCGAACCAGTCGTTGACATCGTCGGCGCGGAAGCGGAAGGGATCGGCGTGGAGCGGATTTTCGGCGAAGCGGGCGAGTTCGGCGTAGATTGTCAGGCGGGCGGATGGGGTCAGATCGATGACAAGCTGCGGATCGGGCTGGAGCGAAACTCCGGCGGGGGAAACTTCACGGTAGGAGGGCCGGGCGAGGGAGGCGCGTTCGGCGGGCGTCAGCCCCGCCGTGATCCAGAGCTGGTCGAGGCTTGCCGCGGTGGCGCGGGGAAAATTCCAGCGCAGCGGCGTGATCGGAGGGGGCTGCACGATGTCCTCGGGCGGCTCGATCCGGATGCGGGAGAATTCGACGCGGCCCCACGGGCCGGCGTGGCTCGCGTTCGCGGCGTTTGCGGGGGCGGCTTTGGCGGCGGGGACGGGTGAAGCCGGGCGGGCGGGCGGGGTGGAGTCGTGGTTCCGCAGCAGG
>JACCDO011505648.1_pt1 | contig 15935 bp, 15 predicted proteins | sample 7446101 | NCBI WGS metagenome assembly JACCDO01 (sample SAMN15323440, study PRJNA562643) | freshwater metagenome | isolation source: river surface water | place: USA:Blue River Watershed | collected 2017-08-16
CCATTTTTGGTAAAGGACCAAAACCGAAAACCAGCATGTATCCAAGCACTGTGTTTAAGACCACTGTTGAAACTGTGGCTACTAACGGACTTCTCGGATGATCGGTTGCGCGCAACAAGCCGCTGAGCACTGCACTCATCATGTTTGGAATCAACGAAAGCGCCGTAAATTTCAAATACTCGATTCCGGTTTCGGCAACTTCTTTTGATGCACCACTTAGAACCATTAATTCGTGTGGCCAGATCCACATAACCATTGCGAAAAATGCGGTCACTAAAACTGAAAAAGTAATCGCGATTGTTACTGTCACATTCAATTCATGCAGGCGCTTTCCACCAAAAGCTCTTGAGACCAGAACACTCACTGAGACACCGACAGCACCTAAAGTGACCATCAAAATAAAAGTCATGGAATTTGCAAAACCGACCGAAGCGATAGCAATAGCTCCAAGCGCACCAACGATAATCTGATTAACCCAATTGAGTGCCAACATAATTACGAACTCGAGGCTGACTGGGACTGCAATTTTGGCAATTTCTCGAGTTGATTCCTGCATGTGGCCGAGCCTAGTTGACGCTGGAGTAACCATTTTTGGCTAACCTTGAATAGAAGGTTTGGCACAATTCCACCCTGATTTGAAAGTGAGAAAAATGTCTACCACCACTGCAAACCCACGTGTCCTCATCGAATCCATATCTATGACATGGGTAAAGAATCTTGTGGCGGTATTCACTGGTACGGCATTTATCTCCGCAATGGCCCAGGTTTCGATCCCTCTGCCATTCACCCCAGTACCGTTGACAGGACAGACCCTGGCGGTTTTGCTGACCGCTAGCGCACTTGGTACTTGGCGGTCGGTTTCTGCATCTGTGCTTTATCTAGTTCTCGCAGTCGCTGGTCTACCTGTTTTAACACCGCAAGCAGATGGGTCACACATTGTTGGCACTCAGGTTTTTCAAATGGCAAGTTTTGGATACGTTATCGGATTCATAATTGCAAGTTTTGCAGTTGGAAAACTCTCAGAACGCGGTCTGTCGAAATCAATCATTGGTTCAACTGCAACAATGTTTGCAGGTAACGTGATCATTTATTCCTTCGGCTTGGTTAATCTGCAGTTTGTCACCAATGCCGAATGGGCACAAGTCATTGCTTGGGGATTAACCCCATTCATTATTGGAGATCTAATCAAGATTGCGATTGCCGCAAATCTGCTTCCAGCAACTTGGAAACTGATTAATCGTTTCCAAGACTAAAACTAATGATTACCCAACTCCCTACTGCACTTGACCTTGCAGCAATTGCCATTGGTGGCATTTTCGGTGCTGCTGTTGCAGCCCAAAAGAAAACTTCACTCGTAGGTGTAATGCTCATTGGTGTGGTCATGGCACTAGGCGGCGGAATTCTTCGCGACATATTTATGCAGGTTGAAATTGTTGCAATGCATGACGTTTGGTACATCCCAGTTGCTGTAGGCGGTTCAATCTTTGGATTGCCAGTAGCCCGAAAACTCGTAAATAACAGTTTGCTGGGGCCAATTCTCGATGGCACCGCATTGGGTCTCTGGGTAGTTATCGGAACCGAAAAAGCTCTTATCTACGGTTTCCCTTTCGGCCCAAGTGTTTTGATTGGACTCATCACGGCAATCGGAGGCGGAACCATTGTGGATTTGATGGTTGGAAATCAGCCAGTTGTGCTTCGTGCTGATGGGCCGTGGTTCGCAACAGCTGCATTTGTAGGCGCCGCATTTTTGGCAAGCCTCTATCCGTATGTCAATAGAGAGATTCTTGAATTGCTCACAATCAGTTTGGTAGCCGCGCTGCGTATAGCCAGCATCAGACTCGGATTTGATGCACCTTCAACTGAGACATTGAAGAAAGTTAAGCGCAAGAAATCTTAGGAATTACCGCTGCGACGTTGAAACATGCGACGGGCAGCGTCTGGACCTGATTTAGTTGGTCCAGTTTTTCCAGACTCATTAGTTCCACCATGAGGAGTTACTCCGCGATTTTTCTTCTTTTCCAATGCCTCTAAAAACGCGGCTTTTGGATCGACGGGCTTGTCACCCTTATCTTTTTTCTCAGCCATAGAACTATTCAACCACTTTCAGCTTATTTTCGACTATTTAACTGTGAATTTCACGATTTTTTGCTGCACAGACCAGTCATCAAGGTTTTCTGGAGTGAATGTGACCTTGATTGAGTAAGTTCCTTTCTTCAAGGCCTTACCGATTTTTTGGCTATATTTGAAAGAACCTAAAACATCAGAATAAGCGTTCAAATGTGCAGACGTAAGCTTGCCACCGACTTTTATAGTTTTATTAACCGGCTGCCAACGAATTTCACCCGTTGCAACATCTTTCACGTAATCCATCGCCATGTCATCTCGGTTGCCAATAAATTCTAGAGTTTTCGATAACTCCCAAGCTGATGAAAGTTCGTCGCTCCAGCGAACTGTATCCGCTGCTCTGGCTTCAGTGTGGGCATCAAAAAGTTCATTAGCCAAATCTTGATACTGAGCTATTTCTGCAATTGTTTGTAAAGCCTTTAGATATTCAGAATTACATTGATCATCTGCGATACATTGCATGAATAGCTTGCTTTGGGCTGAGTAGAAAGGTTCATAACCATCTACTTGGCCGCTCGGCGCCCACTGATTTACATTTTCAAATTGATACCAAGTTCCATCTGTACCCCACGGCAACAATTCAACTTTGTTATTTTTATCGGTAAAGATTCGATAGTTATTTGGTGTCCATTCAGGCGAGCCTGACTGTCCATCCCAATGGCTTATGTATTTTTCAACGGCAAAGAATTTTCCAATTTGTGAAACATTTACAATCTTTTTGGCTTCGGAGCTCAAGGACTCTTGTTTATCAAGCGCGTCGGCCAATGCGCCCAAGTCCTCGACATTTTCTGGGTCACCACGATCCACCTCAAAATTGCACCGATAGTCATCAACTCGAATGTCTGGCGCAAACCACGTCCCGGTGCAAGCTTTTGAGAATCTATTCCAACTCGGTGCCCACATGGCATCAAACATGTGTTGCATTGATGTACGCCAACGCGCCATCATGATTTCGTCATACGACTCTAAATTGAGGTACAGGCCTTTGTATTCAAATCCAGATCCAGAGTTGATAAATACCCTTGCAAAACCAGTGCGGGGTGCAACCAATCCCATGTCAGTAAATAAACGGTATGAAAGCACATCTCGAACCATTGACTGGTCCTGCATCATGTTGTTTAGAGTTAAGCGCTTAAGGCCGAGGAATTCCTGTCCTGGCACACTCCAATTGAATTTAATCTTTAGACCGATTTTTCCATTTTCAATATTGACTTGACCCCCACCAGTAGAGCCGACTGAACCTTTAGTTCTAACGCCCACAGCCAGTGCGCCACTAGTTGGTAACAAATTATCTTGCGCATCTCTAAAACGAAAGGTTGCTGGAACGTATTCCTTAGGATTTTGCACCAGAGCGTCCAAGTTGTTTTGATCGATACTCAAATTAATTCTAAAAGATTGCATCTCATCAAATATCCAAGCGGCTTGATCTATTGGAGAGTTTGCGGGCAGTTTTCGGTTTGTAACATTTTGAGTTGGTTGACCTCCTGCCCATCCCGAACTAAAACGACTCCAGGAAACATCATCGAGCAGATTTGGAATGGCCACCCGATCCAATTCCTTGCTGGTTGCATCTTTCAAGATGAAAGATTTGTCTCCGCAGCCGATTGCAAATCCCAATTGCGCTTCAGTGTAGGTTTTCAATTTTCCCGGTTGAATTTTCGATGCTGGCAACGTGAATGAGTCTTTTAAGATCGTGCCATCAGTATCTACTAATCTCAACTCAAAATTCTTGACATTTATGGCTAAAGATCCGGTATTGATAATTTCAACCCATTCGTTGTTGCAGTCAACTTCATTTATTTTGATGAAAGAAGTTGATGCAGTTGCTGCTGAACCAGATATCGAATATGAACTAAGCGCTAGCGCTATGAGTGCAATGATGAATTTTCGCATCAGGCTGAAGCTACTTCCAGTGCGATTTCAATCATTGACTTAAACCCTGTTTCTCGTTCTTCGCTAGTAGCAATTTCTCCACCAGCCAACATATCGCTGACCGTTAAAAGAGATAGCGCTCGACGTCCAAAGCGCAGAGCTAACGTGTAGAGCGCACTAGTTTCCATTTCTACGGCCAGAACTCCATAACTTTCTAGAAGTGGTGCCATATTTGATTCTTCATAAAAACTATCTACAGTTGCAACGCCACCAACATGGTGTGAAATACCTTTTTCACGTGCTACTTTCACTGCAGTCTCAAGCAAGTTGTAATTTGCATTCGGTGCAAAATCAATACCTGTAGCTTTGCGATTTATGTTTGAGTCAGTTGAAGCCGACATTGCGATCACTACATCACGGATTTTTACACCTTTCAATCCGCCGCAAGTTCCTACTCGAATGGCAGTTTCAACTCCGTAGTCATTGAAAAGCTCATGCGCATAGATCGACATCGATGGCATACCCATGCCATGACCTTGCACTGACAAAGGTTTTCCTTTGTAGGTTCCTGTGAAGCCATACATATTTCGCACTGATGAATACACGAATGCATCTTGTAAGAAATTTTCGGCAATCCACTTAGCTCGCAAAGGGTCTCCCGGCATCAAAACAGTTTTGGCGATTTCCCCAGGTTTTGCGGCAATATGAATACTCATACCTTGATTTTAGGAGTAAAGGAGCACCCTCACTAGTGCAAAATAGGACTATGCAGATAAAAACCTGCCAATCCCTTTCGGACATTATGGAAATCCGACAATTCCTTCTCGATTCCAACTCGAAGCTCGAAAGACTTTATAACTGGGAGCCAAGAAGATGGGAAGGCAAAATCTTCCATCTAAATGATTTAGAGATAATTGAGGCTCGGCAGAAAATCGCTAAAGAAGTTGCTATTTTGCTGAATGACGATTCAACAATACGCGCTGTATTAATTCCGGAATACGATGGTGGTGCTTATCTGCAAGCTGACCCTGAAGATTCAAAAGCTCAAGAAATATTGATCGACTGGGCTATCGAAAACTTGGCACAAGATTTAGATGGTAAAAAGTGGCTTGAAGTTTGGTGTAACGAAAATGATTCAATTCGGCAACAACTTTTAACAAGCCGTGGATTCAAACCAACAAGCGAAAGACAGAATCGACGGCATCAAGTTCTGACAAGCCCTAAAGAACTTTTACCATTGCCAGATGGCTACATTTTGAGAAACGTTGGGGACACAGATGAAGAATTTGAAAAAGTAGCAAAACTTTTAAATTCTGCATTTGGTCGCAATTTTCACAGCGCAGAGGAATATCGAAACTTTGCGACACTTGCTCCGAGTTACAACGCTGGTTTAGAAATCATGGTGGTAGCGCCGAACGGCGATTTCGCAGCTTATGCAGGATTCACTGCACACCAGAAAGAATCTTTTGTTGTCGTAGAACCTGTTTGCACTCACCCAGACCATCAAAACCTTGGCCTTGCAAGAATTGCAATAGCGGAAGGTTTGAATCGGTGCCTTGAAATGGGAATTAAAGACGCCTACATTGAAGCGTGGTACTCAAACCCTGTTTCAAATCACGTGTACGAACAAATGGGATTTACCAAACCAATTGGCCAATACATTTGGCGCAAAGAGTTTTAGTTTCCATCCCAAGCGGCAAGTTCTTTTTTAAATGGATCTAGACCCATTGGGCCAAGTTTTAGAGCGAAAGAATGAAACTTCTTTAATTCAAACTTTTCACCCAAGCGAGCTTTTGCATCTTCACGAGCCTGCATCCAAAACCGCTCGCCCACCTTGTACGAGATTGCCTGCCCTGGCCAGCCAAGATATCTGTCCACTTCACTGCGGGCAAAGTCCTCATCCATCAAGGCGCTATTTACAAGTAAATCGAAAGCAGATTCGGCATTCCAAACTTTGCCATCTTGATCTTTAAGCTCTAGGTGCATTCCAATATCAACAACTATTCGAGCAGCCCGCAACGCCTGACCTGCGAGATAACCCATCTCAATCCCTGGCTCATCAAATCCGCCTAATTCATCCATCAAACGTTCTGCATAAAGTGCCCAGCCTTCGCCGTATCCACTAGTCCATGCATCTGTACGTTGATATCTGCTGAGTCGATCTTTTTCAATAATCACGGTTGCGCATTGAAGATGGTGACCAGGAATAGCTTCGTGGTACCAAGTTGAGGCAATATGCCACCAACTGAAAGTGTCTTTGCCTAGAGTTGGAAACCAAGTTGTCCCGGGGCGAGATAGATCTTCGCTCGGGGGCATGTAGTAAGGCGCTGCCGCACTTCCATCCGGTGCAATTCGCGCATCACAGAATTTAATGGAATCATCAATGTCGAAATGAACGCCGTCCATCTTCTTTACGGCTTCGTCTGTGAAATCGCGCAACTTTTTCAATAGTGCTTCAACGCCATGAATCTCGTATTCAGGCGCGGTTTCTAAATAGTCAGCAACTTCCCGTAGCGTTTTTGCATCCGGCTTTACTTTTGCTGCAACCTTCCACATGCGTGCATTGATATTGGCCAGGTCTTGAACACCCCAGTTATATATTTCTTCCAAATCCAGTTCTGCGCCTGAGAAATATCTTGCCCATTGAATGTAGCGGTCATGTCCTACGGCATCTTTATCAGTCGCTTTTGGAAGATAACTTTCTAGCAACCAAGTCGAAGTTTCTTTACATGCATTTTGTGCAGATTTAGCGGCTGTGATTAGCTCTGGATGTTTCCCTTCCGGATCAACACTTTTAACATAAGTTTCATAACCGCCATCTGCAAATTGCTCGAGTTGAGTCGCAACACCTTGGACTTGCCGCTTTGCGGTGGTCTTACCTTGTTTTGCAACCTCTTCTATAGCCGAAGTCCAAGACTTCAGTGACGCACCAACTGCCAATAGTCGCAATTCAATATTCTTAAAGTGTTCAGCAGTTTCGTGTGGCATCATTTCAAAAACTTGGCGGATATTTGATGGCGGCGAACTAATCACTCCCCAAAGCACATGGCTTTCCATGCTGTCGTGCAATTTCAAGCCAGATTCAAGGCGCTCAACCATCACATCTCGAGCGATTCGATCTATGTCATCAATTGGCGCTAAAGAAGCCAACTTAGCCAAGGTGGCACGGGTGTGGTCGGCTGCTTTTGCGGATGCCGCTACAGAAAAATCATCCAATTCGTGGTCTCGCCCTGGGATCCCCAGGAAAGTGGAATTTATTGGGCTGAAAGCCGCTGATTCATCAATGTAGGAGTCAGCTAGGGCAAAGATTTCTGAGCGATGTGTAGTCATGGGGCTAGTTTGGCACTAACCCCACGACTAATTGCAACTAGTTAATTTCGTAGTCCATTTCATCTAAGTTCCAGCTGATGTAGTCTTCAATTTCGCGATAGAAACGCTCGAGCGAAACTCCATAGGTGATTTTGAATGCATTGGCGAACCTGTCGTGAATGTCACTAGTTTCACAGGCACTAACTGGGAAAATATTTAGCTTCGCCACTAGGGTTTCAATTTTCTCCCAGCCGTACTTACCTACTAAGTACTCAACTGCGAATGCGCCATCACTGTATTGGCCGTATTCTGATTCATAATCTTCATGCGGTTTTAATTTTGCATCTGGATCCCAATACACCCAAGATTCTCGGAACAATTCGTAATCAAAATCGTTTTCCAATGTTGCAATTTGAGCTGAAATAAATTGTGGCTGACCTTCGGTAAACCAATTAGGCACAAAACAAGACCATGTGTAAAAGTCCGAGCCAAACCAATAATTTTGAGCAACATGAGCGATTTCATGTGCAATAACCTCGGGGTCCATCAACAGCCACGAGCCATCCGGCTGTTCTTCCCATGAACATTCAGTCAAAATAAATATGCGTGGCCTAAACCAACCTTCGTCGTATGTGACACCAACAGATCCAGACCATTCACAATCTTTATTCAGTCCGAAAATTCCTTCGACTGACAGTTCCTCTAGAACTGATTCTTTAACACTATCTGGCGTTTGATACAGCATGTCTTTTTTGAGAGCTTCATAATCATCAAAAATGCGGATATCAAAAGTTTTTGCTGTCAAAGGAACATGCAAATACTCCATTGCTAGATCAATGTTCTTGTATATACGAACACTCTCATCTTCAGTTATTGTCTCATCTAAGTAAACAACAGCATTTGAGTTAATCTCGCCGGGCGTAAACGCATCGAAGAAATTAGTTTTAGATTGCTCAACAATTGACTGATATTCTGAATAAGAATCACTATCTGCTGGATCTTTTCCTGACGAACTGTTCGAATTTAAAAACCAAGTAATCAAGATCAGAGCGACAATCCACCGTAACCATCTTCTTTTAGGTTTCTTAACTTCCGAAACAGATACTTCTTGGTCGATTGAAATTTGCTCTTCGTTTTCCATGGTTCCCCCGAACTTTGTGTGCGAAATCTTATTCGGCAGTCTGACAAAACCTCGCCTATTCTTGGGCTATGGACATTTCGAAAATCTCATTTGGGCTAGACACTTTTGGAGATACACAAAAAGATGACTCCGGCAAACCTTTGTCGGCGGCCGAAACTCTTCGAAATGTCATTCAAGAAGGCGTGCTTGCAGATTCACTTGGCATTTCACATTTCAATGTTGGCGAACACCACCGAGCGGACTTTGCAATTTCTGCACCAGACACAGTCCTAGCTGGCCTGGCAACTGTCACAAAACAAATCACACTCGGAACTGGCGTGACTGTTCTTTCAAGCGACGACCCGGTTCGCGTTTATCAACGTTTCGCAACAGTTGATGCTCTTTCTAATGGTCGTGCTGAGATCACTGCCGGACGTGGATCCTTTATTGAATCATTTCCACTATTCGGTTATGAACTTTCTGACTACAACATCTTGTTTGAAGAAAAACTTGAGATGCTTGTCGAACTTCTAAAAGAAAAACCAACCACTTGGAGCGGAACAACTCGTGCAGGTTTGAAACAACAAGAAGTGTTTCCTAAAACCGAACGAGGTGAAATTCCGCTTCGAGTTGGTGTCGGTGGAACACCAGAATCTGTGGTTCGCGCTGCCAGACTTGGTGCGCATCTTGCTATCGCAATCATTGGCGGCGATTCAGCTCGCTTTGCGCCACTTGCAGATTTATATCGAAATGCAATTGAACAATTTGGCAATCCAATGAAAACAATCTCGATTCATTCTCCGGGTCACATTGCCGACACTGATGAACAAGCGATTGAAGAAATGTGGCCGAACTACGAAGAGATGTTTGGGCGCATTGGGCGTGAACGCGGCTGGGGTCCGGTGACCAAAGATCATTACTTGAATGAAGTGCACTTTGGATCGCTTTACACCGGAAGTCCCGAGACCGTCGCGAAAAAGATTGCATACTCAATTCGAGCCCTTGGTGCAGATCGCTTTGACTTCAAGTATGCCAATGGCCCAATCTCCCATTCGAAACTTATGCGCTCCATTGAGCTCTATGGGACTCGAGTAATTCCAATGGTCAAAGACATTTTGGCATCCGAAAAATTGAGCCAAATTCGCTAAAAGTTCACCTCAAATTCCAAGATATCCCTAAAGTTATGGTTTACGCTTGAATTCTGCAGGAGGATTTATGAAACGCGAAGACAAAATCAAAGTGATTGCCAAATCGCTCAACAAGCGCACCTTTGGCCTTTCCCTTCAAAAAGAAGAGAACCTTTGGCTTGCCACTGTAATCCTTGACGATTTAGAGGCCGCATCCAAGAAGCGCCGCGAGGCAAAGAAGGCCGAAAAGGCCTCATCTGCCAAGTCGGATAAGAAATCCGCAAAGAAATCTAAGAAAAAATAGCTCGTTCCGCCCTTCGGGCTCTTGTTAAGTTTCTGACTATTACCTAGCGTTTGACCCTACTTATAGGAGTTCAAGTGCTGCCAGTCGAAGCCCTTGCCGATCAGCGCAAAGCGGTCGAAGCCAATTGGGAACATTGGCAGTCTCATAATGGTGAGGTTCAGATTCGCCCTGAGGTTGAGGAATCCTGGCAACGTTCTGCAGACGCTGTATCTCTTGAAGTAGATGCTGCTCCCACCAAGTCAAACTTTGATGTAGAAGTTGAGTGGAACAACCACGCGCTAAATGCACCCGTTCTTTCAATCGAGCCAGAGTTACGACAAATAGCTGAAGATGGTGGTTTTGTCGTTGCAATCACCGACTCAACCAGCACAATTCTTTGGACTACCGGAAGCACTCAGATGCGCGATGCGGCTGCCAAAGCTAACTTTGCCGCAGGCGCAATGTGGGACGAACAAAGCGTTGGAACAAATGCTCTCGATTTATCTCTACGCACTCAGAAGGCGCAAACTGTTTTTAGTGCGGAACACTTTGCCCCGTTGGTTCACCAATGGGTTTGCTATTCCGCACCGCTTTTAGATCCTAGAACTAGCGAAGTTGTAGGTGTTTTAGATCTAAGCACAACTTGGGATAACGCTCACCCACTTGCGATGCGAACCACAGTTGCGATGGCAAGTCTGATTCAACATGAACTTGGACGAATTCCATTGCCTCTGCATCTTGAGACTGTGCAAATCAATTTACTCGGAAAAACCTCAGCAAACCGTGGCAATAACAAAATTAATTTGTCTAAGAGACAACTCGAAATTTGTGCATTACTAGCCTTACATCCGAATGGATTGAGTTTTGAAGAAATGCAGGTTGGAATCTACGGAGACAAACCAATTTCAAATAGCACTTTGAAATCGGAGATAAGCCATTTGCGCACTGCACTCAATGGTTTGATTGAGTCACGCCCTTATCGATTCAATTCCGCAATTAATTGCGATGTGTTGAATGTTCTGACTGCAATCAAGTTGGGAAATTTCAGCGCCGCAATGCATGCATACACAGGGCCTCTTCTCCCCACCTCAAACGCCCCGTTGATTTCAGAATTTCGAAACTGGCTAGATATAGCTCTTAGGCAGTGCGCATTGCGCAGCCTTGATGTGGACGCACTAGGAACCTATCTAGACCTTCACCCTTACGAGCTAGAGGTGGCTGAATATCTCAATTCGATAACTTCGCAATCTGATGCGCGCTATCCCTACGTGAGAGCCAAACTTTTGCACGCTCGAAGCATTTAAATCCAACTTTTCCCAACCTTTTCCCAACCTAGTTTTCCTAATCTCCTTCCAATGGCCGCGGGGCCATAAAGGAGAGATACATGTCAATTTACGCAATGCCAGGACAACCAGGATCGCTGGTCAGTCCAAAAGCAAAGTATGACAACTTCATTGGCGGCAAATGGGTTGCTCCAGTTAAGGGTCAATACTTTGAAAATATTTCACCAGTCAACGGCAAGGGATTCACACAAATTCCTCGTTCAACTGCAGAAGACATTGATCTAGCGCTTGATGCAGCACATGCTGCTAAGGACGCTTGGGGAAAAACCAGTGTCACAGAACGTTCAAATATTCTTTTGAAGATTGCTGATCGAATTGAAGCAAATCTTGAATTGCTTGCGGTTGCAGAAACTTACGACAACGGAAAGCCAGTCCGCGAAACACTTGCAGCCGACTTGCCACTTTGTGTTGATCACTTCCGCTACTTCGCTGGTGCAATCCGCGCTCAAGAAGGCAGCGCTGGTGAACTAGATCATGACACTGTTGCATACCATTTTCACGAGCCGCTCGGAGTAGTTGGACAAATCATTCCTTGGAACTTCCCACTTCTAATGGCAACTTGGAAATTGGCTCCTGCACTTGCAGCCGGTAACTGTGTTGTTTTGAAACCTGCAGAACAAACTCCATGGTCAATCTTGGTATTGATGGAATTGATCGCAGATTTACTTCCAGCTGGTGTGCTCAACGTAGTAAATGGTTTTGGTCTCGAAGCTGGTAAGCCACTTGCATCTTCACCAAGAATTGCAAAGATTGCTTTCACTGGTGAAACTACTACCGGTCGTTTGATCATGCAGTACGCATCTGAAAACATTATTCCAGTTACTTTGGAACTTGGTGGAAAATCACCAAACGTTTTCTTTGCTGATGTGGCAGAAGCAGACGATGCATTTTTCGATAAAGCAATTGAAGGATTTGTACTCTTTGCTCTTAATCAAGGTGAAGTTTGCACTTGTCCATCACGTGCTTTGATTCAAGAGTCAATCTACGACAAGTTCATGGAACGAGCTATTGCTCGCACAAAGGCAATCATCATGGGAAATCCATTCGATACTGCAACCATGATCGGCGCTCAAGCATCAAACGATCAACTTGAAAAGATTCTTTCTTACATCGATATTGGTAAACAAGAAGGCGCAAACGTTGTAACAGGTGGTGCGAGAAAAGTTCACGCAGGACTTGAAGATGGTTTCTATGTTGAACCAACAATCTTTGAAGGCCACAACAAGATGCGTATCTTCCAAGAAGAAATCTTTGGCCCAGTCGTATCTGTTACAAAGTTCAAAGACATGGACGATGCAATCAACATTGCAAACGACACCTTGTATGGCCTTGGCGCAGGTGTATGGACTCGCGATACCAATACGGCTTACCGCATGGGACGCGCAATCCAAGCTGGACGTGTTTGGACTAACTGCTACCACGCATACCCTGCTGGTGCAGCCTTCGGTGGTTACAAGTCATCCGGTATCGGTCGCGAGACCCACAAGATGATGCTTGATCACTACCAGCAGACCAAGAACCTGTTGGTCTCATACAACCCAAATAAGTTGGGATTCTTCTAAATCTGAGGAAAGATTGCGGCAGGTGGAAACGCCTGCCGCAATCTTTATTGGAGGCGATATGAAACGTGTGTTGATTACACCAGAAGCAAATGCAATGCTGGCAATGCTTCAAGAAAAGCATGGGAGATTGATGTTTCATCAATCTGGTGGTTGCTGTGACGGTTCTGCTCCAATGTGTTATCCACGAAATGAATTTCGTGTTGGGCAAAATGATGTTTTCCTGGGCTGGGTTGGCGAAGAACCTAATTCCACACCGTTCTATATTTCAGGTCCACAATTTGAATATTGGAAGCACACCGAATTAACACTCGACATCGTTCCAGGTCGCGGCAGTGGTTTTTCCGTTGAAGCTCCTGAAGGTTTTCGCTTCTTGATTCGCTCTCGCGTTTTTACAGACGACGAGTGGAACTTTTTAAAAGACGAGCAAGTCCTTACTGGTTCGCAACACGAATAATTTCACGATACCGATGTGCACTAGCTTTTGGCGTGCGCTTCAAGGTGTCGTAATCAACGTGCACTAAACCGAAGCGCTTTTCATAACCAAAAGTCCACTCGAAGTTATCCATAAAGCTCCAGGCGAAATAGCCTTTTACTGGAACTCCTTCTGAAATCGCTTTTTGCATTTGCTCTAGATGAAGTTCGAGATATTCAATTCGTTCTACATCATTGATTGAACCGTCTGCCTGTACAACATCATCCCAAGCTGAGCCATTTTCGGTGATGAAAATTTCCTTTGGCGAATAATCATTTTTAATTCGTACCAACAAATCTTTGAATGCCGGAGCACAAATTTCCCAGCCCATTCCGGTGTATTTTGAATCGGCAGGATCTATCCCTTTGATTTTCAAGAATTCGCCATCAGGGTCATCTGCAATTACAGAGCGCAAGTAAAAGTTAACGCCAAGAAAATCTGTTGGGGTCGAAATTACTTCCATGTCGTCGGCCACTATTGGTGGCGTAATTCCAAAAATTTCCACAATGTCTTTGGGGTAACCCTTGCCATAAACCGGATCCATAAACCATCGAATGTCATATCCATCTTGGCGTGCAGCGGCTGCAATATCTTCTGGAGACTGGGTGGCTGGCACGCAAGGCGTTAATCCTGGAGCGATGCCAACCTTTGCCTCGGGCAGCAATTTATTAATGACTCGCACTGCCCTTCCATGTGCAAGTAAAACGTGATGGGCCGCAGTAACAGCGGAGTTCAAATCTTGAACGCCTGGCGCAAACCAGCCCTTTAAAAACCCAAACCAACAAATGCAGTGGGGCTCATTGATGGTGATCCAGTTCTTTACGCGATCACCTAGATTCGCAACCAATACTTCGGTGTAATACGCAAACCAATCTGCAGCCTCGCGATTGAGCCAGCCCCCTTTTTCCTGGAGAGCTTGGGGTAAATCCCAGTGGTAAATTGTTAAAAAAGGTTCAATTCCCTTTGCGAGTAACTCATCCACAAGATTGCTATAAAAAGCTATACCTGCCTGATTTACTTCCCCAATTCCATTTGGCAAAACCCGAGACCAAGAAACCGAAAAACGGTAAGCATCTACGGCCATCCAATCCATGATTTCAACGTCTTCTTTATACCGGTGATAGTGGTCGCATGCGACAAGTCCGTTATCGCCATTTCGAATGTTGCCTGGCACTTCGCAGAATTTGTCCCAAATTGAAGGCGCCCTGCCATCTTCATTTGCAGCACCCTCAATTTGAAATGCTGCAGTTGCAACTCCCCATTTGAAATCAGACATTCTCACCTTCTGGTTTCCATTTGATGCGACCGAGCGCAATTACGCCAATTACCAAAACTGCCTGCAAAGTAATCATTAATGGCGATGTCATTTCTGCCATCAATTTTTCACCAATATCTGTATGAGAGAAAGCATCTGCACCCATGACGTAACTGGTGTAGGTAAAACATCTTCCAATTCCAAATGCAACTACGAGCGGGAAAATTCTGATCTGCGGAATTAATCCAGCCGCAACAAAAAGTTGCGAAGAAGACAATGGCGACCAAAGAAATAAGATAAACAGCCCCCACATTGTCTTACTTCGTTTTTCAAGTTTGGTTCCAAGATTCTCCATGTTGGTCACATAACTCTTGGGCAGGCGGTTTCGAATGCGACGAAAGAAATGCGCCATAAGCCAGTGAGCAACCGAAGCTGCAATCACCGCTAAAACAATCAATGGCGCCGGCTCTAGATTGAAACCAAGGGTCAGATAGACCAAAACAAGCCATGTTGGCGGGCCAAATGCGGGCAGACAGTTTTCAGCGAAAATGACTAGAAACGCTAAAAAGTAGTCCAACACGACATTAGCCTAAACAAAAAGACCCAAAGACCAACGTTGCCACTTACACTCACTTAAGGATGTTCGCTTTGTCGTCCTAGATTTAAAGGGACGAGATGCGCACAAAAACTTTATTCTCATTTGTAACCACCACTGCAATGGTTCTTTTGACCAGCGCTCTGATCAATCCAGCTTCGGCCACTACATATTCCTGCAATAACTTTTCTAGTCAACTATGTGCACCAATATCAACAGTCACTGTGAGTCTAGATTCTAAGAAACCACTAACCACTAATTCCACAACCACATTTGTGAGCACCAAAGTCTCAAAACTTAATTTCACAATTAATGCAGGATCAGATAACGCATCTAAAACTGCGACCCTGCAATTCTTCGACATTAGTGCAGGATTGAAATTTATTGTTAGGTCAAATAGTGATAGTGCTTGTGCGCCGGGAAATACAATACAAAAAGAATGCCAAATAACTCTCGGGGCGGAAGGCAAGAAAAGCTTCTACGTGACTTTGCTTGACGCAGAGCCAGGAATGCACTTTCAATACAAATACGTCGGCCCTGAAGCATGGACCTCTGCGACTAAATCAATGACTTTTTCTGCAAACGGCAAAATTCCAGTTACTTCCGAAGCCTGCGCTTCAAATGCAACTCAAATCTGCGGGCCAGTAACAAACTTGAGTTTTAGTGCTGGCTCAAAAAAGATCAAGATTTCAAAACCTGACAAATCAGGTAATTTCAAAGCCAACATTTCTGCGGTATCCGATTTGCTGAAATTCAATTACAAATCAAGTTCAGACTATGCGTTCAAATATCTATATGTGGATTTTTACAATCTCGCATCTGGACTAAGTATTTTGATTGACACGAGTTCGAACACACTTGGAGCTGGTTGCG
>JACCDO010143458.1_pt1 | contig 15934 bp, 18 predicted proteins | sample 7446101 | NCBI WGS metagenome assembly JACCDO01 (sample SAMN15323440, study PRJNA562643) | freshwater metagenome | isolation source: river surface water | place: USA:Blue River Watershed | collected 2017-08-16
GTGGAAATTAGCCTTATTGACAATGGTTGTCATTAGCAATAACCTTTAGCGCATGGTTTATGTACTAGCAATTGCCACCACTATCGCCACCCTGCTTGGTGGCACCCTCGCTATGAAGTCAGCTGAACGTCGACACATGGTCTTAGGGCTTTCCGCCGGTTTGTTACTCGGCATGGTTGCCTTTGATTTGCTCCCAGAGGTTTTCGAAATCAGCACAAGCGAACTTGGTGGTGTTCCACTTGTTTCGGTTGCGCTGGTTATCGGCTTTTTAACCCTTCACTTCGTTGAGCGAATCTTTGGTGCACATGAACCAAATGATTCTGACTACGCGCATCACCACGAACATACACATGCTGCTGGGACACTAGGTGCGATCGCACTTGCGGTCCATGTTTTTCTAGATGGTGTAGCGCTGGCACTTGCATTTCAAATCGGTCAAACATTTGGCGTAGTCGTGACTATTGCAATTTTTGCCCACGCTTTTAGTGACGGCCTAAACACAGTTTCATTGGTTTTTTCAGGTTCAGAAAACCGTAATCGAGTAATCGGATTACTTTCGCTAGATGCAGTAGCCAGACTTTCTGGTGCATTGCTCGGAAATAGCATCCATCTTTCAGAAAACTACATTGCACTTTATCTAGCTTTGTTTGCTGGCTTCTTGATTTATCTAGCTACTTCTCACATCTTGCCCGAAGCGCATGCCGACCATCCAGCCTCTTCGACCATGGTGGCAACTTTGATCGGCGTTGTTTTGATGTTCGCAATTTCCTCACTTGCGCATTCAACGCATCAAGAACATGCAAAGCATGCAATTCAAGAAATCGAACAACATGCCTAGCTCATTTACTCGAACCACGAAGCAACGCAATTCAGTGATTGCGGTCTTGCGAGACCATAAAGGATTTATCAGCGCCCAAGAAATTCACAACTCGCTAAAAAATCAAGGAAGTTCGGTTGGGCTTTCAACTGTTTACCGAACTATGACCGCACTAACCACTTCTAACGAAGTTGATGTGATGTTGCGCGAAGATGGAGAGGCGCTCTATCGGCTATGCAGCACTGGCCATCATCATCACCTCGTGTGCCGAGTTTGTGGCACTGCCATCGAGATTCAAGCCGAGTTTGTTGAAGCCTGGGCGCACGACATTTCTAATGCACATGGATTCACGAATATTGATCACACCGTGGAAATCGTTGGAACTTGCACTAGTTGCAGCAAGTAAATCTAAGCTTTTCCAAACCTTCGATTTCGATTCGAATATTCAACTACCGCATTCCAGAGATTTTCACGATTGAAATCAGGCCACAAAGTTTCATCGAAAACAAGTTCAGCATAGGCAGCTTGCCAAAGTAAAAAATTGCTGGTGCGTTGCTCTCCCGAAGTTCGGATGAACAAATCCACATCAGGAATTTTCGGTTGATACAAATGTGATTGAATGGTTTTTTCGTTAATTTGTTCAGGATCAAGTTTTTTGGATTTCACAAGTTGAGCAATTTCTTTTGTTGCGTCCACCACTTCAGCTTGCCCGCCGTAATTCACGCACATAACCAGATTCAGTTTCGTATTTCGCTTAGTTAGTTCAACTGCAGTGTCTAGTTCATCAATCACAGTTTTCCAAAGACGTTTGCGTCTACCAATCCAATGAACACGAACTCCAAGTTCATTCAATTCATCGCGACGCCGTCTAATCACATCTCGATTGAATCCCATTAGGAACTTAACTTCTTCAGGTGAGCGCTTCCAATTCTCAGTAGAAAATGCGTATGCGCTTAACCAAGGTATTCCGAGTGCAAGTGCGCCATGCACCACATCCATCAACGCTGCTTCACCAGCTTCGTGGCCTGAAGTGCGGGGCAATTTTTGCGCCTGAGCCCATCTACCGTTTCCATCCATGACCACGGCTACGTGTTTAGGTAACAAGTTAGGAGAAATCTTTGGTGGTTTTGATTTAGCCAACGGACTCGTCCTTTCTGCGCTCTACGTGTTTTAAGGAACGAACTTCACGTTCAAGATGCCACTGTAAATGTGCTGCCACAATTCCGGTAGCTTCTTTGCGGTTTTTATCTAAAGAAGCATCGGCGGTTTCCCAATCGCCAGAAAGCAATGCTCCTAGCAAAGATAATGTTTCTGGCGCAGGCGTTGCGCTACCTGGGATTTTGCACTCGCTGCAAAGCACACCACCGTTTGTAACAGAAAACCAACTGTGTGGTCCTTGTGCATCACACTTTGCGCAACGATCAAAAGAAGCAGCCCATCCTGCAAGCGACATTGATCTGATTAAAAAGGCATCCAGGATCAAACCTGGAGAATGTGATTGTTCAACGAGAGCTTTCAAGCCGCCATAGAAAAGTAGAAATTGCGCATTAGCTGGTTCATGATCGGCTGAAATAATTCGATCGGTTGTTTCAGCCATTGCAAGTCCCGCGGTCCACAATGAATAATCTTGTGAAGCCTGAGCACTGAAAGCTGCAACCGTCTCCACTCCAGTTACCGTGTCAAGGTTTCTTCCTTGATGCAGCTGAACATCCACCAAATTAAGTGGCTCAAGGCGTGCCCCAAACCGACTGTTTGATTTACGTATCCCCTTAGCTACCGCTCTAACTTTTCCGTGATTTCGGGTTAACATCGTGATAATTCGATCCGCCTCACCTAACTTATTCGTGTGCAGCACAATGGCTTGATCACGATAGGTCGGCATAGGGCTAATTGTGGTTGGCTAGAGCAAAAATCCCATGCTTATGGTGCCTTGTGTCAGGCAATCACGTAGATTTCAACGTATGGAACTTGATACCCGAATTTGGCGCCGCCTCGCAATTACCGCAATTGCAATTTTTGCCGTATACCAACTGTCGTTGCAGTTCATTGGGATGACTGGAAATTTCTTGATGATGCTACTTATTGCTTGGTTGGTATCGATTGCGATGGAGCCAGTAGTTGCATGGTTTGAAAGCAAAGGTCGCCGCCGCGGTCTTGGTGCTGGTGTTGTCTTAATCGGATTAATTCTGTTTTTAATTCTATTTTTTGCCACACTCGGTGGACTCATGTTTTCACAGCTTTCAGCAGCCGTAGCAGCCGCTCCAGAAGTTATTACATCGGCGATTAATTGGGCCAATAGCACTTTTGATTTGAATTTAGATTCAGCAAAACTGCTAGATCAATTAAACATCAACTCAGCCGACACAACTTCCTTGGCGACAAATCTTGCGGGAGGTCTACTTTCGATCATCTCAAGTTTGTTCACCTTCCTTTTCGATTTCCTAACTATCATGGTTTTTGCATTTTATTTTTCTGCAGATGCACATCGAGTACGCCGATCAATCGCTTCATGGTTGCCAGCTGACAAACAAAAAATCTTCGTAACCGTATGGGAGATTGCGGTGAAAAAAACTGGTGGCTTTGTGATTTCAAGAGTTGCGCTTGCCACAATCAGCGCAGTAGCTCACAGTATTTTCTTTGCGGTGGCAGGAATTCCTTATTGGTTGCCGATGGGAATCTTCGCAGGTTTATCAGCGCAGTTTGTTCCATCTGTCGGTACTTACATTGGAATTATTTTCCCTGCGCTATTTACTTTGGGTGATGATCCAATCAAAGTCATCTGGATCGTTTTGTTTGCAACTGTTTACCAACAGATTGAAAACTATGTTTTAGGCCCAAGAATCAGTCGCCGGACAATGGATTTGCACCCTGCAATCGGGCTTGGGTCCGCCTTCATTGGCGTGGCCCTGTTTGGACCAATTGGCGCATTTATTGGTGTTCCGATTGTGGCTGGGGTAATTGCGGTTGCTAGCACTTACGGCAAGCGACATGAATTAATTTCGGAACTATCTTCAGATAACGGAATTGAAGCAGCTGCTGACTAGAACCCTAAGCGGTTCAACTGCTTGGGATCGCGCTGCCAATCGGGTGCAACTTTTACCCGTAAATCCAGGTAGACCTTAACGCCGAGAAGTTTTTCAATGCTGTGACGAGCAGTTTGTCCAACTTCTTTTAGACGAGCACCTTGCTTGCCGATAATAATTCCTTTTTGGCTGTCGCGTTCAACAAATAAAAATGCGTGGATGTCCAACATTTTTTTATCTTCACGAAGTTTCATTTCCTCAATCACAATTGCGATTGAGTGTGGAAGTTCATCGTGTACACCATGTAAAGCGGCTTCTCGAATGAGTTCAGCAACTAGCGCTTCGTCGGTCTCTTCAGTGATTTCACCAGAAGGATAGAGAGCCGGGCTTTCTGGCAACATAGAAATCAAAACCGATTTCAATGTATCAAGGTTGTGGCCTTTGATGGAACTAATTGGGACTATGTGCTCCCAATTCCACTCCAACTTTGTGGCAAGTTCTTGAAGCTCTAAAAGCCGCATGGCAATTTTCTCTTTACTGACAGTGTCGGTTTTTGTAAGTAAGGCTATTTTCTTGGTGCGCTTCATTTCCTGAATGTCTTGGGCAATCATGCGATCGCCAGGGCCGATTGGTTGATCTGCCGGGAAACACATTGCAATTACGTCCACATCTGCCCAAGTTGTACGAACTAATTCGTTTAATCGCTTGCCAAGCAAAGTTCGTGGACGATGGATACCTGGAGTGTCAACCAAAATTATTTGACCAGCATCTTCATGAACAATTCCACGAATTACATGTCGAGTTGTTTGCGGCTTATCGGAAGTAATTGCGACCTTGCTACCTACAAGTGCGTTGGTCAGTGTGGATTTTCCAGTGTTTGGTCTGCCAACAATGCAAACAAAGCCAGCCCGAAATGTCATTCAGCCGACTCCTTTGCGCTACTGACTGCCAACATAGACAGTGAAACTGCAATCAGAGTACAGCCAAGAGCACTCAAAGCCGAAATCTCCTCGTGCAAGATCACCATACCTAAAAATGTTGCAGCTAATGGTTCTGCCAGATTTAAAGTTGAAACTGTTCCGGCTGAAAGATTTGATAACCCAATTCCAAACAGCACGTACGCCAAAGTTGTCGCACCAAGTCCCAACCAGAGTGCTAACCAAATTCCATTTCCCTGAAGCGCTTGCCCTACCTGATTTCCGCTGATTAACAACAAAGCAATTGCGCCCACACTGAACGAAACTGCGAGGACTGAAGTTGCAGCGATTCCATTTTGTGAAAGTTTTACACCCACCACGGTGTAAACCGCATAAGCCGCACCTGCGCAGACAGATGCAAGTACTCCAGTTAAATTAACTTTTGAGTCTTGCAACCCCGACCAACTCAAAACCACCAAACCGCTCACCGCAATGAATGTTGAACGCCACCACATTGAAGAAGGCCGATTCCCCTGCCAAAACCAGGACAACAATCCCGCCATTAATGGGGCAAGAGCTAGTGATGCCAAGGTTCCGATAGCAACACCAGTCAGGCCAGTACCAATAAAGAAGAATGCTTGGTATGCCGCGACTCCAAGTCCCATAATCCAAATAGTTTTGTTCCGAATAAGAATTAGATAAGAAAAATCTTTAACAAACAATTTTGCAAAAACCAGCAGTCCCAAGGCACCAATTGCGAGTCTCAATGTTGCAATTGAAATTGAGCTCGCTTGTACCCCACTCAATTCGCGGGAGGTTGCAGATGTGGCAAAAAGCAAGGCTGCAAATAAGACTGCAGCTATAGCTTTTCGTTTGTTTAGCATTAACTAATTACCGCGAGCACTTCACCTTGTGCATCACAAGTGATCACAATTCCGGTTTCAAGTAATACAGATTTAATTTGAGAAAGGTCTAGCTCTTCGTCACCCAAGACGCACACTGCTTCAAACTTTTTTGCCCCGGCTGACAATGCAGTTGCGATTGCTAGTTCAGCTGAATCAAACTTTTTACCTGAGAATTCAACGGTGGCAGCCGAATAGGTTCTGCCATCAGTGTCTCTAACACAGGTAGCTGATGGTGCACCAATTCGTGCGCGCGCACCTTTTGCCAAAGTGATGAGTTTTTGATCTTCAGCGCTTAATTCAGTCATCTTCATCCTCAGGTTGCACCAACTTTTCGACCAATAAACTTCCGACTCGATTGCGTCTTCCAGCAACAGTCTCTGCAGTCAATTTCCAACCATCAATGTTTATTGTAGATCCTGGAATTGCAACTCTTCCGAGACGTGACGCGAGTAAACCGCCAACGGTGTCTACACCTTCTTCATCTGAATCTAGATCGATTTGAATCAACTTGCCAAGATCTTCAATATGCAAACGTGAAGAAATTCTGTAGGCACCTTCATCAAGTTTGATGATTTCCTCTTCTGCAGTGTCGTGCTCATCCGCAATTTCGCCAACAATCTCTTCGAGAATGTCCTCAATGGTAACCAACCCGGCCGTGCCGCCATATTCATCAATTAGAACCGTTAGATGAACGCGCTCTCGTTGCATATCTTTAAGCAAGTCGTCGGCAAGTTTTGAGTCAGGTGAAAAAGTGACTGGTCTCATTAAAGTATCTACACGCTCAGTTTGCTGGGCATCACTATGTTCAAAAATGCGCTTTGCAACATCTTTGATATAAATCACACCGACAACATCGTCAATATCTTCACCAATGACTGGAATTCTGGAGTAACCGGATCTCAAACTGAGCGAAAGCGCCTGCCGCAGTGTTTTGGTGCGTTCAATCCACACCATTTCTGTTCGCGGCACCATTACTTCTCTTGCTACCGTGGCACCTAATTCGAATACTGAGTGAATCATCTCTTTTTCGCTGGCTTCAATGACTTCGTCACTGATTTGATCCATCATTTCACGGATTTCCGCTGTACTAGCAAAAGGTCCTTCGCTATATCCCTTACCTGGCGTGACAGCATTTCCCATAACGATAAACAAGCGTACGAATGGATTAAGAATTCGACTCAACAAACTAATTAGGCCGGCTGAACTTAAAACATAACTTTCAGCATGCTGTTTGCCAAGCGTACGAGCCCCAACTCCGAAAATAACGAAGCCAATCAAAGTAAGAAAAGTGATAGCTGCGATATCTTGCAACCAGTTTGATTCTAGATGAATGATCGAGTTGCTGAACCTAAAAACAAACAAGCTAGAAGCTGCAAGACCAATTGTGTACAGCAATTGAAACGTATTGATGTATCTCGCTCGGTTTGGCCCTACATACTTGAGAAGTTTGTTCATCTGCTTTGGTTTGTCGCCGTACATTTCTTCAATTCGGGCCGCAGATAGCTTCGTGAGGGCAGATTCAATTGCGCTGAAATACGTGGTGAGTAATACTGAAATACTCAAAAGAATTGGTTCCATTATTTACCTCCCGAACTCTTCATCGCATTCAGAATCTCATTTTGCAATCCAAACATAACTCTATGCTCTTCAGGTTCTGCGTGGTCATGACCCAGCAAATGCAAAATTCCGTGTACCAAGAGCATGTCTAGTTCAGTTGCGGTGTCTTGATTGTTTTCCGAAGCCTGCTTCTGGGCAAACTCTGGGCAAAGGACAACATCGCCAAGAATTCCAGGTTCGGCGACTTCACCTTCGTTTGGGATTCGAAGTTCATCCATTTCAAATGACAATACATCTGTTGGGCCCGGCTCATCCATGTGCTCTAAGTGAAGGCGTTCCATCTCATCCAAATCCACAAGTGCGATTGAAAGTTCGGTTTCAGGATTCATCCGCAAGTGCGCTAACGCAAAGGCTGCAGTCTTGACTAGTCTGCTTTCATCAACTTTTGATTGCGAATCATTGACGATCTCGATTTCGAAATTGGTCATTTTTATCGCTTTACTGGTGGCTGTTTTGAATCCCACCGTGAATACGCATCAACAATGTCAGCTACCAAGCGATGGCGAACCACGTCTTGACTACTTAATTTGCAAAAAGCTACATCTTCGACATCACTGAGGATTTCTTGAACTATTTGCAAACCGCTACGAACTCCCCCAGGTAAATCGACCTGAGTTGTGTCGCCAGTGATTACCATGGTTGAACCAAAACCTAGTCGAGTCAAAAACATCTTCATTTGTTCAGGAGTGGTGTTTTGTGCTTCGTCCAGAATGATAAAAGCGTCGTTCAATGTACGACCACGCATGTATGCAAGTGGCGCCACTTCAATAGTTCCACTCGTCATGAGCCTTGGAATTTTGTCTGGCTCAATCATGTCGTGCAATGCGTCATAAAGTGGGCGCAGATAAGGATCGATTTTTTCGCTTAATGTGCCTGGCAAGAAACCAAGTCTTTCGCCCGCTTCCACCGCAGGGCGTGTGAGAATGATTCGATTAATTGCCTTTGATTGCAAAGCTTGCACTGCCTTTGCTACCGCCAAATAAGTTTTACCCGTTCCTGCTGGTCCGATTCCAAAAACTATGGTGTGGTCATCGATTGCATCGACATAGCGCTTTTGATTCAAAGTCTTTGCCCGAATTGTTCGACCACGATTGCTAAGTATGTCTGCAGTCAAAACCTCAGCAGGTGAAATTTTGTTTTCAGTTCGCAAGATGTGCAGTGATCTTTGAGCTGCTTCTGGATTAATCGAAGCTCCGGTGCGGACAATGACTTGAAGTTCTGCAAATAACTGATCTAAAAGCGCAACGTCTTCGCTTTCTCCATCAAAATGAATTTCATTTCCCCGCACCATAATTTTCGTATTTGGCATTGCTGCTTCGATGGTCCGCAAAATCTCATCGCTAGTACCTAGGAGAGAAACCATTGGAATACTCGCGGGAACAATGATTGTTGAAGTTACTTGTGGATTTGATTTTGGCATTTTTATCCTGGAGGCCATTGCATTGCTCGCTGCCCAAGTACATGACCGTGTACATGGAAGACTGTCTGCCCGCCATCATCTCCGGTATTGAATACGAGTCGATAGCCAGATTGGCAATTTTCATCACCAAGTTCTGCCATCACTTTTAGAAGTGCTGCAGAAATTTCAGAATCCGCACTTAATTCTGAAACATTTGCGTAGTGCTTTCGCGGAATTACCACGATGTGGACGGGCGCTACCGGAGCAATATCCAAAAACGCCAAAACTTCATCAGACTGATATACAAAATTGGCAGGGATAACTCCCGCAGCTATTTTGCAAAATAAGCAATCACTCACAGCAAAACCCTAGGCCCATCTTGTGGTTCTGGACATAACAATTCCCGCTGCAACAGTTCCAGCAGTAGAGGTACGAAGAACTGTTGGCCCTAGCCGCACCACTTGTGCGCCAGCATTTGCAAAAACTTCAAGTTCTTCAGGAGTTACGCCACCTTCTGGCCCCACAATTAGTAGCAAGTCGCCACTGATTGGAACCGAGATCCCAGATAGGCGAACGTCGCCATCTTCATGCAGTACCCAAACGTGTTGAGTCTCTGAAATTAAGCGAATCACATCTTTGGTTTGCGCAAGACTTGTAATTTGCGGGGTTCGAGGGCGACGGGATTGTTTGGCCGCTTCCCTTGCAGCCACTCGCCATTTCTCAACACCCTTGGCTTCTTTGTCACCTTTCCATTGGGCGACACATCGATTAGCTGCCCAAGGAACAATCATGTCCACGCCAACTTCAGTCAACATCTCAACTGCAAGTTCGCCGCGATCACCCTTTGGGATTGCTTGTACAACTATGACCCGTGGTTGTGGTGGTGGCGCAACTGTGATTGCAACAATTTCAATTACCACCTGATCTTTTGCAGGAACCTCAGCAACATTTCCATGCGCTAGTCGACCTTCACCATCTGCAAGAAGTACAGCATCGCCAACTTGCAAACGTTGAACTGTCGCTGCGTGGTAGCCCTCGTCACCATCTAGAGTTACAAACTCACCTGCCATAGTTGAAACTAGGCGTTCGGTGCTTACGTGGAAAAGTGATGCGCCCATTGTTACCTGCTACCGAATGCGTCTTTGATGCGGCTAAAGAATCCTGGCTGCTCTTGTACAACTTCACCGGTTGGATTTTCTTCACCGCGCAACTTTGCGAGTTGCTGTAACAATTCTTGTTGTTTCTTATCAACTCTTGTTGGAGTTTGAACAGTAATATGAATATTCAAGTCACCACGCGCGCTGGAACGCAAATGCGGTATTCCTTCGTTACGACGTTTAATAACTGCACCAGATTGGGTGCCAGGCTCAATCACCACATCAACTAAACCATCGATTGTTTCTAACTTTACTGTTGCACCAAGTGCCGCAGCAGTCATAGGTACTGAAAGGCTGCAATGAAGGTTGTGACCTCGACGATGAAAAACTGGATGTTGTTTTTCGAGAATTTCAATATAGAGATCGCCAGCCGGACCGCCACCAAAACCAACTTCACCTTTGCCGTTAAGTTGAATTCGATTTCCAGTTTCAACACCTGCTGGGATATCGAAACTTATAGTTTCGCGAGTTCGAACTCGGCCTTCAGAACCACATTCATGGCAAGGGTGTGGAATTACTGTGCCGAAGCCGCCGCATGCATTGCATCTGCGTGAGGTCATTACTTGGCCTAAGAATGATTTGGTGACAGTTTGAGTTTCACCTCGACCTTTGCAAACCTGGCAAGTCACTATTTCTGAATCTTTAGCAGTTCCTTTGCCAGTGCAGATTGGGCAAACGATTGCAGTGTCAATTGTGATTTCGCGATGTGCACCATGCATAGTTTCGGCTAAGTCAACTTCGATTCGAATCAAAGCATCTTGACCACGGCGAATGCGCGGAATTGGTCCCCTTTGGCCACCGCCACCAAAGAATGTGTTGAACACATCGCCAAAATCAAAACCTTCAGCGCCGAAACCAAATCCACCGGCGCCATTTCCCATGGGGTCGCCACCCATGTCAAACATTTGGCGCTTTTCTGGATCTGACAAAACTTCGTATGCAGTTGTTACTTCTTTAAATTTATCCTGCATTGCAGGGTCTGGGTTGACGTCCGGGTGAAGTTCGCGGGCAAGCTTTCGGTAAGCCTTTTTGATTTCATCAGGTGAAGCACTTTTGGAAACACCTAAAGTTGCGTAATAGTCGTTAGCCACGCTTAGCCTTCCGTCACAATTCGACCAACATAGCTAGCTACTGCAGCCACGGCAGCCATGTTGTTTTCATAATTCATATGCGTTGAGCCAACCACGCCAAGTCTTGCAATTGCCTGAGATTGCGTTCCATAGTTTGTAGAGACGACAGCTGCATCGGAAAGTTGGGCAATTGAATTTTCGTGGCCAATTTTCACTGTGAGGTTATCAGAATTCACTTCACCGAGTAATTTCAACAAAACAACATTTTCTTCTAACGCTTCAAGCAACGGAGCAAGTGTGCGAATCTGCTCCTGCCCCATCTTGGCTATATTCGAAGTGCCACTTACTACGATTTTTTCTTCTGGCCGCTCTACAAGTGTTTCTAATAAGCAAGCAACAATCGCAACTGCATTTGCTCTCTGTTCTGCCGGTAATGACGCGGCCAAGTCACCTAACTTGGTGGGGACATCTACAAACAATGCGCCTGCAATTAACCCATTTAATTTTTGGCGAAGCTCATCGAGCGAAACTTCTCCCATTTCATGAGCTACTTCAGTAATTCTTTGTTCAACCCGACCAGTGTCGGAAATCACCACAACCATTACTTTTCGATTTGGCAATCCCACAAGTTCCACGTGGCGAACAGATGTAAGTTGCAAACTCGGATATTGAACTACCGCAACTTGCTGAGTCAGTTGGGCTAAAAGTTTTGTGGTTCGAACCATGATGTCATCTAAATCCACAGCTTGATTGAGAAAAGTTTCAATCGCACTTCGCTCAGCAATTGAGAGTGGTTTGACGCTTGAAATCTGATCCACAAATAATCGATATCCCTTGTCAGTGGGGATTCGGCCAGCACTGGTGTGTGGAGCGGTTATGTAACCCTCATCTTCGAGCACCGCCATGTCATTGCGAATGGTTGCAGAAGAAACTCCAAGTACATGTTTTGTGGCAATTGCCTTTGAACCAACTGGCTCACCAGAGCGTACAAACTCGTCCACAATTGCACGCAAGACTGAAAGCCTGCGATCCATATGGAGACTCCTTTTGGCACTCATAGTTTGAGAGTGCTAATTCTAAAGGGGCAGGCTTAACCCTGTCTTTGCATGAGGACTCTAGACTTCTTCCAAAAAGGCCCACTGCGGAGGAAATATGAGCGAAATCCCTACCCCACCACCTGCCCCGAGTTTTCAGCCAAACAACAGTTCAGCAAACAACTCAGCGATGCCATTGGCATCAATGATTTGTGGAATCTTGGGTTTGCTCGGAGTTCTTCCAGTAATCGGTTCAATCCTTGCGGTGGTATTCGCTAACATGGCGAAGAAGCAAAGCCTTACCCCGAACGAGGCCACCTATGTGAAGATTGGTGTCATCACAGGCTGGATTGGAATTGGAATAACAATTGCTGTTGCAGTCTTATTCATTTTTGGTGTGGCTCTGTTTTCAATTCCGATTATTGTTTCAAACTAATCGGTAAGTAAATCAATAACTCGATCTGCCAAAAGGCGGCCTTGCAAAGTCAGAACCAAATTTCCGTTCTGAACTACTGCGAGGCCGTCTTTTTCTATGTGCTCAACCACACGGTTTTCAAGTTTGGATATTGGCATGCCGTCAGCAAGTCGCATTTTCAACATGATTTCTTCAACTCTTTGCGTGCTTGCATCCAAAACTTCACGCGCATTGGCTGGACTATTTCCAGCCGCTAATCGCTCAGACCAAATTCTTGGCAATTTCTCATTCCACCAGCGCACTCCATTTATATGGGAATGAGCGCCTGGGCCGATTCCCCACCAATTCTCACTCTTCCAATAATGAATGTTGTGCCGGCATTCACTATTTGGCTTCGACCAGTTTGATACTTCATACCAATTTAGCCCAGCTTGCGTAAATGCAGCATCAATTAACAGATATTTATCCGCCATGTCGTCATCATCCGGATGTGGAATTTCTTTTTTAGAAATAGAACGGGCAAGCCTTGTTCCTTCTTCAACAATTAACGCATACGCAGATACATGTTCAACATCAAGGGCCAAAACTGCGGCGACTGAAACTTCTAAATCTGCAATTGATTCACCAGGTGTTCCGTAAATTAGGTCCAAATTAATTTCATTAAAACCTGCTTCACGAGCCATTCCAACAGCTTTTGCAACGTTGTCTGGATTATGGGTTCGCTCAAGCACTTTCAAAACTGATGGGACGGCACTCTGCATACCAAACGAGATTCGATTAAAGCCACCTTGGCGAAGTGCGCGAAGTTTTTCTAAATCAACCGAGTCTGGATTTGCTTCTGTGGTGATTTCAATATCTTCAACAAATCCAAATGTATCTCTTAAATTTTCAATCGCTGCTACCAAATCTTCTGCCGGAAGAAGTGTTGGTGTACCTCCGCCAACAAAAATAGTTGATATGGGTGGAGCTTCGCCCAAAACCTTGCTGGCAAGTTCAATTTCTTGTTTCACTCCCTCAAGCCATTTCAATGAGTGGTTTTCGCCAAGTTCATTAAAAGTGTAGGTGTTGAAGTCGCAATATCCACATCTGCTAGAGCAGTATGGAACGTGCAAATAAATGCTGAGTGGTTTCGATCCTATTCCATTTAGTCGCTCTGTTGGTAACACTCCATCAAGTGGAGCTACTTCACCATCAGGTTGTTTGCTGGCCATGCTGAGCCTTCAATGCTGCTTTAACCAGAGGTGGAGTGATTGCGCCCATAGCCAAGAAAATTACTCCAAGAATCAACCAGCCTGTGACACCTAAACCTAGACATAGAAATGTCAAAATGATGGGAGAGACAAAATGACTGGCGCTCAAACTTAAACTCCAAACACCTTGGTATTGCCCTTGCAAATGTTCGGGTGGAATTCCATAGCCAATCCCAAACGAACCAGCTGCTTGGCGAAGTTCGCCTGTTACGTGAATGATCGCGCCTGCCAAAATTGCAATTGTTGCAAGTGTTGGCGATGACGGATAAGTCGCAGCTGCGTACACAACTGTGGAAAGCGCCAACCAATAACTACCTTGTCTAGTCGCATTTCCTGCATCTACCGGGTCTTCAGTTCCTCTAGCCATTCGAACCTGGAATAAAACGCAGGCAATTGTGTTTAGCAAGAATGCAGCTGCCACCACCCAAGTTGGAGCTTGAGTATGCGAAGCCACCCAAAGCGGAACTGCTAAATCAAGCATGTGATAGTGAATTGCAAGGACAGCGTTTGCAAGAGTTAACGAAACAAAAGCTTTGTCCCGAAGCGCTCGAGTTGCTTTTTCATGTTTAGCTCCGGGTAGCGGTGGGAAATGCGGCATCTTCCAATTCGCATACGTTTTTGCAAAAGTTGTTAGTGCATTGACAATGATGATTGCTTGATAAGCCCAGGCCTCATCAACTACCAGAGCAAATCCTGCGACGAATGAACCTAGCCCAATTCCCACGTTGGTTACCGCACGTAAGTAAGCACGAATCCTGACTCTGCCATCTGGTCCACCAACTCGACTAATGATCACAGTTCTGCCTGCAGCTCCACCACGATCTAGGAATGAAATTAGAGTTGCAATTAATACAAAACTCAAAAAATCATCTGCGAACAAATATGTGAAATCAACAATCGCACAAATGAAAGTTACATAAACCGCAAGGCCACGCGGTCCCCATAAATCCGCAAGTCGACCGAAGATCAAAGAAGCAGAAATCCCACCAAATGCGGCGATTGCTAAACCGACCCCAACTTCTTGTGCGGATAAGCCAACAATACGCGTGAAATACAAGGCGCTAACCGTGTAGAAGAGTCCATTGCCAAACGTGTCAATAACCGTGCCAATGGCAAGCCATTTTTCGTTTTTATCTTTTGGCACCAAAGAGTCCACTGCCAAAACTCGCAAGAGGACAGACATCTCTATTTCTCTTTTGCGGCTTTGTCTGGTGATTCACCAGTGGAAAGGGCTGCAATGAACGCTTCCTGTGGAACTTCTACTCGTCCCACCATCTTCATGCGCTTTTTACCTTCCTTCTGCTTTTCCAGAAGTTTGCGCTTACGTGAGATGTCACCACCGTAACATTTTGCAAGTACGTCTTTGCGAATGGCGCGAATAGTTTCACGCGCAATTACTCGTGCACCGATAGCCGCCTGGATTGGAACCTCAAACTGCTGCCTTGGAATAAGTTCCTTTAGCTTTCCAGCCATCGATACCCCGTATGCATACGCTTTATCGCGATGAACAATCGCGCTGAACGCATCGACTGGATCTCCATGCAACAGAATGTCTACCTTCACCAAGTCAGCAGTTTGCGAACCAGTGGTTTCGTAGTCAAGTGACGCATAACCGCGAGTGCGAGACTTCAATGCATCAAAAAAGTCAAAAACGATTTCCGCCAACGGCAGGGTGTAGCGAAGCTCAACTCTGTCTTCACTCAAGTAGTCCATTGCATGCATGATGCCGCGCCGAGTTTGGCAAAGATCCATCACCGTGCCAACAAATTCATTCGGAGTTAAAACGGTAGCTCGAACAACTGGTTCATGAACTTCCATAATCTTTCCATTTGGAAATTCACTCGGATTTGTCACCGTAATCTTGCGACCATCCTCCATCACAACATCGTAAATAACGTTTGGTGCTGTGCTAATTAACTCAAGATTAAATTCACGTTCGAGACGTTCGCGAACAATTTCGAGGTGGAGCAAACCAAGGAAGCCGCAACGAAAACCAAATCCAAGAGCGGCTGAAGTTTCTGGTTCATAAATCAGCGCCGCATCGTTTAGCTTTAACTTGTCTAGCGCATCGCGCAAAGTTGGATAGTCGCTTCCATCGAGCGGATAAAGCCCAGAGAAAACCATTGGCTTTGGATCTTGATATCCGCCAAGGCTTTCTTTAGCTGGGCGCGAAACCAAAGTAACAGTGTCACCAACTCGAGATTGGCGCACATCTTTCACACCCGTTATTAAGTAACCCACTTCGCCCACTCCGATTGCATCAGATGGAATTGGTTCTGGTGAAATCACTCCAACTTCAAGCAATTCATGTTCCGCAAAAGTAGACATCA
>JACCDO010661889.1_pt1 | contig 15932 bp, 8 predicted proteins | sample 7446101 | NCBI WGS metagenome assembly JACCDO01 (sample SAMN15323440, study PRJNA562643) | freshwater metagenome | isolation source: river surface water | place: USA:Blue River Watershed | collected 2017-08-16
CGCGAAGGCACCCGCGGCAAAGCCGGACGCTACCAAGAAAAAGTAATAACCACACGAGGCTGGCGTCACTGCAGAGTGACCAAGCGTTCAGCGCTAATAAGGTCGCGCATGTTATGCGAGGATGAACTATCTGTATGTATTGTTAATAAAAACCATTTTATTATGTTCTACAAGAAAAGGCACTGTATGGTTCCGAAAGGGTTCCATTGCTAGCTGTAGCGAACTACCTTAACACGACGCATGTCGCATCGGTCATACATATACATCACATTCCCATCTAACTAGCAACATCTAAATTTATTGGTGCTACATACGAGTGTGTGTAGCGACTTCAGGAGCTATGGTTATGGCAAGATTTGCCAGGCGTTTAAGTGCCACGAGCTCCACTACGTCTCATACTACAGAGTTTAAAAATCCTCGTCCAGACTAAAGGTATGAGTTTGCGCATTAGTGGCACATACCACGGGCAAATCTTTATGAGATACACCTATATTTTCGCATTTACTTTCGGCTGATAACAGCTTTGCAAAATCGATACTTTTAGGATCACCTGATCCTAAAATGGATCCAGATTTAGATATCACAACACAAAATGGGACACTATTGAATCCAAACTCAGCTTTAGCCTTTTCTTTGTCTTCCAATTCCATAAACATGTGTGTCAAACTCCAATCTAATCCCCAGTCTTCGATCATCCCCATCACAATATCTTTATTGCCTGTGCCTTGAGATAATGCACAAGCAGCGAAAACTAATCCTCCATCTACATTCTCATTAGCTTCACAATTCAGCTTTTCGAGCGCTGCTGGACACTTAACACATTTCGTTGTCCAAAAATCCAATACCAGAGCTCTGCCCGCCCGAAAAGCATTAATAGTTACTGACTTGGCATTTTCATCCAAAGTAAGGACTTTCAGTTCATCTAGAATTGTCATACTGAAAATAATAGGCTATTTAAAAGTTTAATATACCAATTTAAATGTAATTGGCTTAACTGAGTGCTAAAAATCACTATTCTTTTTCAAAAATTCTCTGTTCTTTGAAACATTACAAAAATGCCATGTTTTGATGGGGGGCCTTTTTACCACGGATCTTGGCATCTGTCATCGGCATAATACATTCCGAACGTAAGATAAATATTTCAGCTGAATAAACTTATTTGACTGCAGGTTTATCTGCTCTTTATTATTTCGTAATGACGGATAATTTTACTCCTCCGCAAACTCGGAGTGCTATCGCAAATGAAGTACGCACTGTTCGATCGAATCGACGTGGAAGCTATCGATCAAACGATTCCAATACGGATCAAGTTGATCGTACTTCTTTTCCGGATGCCCATTCAGCAGGTGATGATTCGGCTGTATCTCCTTATGAAGCAAACGGTGGCACCACGTTTACTTCGGCACGGCAATTACGATTAGATAATATCAGATCGGCGCGTTTATTGACACAACGTGTAAGTAGTGAAACAAAGTGGACTAATCAGCAAAGTGCTGCGGATATGTCTCGATGGATCGCGCTGTCAGCTTCGACGCGATCTAGAAAAGTCAATAATCAAGAAACTGTAACAGGGAAATTCGCAAACTTTGACGCCGAAGCGGTTGCGAAGGAATTTGTATTCGAAGAAGGCATTCAAAAGCTGCGCGAAGAGTTTAACTTTTTGAATAGTACGAGTTGGATGTTTCACAACAGCGAGCGCTCTTGATGTCGTCGATCCGTTGTATATTGATAACATACAAGATTCAAGGATGTATTGTCTTCAACTTTGCATGGTTGACACTCACCACAGCTTTCCTTTTTTAAGGGATTTTTAATCCTAGCATAATATTTTTGTTTGTATTTTGTTTAAATTGTTTACACGCTTAGATTGTCAACTAGGGTTAGTAGCTTCTTGATTAACATGTGTGACGATTTAGACGTAGTTTAAAAGTTACATTAGAAGGTAAGCTGAGCTTTAGTATACTTTTCACGAGATAAAGTAAGGAATGAATAGTAAGAGGATATTCTTATCAAAAATGAATTGTGTAGTTTAAATGAAACCTAGGATCGACCGTCGGGGGGTTGGTAGTTTGAAGAAGCACAGAGGCGAAGAGCCGCGCTCCGGGCCAGCAGTTTACCTGCTTTTAAAATTTAAGGTTCAATTCAAAGCAAACTAATAGAAAAGAGCAATCACCTCTTAAAAAATCATTATCTTGTTCAAATCTAGGCTGTGAAGAGTCGTCCTCCAAACATTGACATGAGCCGAGAACAAAAACCGATCATTTACTATTTAGCTCGCCGCGGATGGCATGACAGCTTAATACGCTTTTGTGACCAGATTATGGCTAAGAAGGGAAAGGATCCAACTGCTGTTTTCTGGAAGGCGTACGCATTAGGAATGAATGACAATTTTGATGAATGCCGACGGCAGCTAGAATCGTTTTCCAGCCGTAGAGATTTACAATTTCCAGCGACCATGGCGCTTGTACATTTCGCAAAAAAGCAGCAAGAGCGCAATCGCAGCCGCGTAGATCACGAGTAAGTACAACTTTATTACAATTACGAACCGAATGATGCATGTCTTTTAATGTGGCTTGATTTCACATTGCCAGTGTACATCGACAGAATGATAGCTGGTAAATAAATTCATTTCCAACCCTTATATTTCACCTTTTACTAATCTGTTTTGTTGTTCCCTTTAATCAGATATGTTGATGGCCTCATGTCTGAAATGTCTGCCGCGGAAGATGTGGCAAAGGAAGCAGGATTGATTCTAGCTGCCAGGTTCAGTCTCTTCACAGGAGATATGGACACTGCATCCGCGATCTCACAACGCTTGCTGCTTGCATGCCGCGGGAACCCCTCCACGCCCTTCGAGCTGGAGGCCCAGATCATCGATTGCTGGACAGCCGTCCAAGAAGCGCAGACGCAAATTGCAGAGGCTTTAGCCACACCAGAGAGCGTCAACAACACCCAAAACTTGGAGAAACTCCTCTCCACTACAACCCAGCGTAAGATACAAGCGATTGACGATCTCGTGCGCGGACGCCCCGACCAGTTCGACGTAGACATGCTCATGCTCCACGCCACCACGCTGTGCCTGTTGCGCGCCCCTTCCGACGACATTCTTGCCAGCTACAACCAAATGATTGCAGCACACCCTTGGTTCACGCCCGCTTTGACCCACAAGTCCGCGCTGCTAGCCCGACGTGGCGACTGGGAGCATGCATTGGACGCGGCCCAACGCGCCCTAGACGCTGAAAGCGACAACTTCGATGCCTTATGCATTATCGCGGTACATGCTTTTACCCAAGAATCCCAGCCGCATGATGCGCTGAGCAAGTTTGAAGATGTTGTACGTGTGCTACAGGAAAAGGAGCCCTCCAGTGTTTTGTTGGCGATCGAAACGGCTGCCTTGTTTGCAAGTATATGTGCCAGACAACCTCGCGCACTGCAGATGTGTGTCAAGTTACTTGAAAAGGCCAAGAAACATTCACGTGATGATGAAGAGCGCGCAAGATTGCTTGTGCAGCTTGGACACGTGCATATTCAGCAAGGCATCCTAGCCTACGAATCCGCCATGAATGCCTTTAAAGAAGCTTCTAAAATAGATCCTAATTCGGTTGCGGCTTTAGAAGGAATGATCCTGTGTCAGCTTTCTGAGGGTCTTTTTGACGATGCAGAGGGACAGATAGAGCTGCTGGCTGTCATGCGCTCTGCGGACGAGCTCTCGGCTGAATTTTACTATCTCAAGGCTATGCTCGCTAAGCATAAAATGTCCGTTTACGAGAAGAACAAAGGACAACCGGGGCATGAAAATGAGGCAGGCTACGAAGGGGAGCACTTAGCATGCATTAATAATTGCCGCACACGTTTCTTCGCACGTGCAGCAGCCGTACCGGAGCATATGGTGTTGTCTGGTGGCCATTTACAGCCTGTTTCTGTGCGTTTCTCTCTATTTAACTATCTTATTAGTAACAGTGCAGACTTTATGATGCGCATGGCGGTTGACTATATGGGCTACACAGACAGCGGCAGCATCACATTTAACTTGTTTGGTAAGGCCTCCGGCAGCTCGGAAGCGAAGGAAGAAGGCCCATCAGGTGAGCTGGAGTCGATCACACAGATCACGGGCATGACCGGCGCAGGCATGACGCTGATCGGAGGCACAGGGTTAGGTTCACCAACCAAATTGACAAAAGCGGGACGTGGGGCACGCAGCGGGACGTCAAGCAGTAATGCACAGACCCAACAGCAAGTGCTAGAAATGCCGCCACCTGTCTTAATGGGCATGGAATTGCTAAACCGAGTGCTGAAGCTGTGTCCGGGTATGACTTGTGCTTATATCGAGCTAGCTCGCACCTATATGAACCATGCTATGTTCGACGAGGCAATGCGCGCCCTCCAGCAATGCTTGTCGCTTAATCCGCATTGCAGCTCTGCTCTTCTATTCATGTCCCAAATTGAGATCAAACGTTACGACACACCCGCCGCAAACCGCATGATTGAACAGGCATTATCTTGCGATTTCAGCATTCGGACATCAACATTATTTCGTTTAGTTCAAGTGATGGTGCGTGCCCAACAGGGACGTCTGGATGAAGCGTTGACAGAGATAGCAGAGCTCATGCATCTGCCTGAAGTGCGTTCGTCCAACCCGATGGACAGCGCCGGCCTGAGCGATCCGTCCATGGTGAACAACATTAACAGCTATGGCAACGGTCACGCGAATGTGTTACGTCTGACAGATGATGACCGTGTAGGGGCATTCATTGTGCATGCCTCTTTGCTCTCGAAGGCAAAGCGAGCGAAAGAAGCGGCCAAGGTGCTCAGCGAGGCGCGTGCGGTGTTTGCTGGTCAGGCGGCACAGGAGGTTCAGCTGTTGGTTGCCTCCTCACAGCTGGCAGTGGAGCGAAAAGACTTCGATTCCGCCGTACGCCAACTGGACAAGATCAGTGAGGACTCGCCGACCTTTGCAAAGGCACAGATGATCAAAGCAGAGATCCTGCTCACAAATAACAGAGACAAAGAAGGATACACGAAATGCTTCCAACTTTTGGTGGAGCGCGAGCCTAAGAACGCAAAGAACTATTCAATGTTAGGTGAGGCGTATTTGCGTATATTGAATCCTGAAGCTGCCGTCGAAGCACTGGAGACTGCCTACAAGCTCGATGCCTCCAACGGACGCCTCCGTGGGCGCATCGGCCGTGCACTCGTAGCCACCCACGAATACCATCGAGCAGTGGATTTTTATGAAAGTGCTATTAAAGACGTGTCTCGTGGACTCGGTACTGCTGGCGAGATCAGCGATAAGAATGCCGCTCAGCATATGAGCTCCGAGGTCATCATGCTCTCCCACGACCTGGCCAAGTTGTATATCAAACTAGGTCGTATTCAACAGTCGCAGCGGGTTTTGCAACGCATTTTACATGAAAAAGACAAATGCAATGATATAACAGACTTAAAGCAAAATGTCACTACCTTATTGCTGCTAAGTGAAATCCAATGCAGCGATCAGGCGCTCAGCAACGGGTCAACCAGCAGCACAGACGAGCGAAAAGCCAATTTGAAAGCTGGTATTGAAACCTTGAAGCAAACATATGAGTTCCAAAAAGAAGTGCTGTCTCAGACGCGTGGAGCTCTGAAGGGAGCAGTGCATGGCAGTGCAGGAACAGAACGTGAAAAACAGGTTCTCAGTGATGTGTGCGAGCGCATCGCTGGCCTGGAAGAGGAGCTGGAGCCCTCGGAGTACTTTCAGGTGGCCGACACCCCAGAAGGTGGTCGCATCGGCAAAATCAACCGCAAGGCAGAGGAGATGTACAATGAAGCGCTGCAGCATAATCCGCAGAATATGCAAGCTATGCTTGGACTTGCGCGCCTCCACAAGAAGACCGGGGATCTCGACCGTTGTCGCACCATGTGCCAGAAAATCATCCTGTCCGTGGACACCCTTGCAGCCACCGGCCAGTTGAATGCCGCAGACTCGCTGGAAGACGAGGCAGCAATCCTGCTGTCCGAGGTGCTGTTCCTCAAGGCCACGGCCAAGTCTGGCCCGTTGAGCAAAGGTTTTGATGATGATGATGAACCTGAGTCCAAAAAAGACTTCAGTCCCAGCAAGGGCGATATCCAGGAGTTCCGCATGCTCGACGATGACGAAGAGGAGGGCAAGAAGCCGGACCCCAAGGCCGATGCCAAGAAGGGCAAGCCCGCAGATGACGCGAGCAAGCCTTCAGACGACCAGCCAGCGACAGCACTAAATCTGTCTGGAGCAGTCAAACCATTGGAGGCGGTACTAGCCAAGCATCCTAACAACTACAAGGCACTGGAGCGAATTATCAGTCTGCTGCGGCGCCTTGGGCGTCTTGAAGAGGTGCCAGAATATCTAACGGCGGCTCAAAATAACGATGGTCGTGCGGCCACACATGCAGGTTACCATTATTGTCAAGGCTTATATGCTCGTTATACTAACGATGTAGGTAAAGCCATTGCAGAATTCAACATGGCTCGACGCGATGAGACATGGGGGCCGGATGCGCTGGTGGCCATGATCGAGCTATATCTCAACCCCAATCAGGAAGGCGCCTGGGAGGAGCGGGAGGCAGGGCCCATGGACGATGCGCTCAGCAACAATTTGAATGCTGCCGAAGTGTTGCTGAAGGAGCTCAAGCCCAGGGCCCAAGCGAATGCAGACGCTGCTTCCACGGGAGGTACCGGTGTGAGCATGTTGCGCTACAGAGTGTTGGAAAACTACTACTTGCTCGCCACTCGTCTAAAAGGGAATGTCGAGAAGGTCATGCAGTCGTTCATTGCGATGCTGGAGACGGATCCAGACTATCTGCCCGCAGTGCTGGGCATGGCTACGGGGTTCATGGTGGAAAAGAACAGTCACAAGGCGCGAAATCTTCTGAAAAGGGTGGCCAAGCTGGAGCCGTCTCGTCACGATGGTGAGGATTTCGGAAAAGCGAATTTGCTGCTGGCCAAGTTTTATGTCGATAAATCCAAATACGACTTGGCACAGGACTTGTGCAAACGAACACTTAACCAAAACAAATCATCCAGCCAAGCCTGGGAAATCCTGGGACTTGTGATGGAGAAAGAGCAGTCTTATGATCGTGCGGCGGAGTGCTACGAAAGAGCTTGGAAGTTAGAGTTCGAGGCATCTGCGCCGGTCGGCTTCAAATTGGCGTCGTGCTACATGAAAGCGAAGCCCGCCAGATATGTAGACGCCATCGATGTCTGCGAGAAGGTATTAGCACAGTATCCGGAATATCCTCGTATCCGCGAAGAAATCTTACGCAAATGTATGGAAAACGTCAAGTTGATCGAATCGAAGTAGACAGCGTCACCACTTTTCCCGCTCATTGGCTTTTGTATTTTAATAATTACTTTTCACTTATAGATTTTGGGTTACACAACAAGACACATATTGTAGGGTTATTGACACACTACGCTCAGAATTATCACCAAACATCACAAACGAAGAGAATAGGCATATAATAATGCAAATGATGCACAAGAAATTATGATATAGGTTTTACTCTTCTATTCTGTTGTGTTCAACTTTAGAATCACAAAGGGGTTCTACCACGCAGGCTTGAGGGATGCTTTCAAAAGGAATATTCAAAATAGGGTAAAGCTCCCAATCCTTGTAGTTAAAATGCCACCATTCATTGGGCTGTACTGTAAACCCTTCCAATTCCATATAGAAACGAAGCATGTCGCGCATGCGAATAGAGGCCTGTTCGCGCTCATATGCCTCTGAACCGAAAGACAAGCTCGCATCCCCGGTATAGTCACTATGTGCCTTATCAGTCATGTCGTCAAAATCACAAGGCATTTCCACTATATCATCCAAGGCCACTGTATTTATCTCTGGTAACCCCGACTCGAAAATCTTGCTCGAAAGCCGATACATGCTGAGATCAACGGCGCAACCACGATTGTGCTTACTTCCGCATTCCGGGTTGGCTACTAAGTCGTGCAATTCTGGCGGAGTCAATTTCCAAAAAAGATCTGTAACAAATCAAGGGCGGTATGCATCGTAAATCAATAAACCCTAACCTTCACTCTCAAGTCTTTTTGCAACGCGTACCAGGGCTTCAGCAGCCGGTCGTTGTAAGATAGCTCTGGGAGTTTTGTAGACAGCAACTCGAACAAAGTTATTAACTGTAGCGTATCTTATATCAAGCCGAAACCCAGAATATATAGAGTTCAAATCCACTAAATCCGGTTCATTTCCTTTACTACACATATACATAATAAAAGTACAAAACCAAATTTCATTTTTTACAGCATGTTTCCCGCCGGTTACCCCCTCGATGCGGCGCGGCATTGTGAGGGACTCTGCTTCACTTCAACGAGACTGGAGAATTGGACACAACCTGTGAAAATGTGCTGTCTCGATTTTTAAGGGCACTCTCTCTCAATTTCTTTATAACTGTGCTTGTCTTACTATGCTCAGATTTTCTGGGTTTTTCAAATGCAATTAATTGCACAGTTGATGGTCCAAAAGAATTCCGCGATCTTACCTTGCGAGCAAGATTTTTGTTTGGATTATAAATAAATTTCACATCGACCGCTGTACGTTTCACAGCGATTCATGTCATTGCCTTGAACCAGCACACTGGACGTCAAAGTTCATCCAGGATTAGGCCTGTCAGATTTTCTGTTGACTTTAGTGCTTGAATAAAATTGGTCTATAATGGCGTCAACGAGAAAGAAAGTATTACTAAAAATTATCCTGCTTGGGGAAAGTGGTGTTGGCAAGACCTCACTCATGGATCAATACGTCAACAGAAAGTTTAGTTCTGCCTACAAAGCAACAATTGGTGCAGATTTTTTGTCAAAAGAGGTCATGATAGAAGAAAAACTTGTCACCTTGCAAATTTGGGATACTGCTGGACAGGAACGTTTCCAAAGCTTGGGCAGCCCATTTTACCGTGGGGCTGATGCATGCATTCTCGTTTACGATATAACCTCGGAGAGATCTTTTGAAAAGCTTTCTAATTGGCGCAATGAGTTCTTTTCTCAGTCGCATATTCCTGATGCCGAAAACTTCCCTTTTGTAGTCATCGGCAACAAGACGGATAAGGAAAATGAGCGACGCGTGCCCAAAGCCTCAGCAACACAATGGTGCAAAACGAATTCTCCGAAACGACCAATTCCTTTATATGAGGCAAGCGCAAAAGATAACACAATGGTGGAACGTGCATTTCTTGAGGCAGCGATGATGGCAGTAGCAAATAAAGGCAACCTAGAGAATAAGGAAGTTGTCATCCCTGATTTTGTCGTGCTTGGCAAGACTCCTGCACAGCCTAAAAAGAGCAGTGGGTGCTGCTAATAAATGGCCTTTTTTTCTAAAACTCAAGTGTAAAGTCAGCCCTAGGTGTTGCCAGTTTATTTTGATCAACTTTAATTTATTAGCAATAAATATATTTTATTACTTACACACATTTCCACTCCATATTCGGCTCTAAGTAGCAGTAAAACGTTGTATGGATGTAGAAAAACGTATACTAATAAATGTTTTCTTTAATATTTTACCCCGAGAAAATTAGCTTGGATCATTATCTTTAAGCACCGCTTAAAGGTTCTTCAACAACTGCTCAGCCTTGGCCTTGACAGATGCGATGTCACCTTGCATGTAGAAAGCACCCTCAGGAAGCTTGTCCAAGCTACCACTGAGAATCTCCTGGAAACCTTTAATTGTGTCCTCAAGCTTCACGAACACACCCTTAGTGCCAGTGAAAACTTCGGCAACCGTGAAGGGCTGAGACATGAATCTTTGAGCCTTGCGTGCGCGACTGACAGTGAGCTTATCATCTTCAGATAACTCGTCCATACCCAAAATGGCAATGATATCTTGAAGACCCTTGTAATCTTGCAACAACTTTTGTGTGGCACGAGCAGTGTCGTAGTGGGCCTTGCCAACAATGCGGGGGTCAAGCATACGTGACGAAGAGTCAAGAGGATCGACAGCAGGGTAAATACCCAACTCAGCGATCTGACGGGAGAGCACAGTCATGGCGTCAAGATGCGCGAAAGTGGTAGCAGGGGCAGGATCAGTAAGATCATCCGCAGGCACGAACACAGCCTGTACGGAGGTAATAGAACCTACGGAGGTAGAAGTAATACGCTCCTGGAGGAGACCCATATCAGTGGCAAGAGTGGGTTGATAACCGACAGCAGAAGGGATACGACCCAAAAGGGCAGACACCTCGGAACCAGCCTGAGTGAAACGGAAAATGTTGTCGACGAACAACAACACATCCTGACCCTCTTCGTCACGGAAGTACTCAGCAATAGCAAGACCAGTCAAAGCCACACGAGCACGAGCACCAGGGGGCTCGTTCATCTGACCGTACACAAGTGCAGCCTTGGAGCCATCAATGGGCTTTCCAGTCTTGTGGTCAACCTTGATCACACCACCTTCAATCATCTCATAGTAGAGATCGTTACCCTCACGGGTGCGCTCACCGACACCGGCGAACACAGAGTAACCACCGTGGTTCATGGCGACGTTGTTAATCAACTCCATGATGACGACAGTCTTGCCGACACCGGCACCACCGAAAAGACCGATCTTACCACCCTTGGCGTATGGAATGAGTAAATCAATAACCTTGATACCAGTGACGAGAATGGCTGAGGACTTACCCTGCTCGGCGAAGACGGGAGCGGGTCTGTGGATAGGGGCGTAGTGCTTTGCGTTGATGGGGCCCTTCTCATCGACGGGCTCACCAATAACGTTAATAATACGACCAAGAGTGGGAGCACCCACAGGAACCATGATAGGTGCACCCTTATCAGTGACCTCCTGACCACGGACAAGACCTTCCGTGGCCTCCATGGCAATGGTGCGCACGGTGTTCTCACCTAAGTGCTGGGCCACCTCCAAAACGAGACGACCCTGACCCTTGGGAACAGTCACCTCAAGGGCATTAAGAATGGGAGGAAGATCACCATCAAACTGCACGTCCACGACGGCACCGATGACTTGGGTCACACGGCCCTTGGATGCGGCAGAAACCGCGCTTGCGGAATAAGCACGGCGAGCTAAAACGAGGTAGCGAGAATTAAAGAAAACAAGCGAAAAAGAAAAGCGTTAGAAAATATTGAAAACGCGATAAAACATCATAATATATTTCATATACGCTAATGAATGTGCTAAGAACACTCGGGCACATCTGCGCATGGCAAGATATAATTGAAATCACGTGTTCTGATGAAAGCATAACGCGTTTCTACTCTAATAGAAGAAACTGCGCATTTTCTAAATATTTTGCACACTACAAGATTTTTACTAAGCGTCGCTCACATATGACACGTACCAACTAGGCTGCTGGTTCTTGCGAGAGAGCTGAACATTGTTGTCCAGAAAATTGCACTCGAATAAAGAAAGGTGTTGGTACCGCCGATTGGGTCCCTTTTGTGGGATCTTGTGTTTTTTCGCGACCAACGTTCGTCGTCGGGTTTGGAGTTTGACTTCGAATTTATAAGGCATGTGTAGCGTGCTTCTGTGCAATAAAAGCTGTCATAAAGCTATTTTAAGCTCAGAATCTACATAGTGTCTACAAAAATGCCACAAAACTCTGATGATGAGGTTGATGGTGATCGCTCTGAGCGGAAATATGCCGATCGTGATACCAGCACTGGTAAATTAAACTCAACATTACTCGAGTCTAGTGGGCGTGTTCGTACTGAAAAAGACGATGAGGATCGTCGTTTTTTGCGCTGGTCGTCATTCGCAACACCGAGGCTTGTGTTAGGATTTGATCATGTTCCACCAGCTTTGGTACCAACAACCGGTAATAAAACTAAAGGCTACAGTCTATGTTTTGAGCGTGTTTTGGGATTTCCAATTCCGTCTAGCTTATTGGCTGATAATGACAAGGGTGGTCATGAATTGTCAGTCCAGCTTAGTTTTTCCTTATTCCACATGAATAGTGTAAGCTTCTTCGGCTCCACTTGGATGGGAGAACCCGTAGCTCTAAGTAAAAACGGCAAGCAGTTACCCCGAGAAGTAGATTTTGATTGTCTTGAGATTGTATATTTAATGTCACGCATCACTGATCCTACCTGCCTTGGAATTGTTGAAGTCGTCTTGAGTAAGAAGCAAATAAGTAACGACGTCGTTGTCGCGCAATATGGTTGTGGATGGACGATGTTAAATATCTTCGCTGCTCAGCCTCAACCAGCAGATATTGCAGAGGGTTATGAAAATGTTTCTACTTCGGTAAGTTCTTTCTTATTTAATATTATGACGTGCTTTGCAGTCTCGCTAGGGCTATTCTAACTTCGATGTCACCAACTTCCTCACCTGCCTTTCAAACTTTCATCGATGTATAGAATGTCCCTTTTTTCTCCGGAAGTCCTCGTGATCTGCTTTTAAATACCTCTGTAAAGTCTTTAGAATCTAGCTTGCACGAAATTCCGAAATGCAGTTTGGACTACAAGCTGTATTCTCATCGGAAACTTTTGCGCACACAAAGATTGCTTGCTGAAAATGAAGTAGTTGGTCGTTATGATGTTATTGCAGGTCTTGTGCCCAAGGAAGTTACGCCTACTCGGTCCACTACTTCCTCTGAAATAGCCTGTCTTGGCGATGAAGGGGGTATCACGGGTAAAAACATCGTGCTGTGTTTGCCTGCGACCCCGAAAGTTGAAATACCCAGCACACTCGGTATTAAAGATCTTGATATTGCATTCACTGGAAATCGTGCGGTTGTTGAGAATCGTATGCTCAATGGTATTTCAGTAAATCTTACAACCACAGAGGGAGTGAAAGCTCAGGTTCTGAAGCGCCGCTTAAAGATCGGACTGCATAATGGTCACAGTGTCCTATCCGGTGAATTCCAATCGTATCCTCTTTTTGAGAGCAAAGATGAGCCAAATGTTCTCGTTCTAGAGGAAGCAGTGGCTGTGCGTGGCTATGTGCCTCACGAGCTGATGGCACTTGTCATGATTCTGGAATACGACGTGGGCATGCCGTATGACCAGCATCAGCACTACAACACACAGGCACTCATCAAAAACATGTCCAAGGTTAGAGATGGACATATGGTTACAACTGTCGTTATGGGCGCTAGTGTGTATGTCCCTTTCAATGGCAAGAAAGTCGTCTTAAAAAATACAGGGCGTGATGATGACATCGACATTGAACTGAAACTTCACGCCAATAAATTCTGCAACTTATTTACGAACAAACCTGTCTTCACAGATAAAGAGAGTCGTTTAGAAAACCGTCTATCTCGCACGCGTAGCAAAAGCAGTGCTCAGCGTGATGAGCGTGATGAAGAACAAACCCAGAATGAAATCGTCGTGAGCTTCTTCATGAGTGAAGACCAGCCGATGTCGAGAAGTATCGAAGGTTCGCCAGTCAAAGAGCCCTCAGAAGCAGGTGACAGAGATGGTCGCAATGGATATGCAAGTGATGACTCACGTGATGCACCAACTTCTAGAAGTCGTGACCGTGATAGCGGACGTGACAAAAGGAATTCTCGCAAAGTGTCGTCAAGTCAAGAGGTCGTACGCGCCAGTCAACGGTCTTTCGATCCCCGCAAATTCGAGCCAAAAGAAGAAGTAGAATCACTTGTAGAAGGTGAGCCTGGAGCGAGCTCTTTGCGGTTGGACTCGCATCATTACCAAAGCGTACGCGGATTGCATACCGACTCGCGTGATCTGCCGAGTCGTGCGTTCCCCACAGACCTGGCAGAATCAGAGCGAAATTCGTTGGTGGCATCAGTAGATCGCAACAACCAGCGTGCTGCTTCTAATCAAGGTCCGTTGTTGACCCGTTCTTTAGGTGCTCCTGTATTGAGCGGTGGCCGGTATGACGAAGAAAATAATCGACGCAAGACCGCTGCTTCGCCGTTCGTCGACACCGCAGAGCATACGCGTGACCTCTCTCGCGCAACACGCGCTCGTCTAAATAGACATGGATTCGAAGGCGCCATTATGGATGATACTCCAACTAATGCTGCACATTTGTATCCCAAGCTAGGCATGCCACGCATCACGAACACCAATCCTGACCTGGATATCAGCAAGGAGGTTTCTGACCCTCTTGCGTTAAATGATATTACTCTGCAATTTGCAGGAATTCAGTATGGAGATGTAGCTGGGCCAAGTAGCAAAGGTACCAATAGTGCTCCTAAACCTCAAGGTCGCAAGCCTCGAAGTGTGTATTTCTCCTATCAATTTTATACCTGTGAACCTACCCGCACTGAAGTCATGAAGCTATTGCCTGCAGACGAAGGCAAGATGAATGTCTTAGCGCGCGATGATGCTTATGCGCGAAACGAGCCACCTTTGTCTTTGCGCTATATGATAGATACCTCTACGAGTAGTGTGACAGAACCGATCGAATTCGCTCATTATCTCGCACATAAAACTCTTCATGTGGATGTGTGGGACAGTGATTCGCTGCTGTTACTTGGTTCGTGTGGGATACCTTTGTCACGTATTGCACGTCAGGGTCGTCATAATACACGTTGTGCTATCGAGTGTGATATCATCGATTCGGAGGCTGATGCGCAGGCTCCGGGAGGAATCACGTCGTGTGCTATACGCGCAGGCAGCAACATGTCCGGAAAAGTGGTTGGCGCTGTGCACATTATCATGTCCAACCAGGGTCAGCCAGGACGCAATGTCTACAACATGAAGCAGCAGCTACTGCTACAGGAACAAAAAGACGCCAAGTACAACCGCGGAACGGAAGCAGCGAAAGGGCTTAATTGGCGGGTGGCGTACGACGACGCACCCAAGAGCAGTGGCTCCCGACCCAAGAACGCTGTGCGTGCGCGACCCTTGGCGGAGACTTATCCAGAGTTGGCAGAAACGCTGGCTGGACATCGGGAGCTGTCTAGTGGGCGTCAGGACATGCGCTCTTTGACCGCCGTACGTGGTGATGAGTCTGTGCATACGTTGAACTACGATGATGTAGTTACCTTATTTAAAGAATTTGGAGGCAAACATGGAACCGTGCAATATATGGGACGCCTCATGCTGCTGCTAGATGTACCCTCTTGGGGCACAACATTGCGCAAGCTCTTAAATTGCTATTGCTCAGATCGAGAATGGTTCGCCAGCGAGGTTCTACGCTATGGATCTGACATTCACGAGATGTCTGCGAACGACCTAACGGAGTTCTTGCGTGTTGCACTCGAGCGCCAAAATATGCGTGTGCGACCAGAAGAAATTGCTTTACTTGTAAAAAAGTTTTTTGGTGATAGAGAACCCAATGCACTGATCAAAACGGAAGACGTAACGACATTTTGCGAGACTGAAGCCGAGAGTCAAGCATGGGGCCTCACATCCAGGCGACTTCTTCGTGCAGTACAAGATTGTTACTTAACTGGTATTGATTTTGAGCAATTACTTGCGGAGAAAGATCTTACCGGCGATCACCACATCATGGTCAAGGATTTCAAAGAGTGCCTATACAACATTTCCAGACAAGGCAAGTTGGATGCCGATGACATCAATCGTACCATTCGACATTTCTCTCGAAAAAGTGGGTCGGGTGCCCATAACTCCATTAGTCTCAAAGATGTCATGAAATTCATTGGAAAGACATTTGTAGGCAATATTGAAGTACGCATGGCAACAGTCCTGTTGGAAGGTGGACGAACGGTAGAAGATATTCGCTCACGGCTCGGCGGCAGCGTGAAGCAATCGTATGATCACATTGAAAAAGGTTTATCTGATTTAGGAGCATACCATGTACTCTCCCATGAACAAGTGCGTAAAGTGCTCATGAAGGCTGATTCAGAAGGCTCTGGTGCTTTATCTGCCGATCAGCTGCTCTCCTTGCTCAAAATTTCCGCAAAACCAACAACGCCTAAAATGAGTGACTCTGCCGTTGCTGCTATGGCAGAGGACGTATTGCGAGTGCTAGTGGAGCGAGTGACAGCCAAAGGCCTGTCGATCACTGAGGCCTTCCGTGGGTTCGA
>JACCDO010038158.1_pt1 | contig 15931 bp, 11 predicted proteins | sample 7446101 | NCBI WGS metagenome assembly JACCDO01 (sample SAMN15323440, study PRJNA562643) | freshwater metagenome | isolation source: river surface water | place: USA:Blue River Watershed | collected 2017-08-16
AATATTTATTAAACATAATATGACCAAAAATTTAGAAAATGATGAAGAATTTGGTTATTCTATTTTAAACATGTGGAATGTGGTATTTTCTAATAAGAAAACGGATTATTATAATGAATTTTTAGAAAAAAATATATTTGTCCCTGTACTTAAGAATAATAGTATTGCCTCTGGACCTGGTTCTGTTTCTGGTCCTGTCGAACTCTCACCAACTACTGTTAAAGAATCTCTAAACAACATTCTATATATTAAAATTGATCCTGCTAATAAACTACCATTTACAATTAATACTGAAAATCTTGTTACTAATTATCCTGATACTGATTATTCAAGAATTATCGAATTAATTAATAATACGGCAATTTATTTTAATTTGTTAAATTATTTTATGTTTGGTATTCTAAAAATATATTCATCAATGTTTAATCAGACTGAAGCATTAGAAGAGATTAATCGTATATTAGATGAAAATTATAATGTTCTTAACAAATCTATTGATTTGTCAACATTTAATCAATTTAATAAAATTTATAACCAAGACGTAACAATTGGTACTGGTAGTGTATTGATAGGAGATAATGTTGGTGGAGGACAAGAAATAAATCTTGAAAAATTATTTTATAATATTAGTAGGCCTCCAGAATATTTTAATCTTGGTGCATTTAATGAATACTTTAAAGAATACTATTCTGTTATTAAAACAGAGCCTAAAGCTAAACCTGATGAAATAACAAGTAAAATTGCTCAAAATGAAATACAAAAGACAAAAATACTTGGGGATATGATGACAGGATTATATGATAAAGTATGTAATAAAATAGGTATTGAACCTGACCTAGTATCAGAAGAAGAAAGCGGAATAAATAATTTTGCTGCCTTTTATGAAAAAATCTTAGAAGAAAACAAAAGTGGTAATAGTTTAGCTGGTGGATTTAAGGCTAAAAACAAATATTATAAAAATATGTATGGGGGAGATATTACTAGACCAAGACTTGATAAATTCAAAAAACAACTTGAAGTATGTCAGAAAAAACTCTTACCGTATATACAAAATATTAAAACACTAAATAAATTAGCTACAATATATAAAGCTGGGAATATTAAAGATCCAAAAGATCTCAATGCATTAATTAGTGTATATGAACAACTTAATACTCAAATTTCCAGAGGTATAAATTCTTATATCAAATTGTCTCCTCTCGTATTCTTTACAATAGAATTCCCTCCTAATTTCTATAATCAAGATAAATGTAAATACACTTTTGAATATAATCCTTCTAATGAAGTAGTTAGTTACAAAGTAACACCTGGGTCTACTTGTCCAAATGAAATGAATACTAAAACTACCCATTCCCATGCAGCTTTCTTTAAATCAAATAAAAAAGATGGTACTGCCGATTTAATTAATGACCCAATTATAGGTTTAAACAAACTTATTGAAAGTGAGGCATCGGGAACAGGAGCTGAAAATAAAGTTATCAATATGATGTTTGCTCTTGGTGCTAGTGGCACAGGTAAAACTACAAGATATTTTGGTAGAGCTGATGCACCTAATCCTAAAGATAGAACTGGTATTGTTACTTCTATTATTAATTCAGCCATAGAAAAAGGTGATAAAGTATCTTTTGCATATTTTGTTTGTTATGGGAGAAAAAATGATTTTGATGCCAATACTAATTTTACTGAATTACTCCTTTTCTTTAACCCTAATGAAATTAGTAAAGATCAATCAAACCCATCAAGCCCATCAAGCCCATCAAGCCCACCAGACCCCAGATATATTCCTTTTCAAATGGAAATAAATCCTATATCTGATACTGGAAATGATTATACCAAATTTTACTCAAAACTAATGAGTAAAAAGATGAACAAGTTAAATTGGAATGAAGTTAAAAATTTCGTAATGGAAGGTGGTGCTTCAAATGTTCCTTCAAGTGTTCCTTCTAGTACTAGTCAAGAAAATAAATTTACATTTAGAGAAATATTAACAAATGAAACCTTAGATAATATACTATGGTTAAATGTTGTATCAGAAACAAAACTAGATACAATATTTGAAAAATTACTTAATGAACAAAAAGATATTCATACAGTTTTACCAACTAAAAATAATATTGAAAGTTCACGTGGACATACTTGTGTACTTATCAGAACAGAAACAAAAGAAGGTGTTGTTAAGTATTTCCCATTATTTGATATGGCTGGTACCGAAGATCCAGATAAAATGTCCGAATTTCTTAAATCTCCAGGTAGAAATTTAAATAAAATGGCTAATTTTATTAAAACAATTAGTACTAATAGTAAAGGTAATACTCTTACAGATGATACTGATGGTAAATTATCCTCTTTACAAGAAATTATTGATAAATCAGGATCTGATGGTGTTGTAGCTAAATATTTATCTCAATCAGGTGGTAAATCTAAACAAAAAGCTGGTGGTAATATTAAAGTTAGTACTATTCAATTTTCAGGTGAATCTGAAGATGGTGGACAATTTTTAAATAAAATTATCAAAGAAGGTTATTACATTAATCACACAATAGGAATGTTTATTTTTGCCGCAATGTGTGTAGGATCAAGTTTACAAACTGTAAAAGATGGTTCAACTGATAAATTTAATGAATTTGGTACCGAATTGTTTACAAGTATTTCTAAAAAATTATGTTTTACTCCTAAAAACGGATGTGAGGGAAAACCCCAAGTGTTATATACAAGTGATAGATTTGATTACAATTCTATTTTGAGTTCAAGCTGTATTTGGACCCAAATACTATTCAGCTTTTTATATTGGAATATGGAAACTATATCTAGTGAACAAAAATTATTAGATAGAACAGAGATAAATGATCCTGAAAAACAACCATATTTCTGTGATTTGACACTTGGTTCTAAATTTGATATATCTATTGTAAAATTAAAAGAGTTAGCTGTTAAATATAAAGACAGTATCCAAACCATTATTGGTAATATAGAAAAAATTAATGAGATAATCGCAGGGTTTAATAAGCTAGCAGCAGAAGGAGAGGAAGCTGCAAATATCTCACCTATTGAAAGTTTAGATTTTGAAGATGAAAATTATGTAGTTATGCCTAAATTAACTAATACAATTCAAGAACAAATTAGTAAACTTGAAAAATTAAAAGAAAACTACACTAAAGATAAACTAGAAAAAAAGTTTTCAACTTATAATCTTAATTATGAATTAAGAAAATCCGAGGCAAAAGAACAATGTAAGTCAGTTGTAAAAAAAATGTTAAATCTTAAAAGTGTTGAAGAAACAGTTGTTAAAAGATATATTATATGTGATATTTATACAGGTAATAAATCTTATAGTTATTTACCTTCTAAAGTACCAGAAGATTTATCTACTTGTCTAATTGGTGCTATAGATAAAAGAATTGGAGAAGTTCGAGCAGAAAGTGGTGAACAAGCAATACAAGAGATATATCAACAAATAACAACATTAATAAATACTACAGAAATTAAGGGAATATTAGGTACAGATGGTTTAAGTGGGGAAGCAAATTTACAATTAAAATTCGTTGGTGATAATTTAACAATTAAAATAGAAGACACAGATTACAATCTTCTTGATATATTACGATTTATTAATGCTCTGTCTGAGGTATTAAATAAATGTACTTCAGAAACCACTTATTCAAACCAAATGAAAAGAATTATGGATGGAGAAATATCAGCAACTAAAATGGTACTTATGTTACTAGTAACTGGTCAAGAAATAAAACATGAAATGGTTAAGGAAACAATGGTTCTAAATGAAACTCTTTATGAATCTACCAACATAACCTTAAAATCCTAAAATAAATTATAAACAAAAAGTTAATTTTTTTACATTGTAATACTTATGAATAAATAATACATTGAATATTTTTTTATACTAACAAGACTAATAAGACGATCAAGACCATAAATAAATTAAATATTTTATATATCATCTAGATGATCTTGTTAATAAGAATTTTTTTAAAATATTTTTTTATCAAAAAATACAGAAAAATAGAATTTTTTTGTTTTCTTATTTACTTTTTTTATTTTTTTACCCCCAACACACACAGGTTTTAAAAACATATTTTTCTAAGTTATAAGGATACGAATTATAAAAATAAAAAATAAAAAGTAATAAGAAGAATAAAATTAAAAAGCAGAATTATAAATAAATTGTTAATTAAAAGCAGAAATTATTCTTCTTTTTATAATAAAAAATAATATAAAATGTATTTATTATATATAATAAAAGTAAAAAGATGGTTATTCATACTTGTCCAACCTGTTTTAAAGAATTTACAAAAAAATCTACTTATACTGATCATATAAATAAAAAGATACCATGTGTAGCACCAAAAATAATTAACCAAACTAATCCAAAATTAACAAAAAATTTAACAAAAAAAGCAGATTTGGTTAATGAAAATAATATTGAAGTTAATTGTCAATGTGATTATTGTGATAAAACTTTTTTTAATATTTATTCATTAAAAAGACATTTAGATGGTAGATGTAAAGTTAAGAAAGAAGATGATATAAATAAAGATAATATATTTAAATTGTTATTAGAAAAAGAAGAATTGATAAAAACAGAAAGGAAAGAGAAAGAAAAAGAAAAGGCAATTAATAACGAATTAAAAACAAAAGTAGATGATCTACAAATAAAGTTAGATGAACTAACAAAAACAATAAAAGAATTAACAAATAAAACAATTAAAAATATAAACAAAGGTGTTATAAACAAAGGAGTTATAAATAATATTACAATAACAAGTGAACAATTATCTAAGTTTGGAAAAGAAGATTTAAGTAAAATAACACAAGAAGAATTTCTTAAAATTCGAAATCAACAAGGAATAGCAATATTTAAAGAATGCGCAAAACTAATATATAACAACAAGCCATTTAATAGAACAGTATATGTAGCAGATCATAGCAGAAAAAAAGCGATGATATGGTCTGGTAAAGATTGGATATTATCTGATATTGACGAAGTTATCTATACAGTTAAAGAAAAGATAAGAGATTTTTATAGTATAAACTTGGATAATTTAGAAGATGAAAGAATAATAAAAGATTTTGAAACTAGGATACAAAAATATTTTGATATGTTATATGACGAATATGCAGACGAAAAAGAAGATGATAAACAATTTATGGAAAGAGCAAAAGGTCTTCAAGACAAATTTGAAAAAGATTTGATCAAATGGCTTTTCAACATAAAACAAGAAGTCATTGATAATTATAATGGTATATTACAATCAATTATAAATAATAATATAAAATTGATAGAACAAAAAAAGTTAGTTTGATAAAGTTAGTTTAATAAAATTAGTGTGAAAAGTCTCCATTAACGAAAACCCCATATTCTACATGACCATTTGGGTATTTAATCATACCTTTACCATTAAGTTTACCATTAGTAAACTCACCTTGTTGAACAATACCATTATATGAAAATTTACCACAACCATTTAATTTACCAGAAGGATCAAAATCTCCCTCTTCTTCTGCCCCCTGAGGATAAAATATCTTGTATACTTTATATTCTGTTTCAGTATATTCACCTTCAGACATAACACCATTTGGTTGTATTGTTAAAGCTTTTCCAACCAACTTATCATTTATAAAGTTTCCTTTAATTACATTACCAGCTGGTACTCTAATTTCACCGGGTCCTTGTAATATACCATCAATAAAATTTCCTTCTATCACAGTAAAATCAGGATTAATCTTTTTTCCTTGTCCATTTAATTTATTATTTTTAAATTCTCCAACACATACTAAACCATTAGGATAAACTATTTTACCTTTGATAAATTTGTTTTTATGAAAGATACCTACTTTTCTTAAACCATCTGCATATTTAACCTTACATTCTCCTTCCATCATATTGTTAACAAAATTTCCTTCAACATAATCACCATTATCATAATTAATATTACCAGTACCATTTAAAATACCATTAACAAAGTTCCCATGCATTCTGTTACCTTTATATTCAATTGTACCTATTCCTTCAAGTAGTCCATTAACAAAATTACCAGTTTTAGTTTCACCAGATGGTAAAATATGTTTACCCTGTCCATTTAATACATCTTGAATAAATTCTCCCTCTTGTACTTCACCAGTTGGGAAAGTAATTCTACCTCGACCTTGAAGAAAACTATCAACAAATATACCTTCTGACACCATACCATCTGAATAATATATTTTTCCTAATCCATTTAAAAGATTATTTTCAAATAGACCTTCCCATTTTTCACCATCTTCATATTCAATTAATCCTTGGCCCGATAATATACCATCAACAAAAGTACCTTTATAATATTCTCCAGTAGGATACATTACTACACCTTCCCCATTTAATTTATCTTTAGAAAAATTACCTAGATAGATAACATTTTCAACAGAAATTCTTTTACCTAAACCTTCTAAATAGTTATCAACAAAATTTCCTTCTAAAATTTCTCCATCATCAAAAGTAACTTTACCTTGACCATTTAACATATTATTAATAAAATTACCTTCATGAACTTCACCATGTGGAAAATTAATTATACCTTGGCCATTTAGTTGTCCATCAACAAACTCACCAGAATATTCAATACAATGTTTATTTTTAATTTTTCCTTGACCAGTAAGTGCACCCATAACAAAATCACCTTCTATAATTTCACCATCTCTGTAAGTTTTTTTACCTTTACCATTTAACTTGCTTTCTTTAAAATTACCTTCATAAACAGTACCATTAGATGCTATTATTTTACCTTTACCATTTAATTTGCTTTCTTTAAAAATTCCTTCATAAACAGTACCATCGAGTAATAATATTCTACCTTCATCTTCTAACTGATTATCAATAAATTTTCCAGTAAATTTACTACCTTCTAAATTTGTTAATGTTCCTGTTGCTTTGTATAATATCAATAAATTTTCAATATCAATCTCTCCATCTTCAATTGTACCTTCAAATCTAAAATTAGGATAATTAAAATCTCCAGTAACATTAGATATAGGTATTGGTTCAGTTACACCAGTTCTTATTGATGTAGGAACCATTTGAGCATAAGTTAATGGCTTTTGAATATCAAGACATATTTCATTTGTTGATTGATTAATTGCTAATAATTTTCTTTCAGAACATTTTCCATATTTAAAATCATAAATAATTAGATCATCATAGTACACATCTTGTATACGTAATTTTTCGAGTTGTATAAGAATTTGTTGTCTTAATGTAAAAATATCATCCTCTGGCTCTAATTCAATTGGTTTAATAGTTAATCGTAATTCTGGTCTTTTCATATGAACAATTATTGTTCTACCTCTACCTCCAACCTGCTTTAATTTATTATTTTTAAATCTTATTGGGAGAAATATTTTTTCTTCAAAACTAACTAAATTAGGTCTATGTGCTAATTCAAAATTTTTAAGAGCATAATATTTTTGTTTATATTTAAGATATTTGGTCTTCCAATCCATATATAACTTATATTATATAAAATTATTTTTTTATAAAAATTGATAATTTTGATGTCTTTAATGCCTAATTATAATATTTTATTACAGAACATAGTAATATAATCTTGCACTCACTTGTTCTAATAGTATAATAGTACTTAACTCTTTATTAGATATTTATGAAAATGCCTAATACTGAGTGTACTATTTGCAAAGAGTCGCTAGGACAAGAGCCCAACCAAGTCATCAACCTGGAATGCGCTGAAAATTGCTCATGTCCAAATTATCATTTGTCATGTTTGTCACAGTGGTTACGAACTGTTGGTCCTGATCGTTACACGTGTCTCAACTGTTGTCAGACTATCAAGAATACTGTATTAGCTCGTATTATGCGTGTTCCAAAACCTAAGGTCTATCTTGACAGCATTATTATAGGAGTCCAGGAGTTTGATGTATGGATTGGATATTCGCTCATGTTCTTGATTATGATGTACAACGTGAAGACGATCTGGATGTTACTGTCTCGTGATTTTAGGTTCACTATGTTAGTGGGAATCAACTGTATTTGTATTTTTTTCTTTGTGCTGTTTTTGTTCGCGAACTATCACGAGGTGCGAATCGAGTGGATCAATCTAGGAGTTCCGCGTCTGTATCTCATTGGAGGTCGTGATTCTTTAGTTATTAGACGTACTTTTGGAAGATATGTAATGATACTTGTGCTATACTCTACTGTTTCTATATTGATTAGTTCATCAGTGTAATTTTATATAATATTTCAAGACGTTATATGGTCTAATAAAAAAATATTTTTATTATTATGGTCTTAATTTATTTTTAATATTAAAATTTTTATTTATTTTTATTAATAAAATCAAAAATAAATTTAGATCTAATATCATCTTTATTATTTAAAATAATATTTTTATTATCATCTTAAAAAAATAAATATTTAGAAAAAAAATAATTTTTCAGGTGATCAGATGGAGCACTAAAAAATTTTACCATTTTTAAAATTTTTTTTGATTCCCACACACACACAATTTTTCCTTCCCAATTTCGGCAACTTTTTCGGCTTTTTCGGTCATTTTTTCGGTCACTCTTCTTCTACACTTTTTTCTTTAACTTTATCATTGTTTATAAAAAATATTATAATTTATTTTAAAAAGTATAATAGTAAACTAAATAGAAATGACCGAAAATACCCCAAAAATGACCGAAAAATGACCGAAAAAGCCGAAAAATAAAAAAAATAAAATATTATAATAATATATAAGTCAAATAAAATGGTAGTTTATACATGTAATAATTGTGGAAAGGAATTCTTAAAAAAGAGCCATTATATTGATCATACTGAGAATAAAAAGAAACCTTGTCGACAAAATGACCGAATTTTACCCAATTTTACCCAAAAATTACCCAAAAATTACCCAAAATTACCCAATTTTACCCAAAATCAAGAGACTAATTCAGACCAAGAAGATAAATATATATATCATTGTCAATATTGTGATAAAAAGTATATAAGAAAAGAACATTTAAAAAGGCATATTGAAAACAGTTGCAAAGCCAAACCAAAAGTTGACTTACAAAATGTAAATATAAATAATGTAGACACAGTAATTGATCAATTAAATATAGATGAACAAACAAAAACCATATTTACTTTATTACTAAATCAAAATAAAAAACTAGTAAAGGAAATAGAGCAGGTTAAAGAAGAAAATATAACTAAAAAGAGTAAAGAACTTGTAACTCATACTAATACTAATACAAGTAATAGTAATAGTAACAATACAACTAATATGAATTCAAATAACACAAATAACAATCTTACAAATAATAATCTTACAAATAATCTTTCTAATACTACAAATATAAACATAATAGCACATGGAACAGACGAATTAAAAAACATAGAATTAGGTGAAATAATAAAATATTTATCAACATCAGAATTTGTATCAATAATACCAAAATTTGCGAAACATATTTATATGAATGATTCTAAACCAGAAAATAAAAATTTTTATGTAACAGATATTTCAAGAGATTCGTGTAAATTACATAATGGAAAAAAATGGATAAGAGCAAAAGCCTCTGAAAAAATTAACAAAATGTTAAATAATTTACAAGTGGTATTAACAGATCCATTTGAAAAAGAAAATATCAAGAAAACTTTAGAGTATATTGAAACAAATAAAAAATTATATAATGACAAATTTATAAGATGGGCCGTTAATTATCTAAATAACTTGGAAAACGAAGATGATAAAGATAATATCGAAAATAAAAAGAAAATATTAGAAGAATTAAAATTAGTTTTTTATAATAATAAAGAAGAGATTCTTAATATGTAAATATCTAAAAAAACTAAGTATTATTATAAAGTAAATACAATTGTACCAATAGATTTATAAGTTTTTGATACCATTTTTTCAAAGAATTCAGGAGATGTAGCACAATATTCATTAGAACCATACCAACAATAAGTAGCATAAAAATCCCCAGTTTTAAAATTATAATCACCTTCAAATCCTTCGTCATCTATTACCTTTGCATCGAATCTATAAACTTTCCATTCACCTTTAACAAGTTTATTTTTAGTAAAGACCAATAAATCATCTGGCATATGTTCAAAAGCTATTGTTTTAAGAATAAAATCATTAACTTTTTGTTTAGGATCGCTCATATTATTTATATATAAAATAAATATATTATTAAATTGATTAAATAAATAAATTAGATTGTGTTATTTATGTGAAAATATTGGAAAAATTCAGGATGATATGTAAGTATTTTGTTCCAGTCACCATAAAATGAATATGTATAATAAGTGATAATATTTTTAGAAGCAATATCTTTAATATTGTTTTTGTATTTATAATCATTATTAAGTGCAAGTAATTTAAGATTTTTAGGTAATATTTTAATTTCTTTATCCATAAATCCAAGTAAGGTTAAATTGGTTAAAGTCTCTGGTAACTCATTAATATCAAAAAAACCAATATCTTTATTATCAAAACAATAAGAAAATGATTCTAAGTATTTTGGTAATAAAATATTATTATTTTTAACATGACCTTTGAAAATTAAATATTTTAGTCCAAATGGTAAATTTCTAACTGGTCCATCAATAGAATTTTCAATTCGCAAACATAAAAGATTTCTTGGTAGATTATCGATTGGTTGATTAAATTTATTTCCTAATAATAAGGATTGTAGACTAGTTGGTAAATTATCAATAGATTTATTAAAATTTCCAGTTAAAACTAATTCTTTTATTTTATTTGGTAAATTATCAACACTATTATTAAATTTTGAATCCAATAAATATAAATATTTAATGCTAGAAGGAAGATTATCTAAACTTTTATTAAAATTTCTTCCTAATTGTAAATAAATTAGATTTTCAGGTAAATTACCTAATTCTTGATTAAAACAATCACCAAAAATTAAATATTTTAGTGTGCGAGGATATTCTTTTATTATATTATTAAATTTATAACCTAATTCTAAATACACAAGTGAAGATGATAATTTATAAATTGGTTGATTGAAAATACCTTTTATTTGTACATGAGTAATATTATCAGGTATCTCGTCAATACTATTATTAAAGTTCAATGTGACATAAGGAAAAGTATAAAAAAATTTATTAATATTTTTTAAATATGTTATTGTATTTACTTGATTGTATTCAATAACAACTTTTTTATAATGTGTTTTAGATAACATCTTAATTATATTTTTATCTAATTTATCATTTGTATCTAAATATAGTGTAACTGTGTTAAAATAATTTTTATCACAAATACTTATAGAAGTTTCATAAAAGTCTTTTACTAAAAGAGAAATAATACTAGAGAATATATATAAATAATTATTTAGAGTATACAAAATTTTTTTGTCAATCAATTTACTAAATATATTGAAAGATAAATCTATAGGATATGATATAATAGATGTGGTAATAAGTATTGATTTTATAAAAAAAATATTTATTTTAAATTGATTATTTAATAACCAATTTATGAATCTGGTAACTATATATTTATACATTAAATAAAATTAATATATTTATTAATTAGTATTTTTTTGTCTTTAAGATTGATTACTTGATAAATCTTTATAAAAATTCAATACTAGTCAGAATCCAAACTAGAAAGGAGACTAAAACTATTTACAACTCTTGTAACTCTAACTGACTGTCCAATTCCTACATCAGCCTCTTCTTTCTCTTCCTCAGATCCATTCTTGGATTTACCAGTCTTACCTGACTTTTTGCCCTCTTGGAGTGCTGAAGCGGTATTATTAGTAGAGCCAGTAGTGCTATGCGAACTTGATGAACTAGCAGAGTTAGTTACGTCATCTCTTAACGATTGTTTAGCTTTAGCGGCTTGGCCTGGATCAACGCCTTGTCTCCTAGTCTTACCATTATCTCTCTGACCTCCCTTTTGTACCCGTCTACCAGAGTACTTGGTAGGTCCAAAATCTTCGTCAAATTCTCTTTCTTCAGACATTCTTATATGTAATTATAATAATAAAAAAGATATTGAAACATGAAAAAAATCAATTTTTATATAATTGAACATCCAGTTCAAAAAATATAATATGAAGTATTTAATATATAATGAGTATAAATGATATAATTACAAATCTAAATTTAAATCTAAATCTAAATACAAAAATAAAAGATTTTACAAATGATCTAATTAATTTAGGTAAAAACTCAAAAAAAAATACAAAAATGATATCAGATATAGATACAGAAGGATTCATATTTAATCAAGCTCCAGAAAAATTATGGTATAACTGGGCAAATTCAAAGGGAAATACTTACATAGGAATAAGTTATTCAGCTGGAACAACTTGGATATTTAATAATTCTGAGCCACCAAAAGTCCCTGAAATTCTTATATATTCAAAAGAACAAATTAATAATGTAAATCAAGCTGAGCCATTATATAAAACAATCTTAGACTCGAAGTTAATACCAAATTCTCAAGGAAGAATTCAAGGAATAAGAAGTTTATTAATGGTAGACGATGATCAATCTAATCCATACCTACTAATAGGTACTTTTTCTTATCCTATACCAGGAATTCCAGTATCTTGTAAATTGATAAAATGGGATTTTGTCAATAATCTATTTAGTATATTATTTACAATAGAAAATTCAAATTCGATAAGAACGATTCGTAGATATCAAAATTACAAATCAGATTACATAATGTTTTCAACTCAAAATGATGGTAATTCACAAACACCATCTCAAATATTTTATGTAAAAGAGAAAAAAGTTAAAAAACTATCTAATATTGAGTGTGAAGTAAATTTAGTTAGTTTTATTTATAATAAAAATATGTTATATGGATCAGTATGGGATTTTTCAATAGATAAAGATTATATGTATATATCAATACCAAAAAGAGAATTAGATGAAACTAAATTATCAGGTTTTAGAATATTAGCAAGATTATTTTATTGTAAGATAGAAGATTTTTTGAATAAAAATAAAACATATAATTATACAGTAAAGCTAAATAGTATAATAGGAAATGAATTATATCCTGATGGTTTTGATATAAATTATATATCAACAGTTCAAGTAGAAACAAATGCTCAAACAGACAAAGTATATATTTATACACTAAGTGATTTTTTATACCAAATTCAAGAACAAGGATTTAATCAAATAATAAAAAATAAATTTCCAGATATAAATTCTATAAGTACAGTTTTAGAATTAATTAAGTCAATACAAGAACTATTATTAAATTTAGATGTAGCTGGTACAAGAATATTATCATTTAACAAAGTGGATTTGGAAAAGAAATATCCACCTATTCTAAAAACTGTGGTAGGTAATCCACTATTAAATACTATTGTAAAATCAAATACAACAAATGGATACAACAATTATCTAAATGTATATACTTGGGCTTCAACTAGTGAGAAAGAATTATTTTATTTTGGAACTTTAGATATTAGAGACATTTTATATAAAGGATTAGTAGATGTAATTGTAAATATTTTAGGTGATCCTTCTATTAAACCACAATTATTAGCTTTACCAGAAGAAACAATAATATTAATAACAGAATTATTAAATGTAAATTTATGTTTACCAATAGATTTTGCAAATACTCAATTATATTTTGATGTAATACAAATAGATAATGGAAATATAAGCAAGATAACTTCAAATGGATTTAATAACACAGGATATTTATCAGAGACATCTGATAGTGGAGTAAGAAATCTAGAAATAGTCACAAATTCTACTGGTAAATATTTAACAATAGGTACAACAGCATATCAACAATCTAATTCCGCCAAAGTTTATGTAATAAAAATATAAAAAATAATATTATTGTATAAGTCAATATATATAGTTTTATGAAATTTTTTCATACTACTGGAAAAGACCAATATGATTATGTTAACAAAAATATAGATAGATTAGTAGAACTACAAAATAGTTGTTCTCCCTCTAATTATGATAAATATACTGATAAAAAGATTGAAAATGAAGAAGAAGTTATAGTTGAATATAATAATTTTTTTATAGAATCAATTTACAATTTTGTAAAAGATTATCAAACTGAAAATAAATTTTTTTTTCTATTAGATGATAATGATAAAATTATAGCATATTGTATAGGTACTTATGAAAATGTATTTGAATATATAGGAAATGATCAAATAGAATCCTATAGACCTTTAGATATTGGTGTTAGTGAGAGAATTATAAACTACCTAGTAATAAAAAAAATTTCCCCATATATTTGTAATTTTTGTAAACACCAAAGTATAAGTGGTATTGGTAAAATATTACTAAATAAAGTAATAGAATATTATTCAGCCAATACAGAATATGATAAAGTGTATCTAATACCTGAATCAGTTTATTATAAAAATAATTATACAGGATATTTAGAAGAAAGTTGTGAAATGGATGAAGAAAAATTTTATGTGTCTAATATGAAATTAGTTAAATACTATTTAGACAATGAATTTATTCCATCTACAAATTTGTTTTATGGATATTATTGTGGAGACAAAATAATGTTTCTTAATGTTTTATACACAAATATAAATATTAAATACTAAAAATGTTTCTATATATCTTCTTGAATGAATTTTTTCATACAAGTAGTCATACCATCAGGAGCAAAACCAATTGTACATTCAGGATCTGAATAACAAGCATTATAATCGCCACCATAAATAGCACAATTTGTAAAATGTTCTTTCTTTTTCATATCAATTAAATAAATAATAACCAACATAATCATCAAAATGATAACAAAATTACTCATTAATTTTTATTATATATATTAGAATAATAAAAATAATATTTTTAACTAGTTAAATAAATTATTATTTGGAAAAAATAAAGACAGTTAATGTACTAATAACCCCAACAATAAAAGCTAGTTTATTTTTCTCAAACACATTCATAAATTTAATCCAGAAAATAAGAGAAATAGGTGTATCGATAATAAGATTTTTTTTGTATTCAATAGATTCATATTTAAAAACGGTAGTTTCTAAAGTAGAAATTTTAGAAGTATTAGTTTCATTAGTTTTTTTAAATTGTTCAATTTCCTCAAGATATTTTTTCATCAAACCCATAATTAAAATATTGGAAATTGATTGATTGGTACATAATTCGATAGGAGTTTGTTCATGTTTGTTTTTAATAAAAAAGTTAAATTTATTTGATGAAACTAATGAAGTAATTTTTCCAACATTATTAGTAACAACTAGATCATGATAAATTGTATTACCATCAAATGGATCAACATAATTCATATCTTCAGTAAGATTATTTTCAATTATATAATTAAGCATATCACCATAATCTAGAGGAACTGATTGGGTATTTTGATTTTGGGTTGTTTGACTAGTTGAATTTTTATTTGATTTTTCAGTATTAACAGTAACATAATCTGGTTCAGATTGCCAAGTTTTAAATTCAGTTTTATCTTTATCAGATACACATACCACTGTATAAACATTATTATCTTTTGAAACTTTAACATCATCATATCTTGACATCAAACTTCTTAAAACTATGAGAAATCTTGCTTTAATAATGGGATTAATAGTAGTGTTATACATTTCAGGAAATTTATCCTTAATAAGTTTATTAAATAATGCAAATTGATTAAAAGTTGTATCTATATTTGCATACAATATAGACATAATTTTAGTCTCAATATTATCAATTGAAAATTCTTCTACTGACATTTTAATTATATGTAAATATTTAATAATTATTAATTTATAATATAAAATTCAATTTTTTTATATAAAAAAGTTGAATTTTAATTAATATATATTATTAATCAATATAATTCTTATAATTTAAAATGTACAGACCAAATTACGGTTCAAGAACTCAAACTATTACTCAAACAAGTTTACCATCAGGTACATCTATTAATAGTACTAA